>TARA_R110001592_G_scaffold288331_4_pt1 | contig 43910 bp, 36 predicted proteins | sample TARA_R110001592 | Tara Oceans TARA_R110001592 (sample SAMEA4398387) | marine metagenome | biome: Polar Biome; feature: [SRF] surface water layer (ENVO:00010504); material: water (ENVO:00002006), including particulate matter (ENVO:01000060) such as... | depth 5 m | reverse complement strand
GAGCTTAATTTGGAATGCCCTTCGACGAGGCTCAGGGAGCGAAAACTATCGCTCATTGAGCTTGTCGAAATGTGCTTAATGGAACTCTGCGTTTAATTTGGAATACCCTTCGACGAGGCTCAGGGAGCGAAAACTCTCGCTCATTGAGCCTGTCGAAATATGCTTAATGGAACTCTGCGTTTAATTTGTAAGACCCTTCGACGGGGCTCAGGGAGCGGAAACTCTCGCTCATTGAGCCCGTCGAAATGTGCTTGATGAAACGCAGCATTTGATTTGGAAGCCACTTCGACACTTCGACGGGCTCAGTGCAGGCTTCTCAGGGAACGGAGGTGTTTTTAAAACTCATCAACAGAAAATGCCATTAATGTTTCTTTGCCTGAGATAATTTCAGCCAATAATGCTGTCATTTCTGGTGCATAAAGTCGAAAGAAGTGATCGGCGGCTTTTTGCTTACCCCTTAAGAAATTGTCTGCATAGGTTGACTTCGCTGAATCAGATTCACTTACAGCTGCCATTTTGGCCCACAAAACTGCAATGGTTGTTAGGGCAAACATTTTCAACAATGGCGAAGCAATTGCGCCTGCTTGCTCTGGATCTTTCATCGCATTTTTGGCTAACCAGCCTAGAGCTTCATGGGTTTGCTTCATGAATAACTGGCATTGTTCTATGTGTGCTTCATTTGAGATGGTTTTCACTAAAGTTAGAAGCTCGGTAAAGTAGCTGCGTGGTAATTGGCCACCTTTCATGCTCAACTTTCTGCCTACTAAATCTAAAGCTTGAATGCCATTTGTACCTTCATAAATTCGAGCAATGCGTCCATCTCGCATTAATTGCTCAACGGGCCAATCTTGAGTAAAGCCAGAGCCACCCATTGATTGCAATGCTTGGTCGCAGGCAATAAATCCTTCGTCTGTCAGGAAAGACTTAACAATAGGTGTCATAATTTGAGTGATATCATCTGAATGCTCACGGGTTTTCTGATCGGGGTGTGCGTGACTTAAGTCCAGATGTAATCCTGTCCAATACGCCATGGCGCGACAGCCTTCAACTAATACTTTTTGCTTCAGCAGCATGCGACGAACATCAGGATGAACAATAATCGGATCTGCTTTCAATTCAGGGTGGGCAGGTCCTGCTAATGAACGGCTTTGTAAACGCTCTTTCGCAAAGCCAAGAGATACTTGATAGGCCGTCTCGGCCAGCCCAAGGCCTTGAATACCCACCATGATTCTTGCGGCATTCATCATGGTAAACATGCATTTCAAGCCTTGATTAGGCTCTCCAATTAACCAGCCCGTCGCTTCTTCAAAATTCATCACGCAGGTTGCTGAACCTTTGATGCCCATTTTATGTTCCAAGCCACCACAGAATGCTTTATTGCGTTCACCGTCAGGTAAAAATTTTGGCACCAGAAACAATGAAATACCTTTGCTGCTGTTTGGCGCGCCAGGAAGTTTGGCTAGGACTAAATGACAAATATTATCAACCAGGTCGTGCTCGCCGCCGGTAATCCATATTTTAGTGCCTGATATTTTGTATGTTTCATCTTGGTAATTTGAATCAACAGAAGGTTCTGCCTTGGTCGACATCAAACCTAGATCAGTACCGCATTGAGGTTCGGTTAAGCACATGGTGCCGGTCCATTCACCAGCCACTAATTTTGGTAGATAATTGGATCGGAGATATTCACTACCATGTTGTGTCAGGCAGTCAATTGCACCATGAGAAAGGCCAGGGTACATGCCTAATGACAAATTTGTTGAACATACCATTTCATCAACAATCATTTTTAATAGGTGAGGGAGGCCTTGGCCGCCAACCTCTGGAGATGCTGATAAACCAGACCAGCCGCCGTCACGATATTGTTGATAAGCTTCCTTGAAACCTTCTGGCGTTTTGACAGAAAAATCATCTGGATTAAACTGACAAGCTTCTCTATCTCCGGATGCGTTTACTGGAAGCATGACACGTTCAGCGAGTTTAGCCGCTTCATCCATTACGGCTTTAAACATCTCTTCCGTTGCATCTTCAAAGTGGGGGTTTTCTGCCAACTGCCCTGCGTTTAAGACATCAAACAGAACAAAATTCATATTTTCTAAAGGTGCTTTATAGTGACTCACGTTTAACCTCTCAGATTTTATTAATGACGTGGCTTGAAAAAACCAACGAACTTTCAAAAATCTATACGCGTGTTCATCTCAATTGGATCAGTGATTTTAAGGATGGCATCTATCAGACGCTCAGTTGATTGGCAGTATGCAGTGAATGAGTGAGCCATTTTTATAGTCTTCATCTATCCAGATATGACCATTTTGCATGAGTATGAGTTCGTGTGTTAAATGAAGTCCAAGACCATGGCCAGCCTCGCCTAAGGTGCCTTCATGACTGGATACAGACTCTTTAAAGAGTCGTTTTTGAAGTGAGTTAGGAATTCCTTCACCTTCATCCCGAATACTAAAATGCATATTTTGCTCTTTATTCGAGGCCTGAATTAAAACGTTTCCTCCTTTTGGGGAGTACTTAATGGCATTCGATAAAAGATTTCTCACCGCTGTTTTAAAGAGGGTTGGATTTCCTTTTGCTTCAGTATCTTCGGCAACATGAATGTTTACTTTTAAGTCCTTTGCTTTAATTGATGTAGATAAAAGTTCAGTACTATTATCGATGCATTGTTTTATTCTGAAATTCTTTAAAATGGGTTTTCCAGTAGAGATACAATGCTCTGTCCATTGAAGAATCTCATCTAAGACCTGATAAATCCTTAAAGATGAATTAAGTATTTCTTTAGAATACAAGTTTACTTGGTCTTTATTTAGCTTGTCTGCTTCGTCCACTAATAATCTAGAAAGACCGAGAACACCATTGAAGGGGGACTTTAAATCATGAGCCAAGACGCCATAAAATTTCTCCCTCTGTTTATTCATGCGCTGCATTTTACGAGCATGTAGTCTTAATTCGAGTTGGCTAATTACCTGTTTGGCTAATATTTCCAGTGCTCTCTTTTGCTCATTGTTAAGTGATTTAGGCTGAGTATCAATGACGCATAAAGTACCGATAGGAAGCCCGGAAGAGGTCACTAAAGGTTGCCCTGCATAAAAGCGGATGTCTGGAGATTCAGTGACCAAGGGGTTATCGGCAAAGCGTTCATCAGCCAGCGCATTGGGTACTTCGAAAACATCTTTTTGGAGAATGGCATGGGCGCAAAAAGCTAAGTCTTTTGGGGTTTCTCGCGCATCCAAGCCTACTCGGGACTTAAACCATTGTCGATGAGAGTCAATAAGACTAATCAGAGAAATTGGCGTGCCGCAAATAGTACTTGCTAGCTCGGTTAACTCATCAAAACAACTTTCATCCTGACTATCGAGAACTTCAAATTTAAGTAACTCGGCTAAGCGATCATCTTCTTGCGGGTGCAGGTCTGCTGAAATCATGGCGTTACTTGTCACTAGATTGATGTACTTAAAGCTTAGTTGATTTTGGTGAAGTTTCACGGTCTATTTTTTAAAATGAACCCGAGTGAATCTAAGTCATGGATTTTCACGTATAGATAGGTGAACAAACTTAATTTTTAACAGGAAGATTTATGGTATTGCTATACAGACTGTTTGGTTTTTTATACCTTTCGTCAGGTTTATGGTGTGTCTTTAAATTAGAGCTGGTTGCGGGTTTTCTTGGTTTTGAATTTTCAACTGATATGGGCAAAAGTGAATTTTTTTCAGTATATGGAGGTTTACAGATAGGCATAGGTATAGCGATGCTACTGTCTTCTTTTAAAACTGTTTATTTGGAAGGGGGAGTATATTTTTCAGCTATTTTTTCTAGTGTTCTCGCTCTTTTTAGGGTTTTTTCATTTTTCGTTTTTGGTTTCATAGAAGGCTTTATTTTTATGTTAGTCTTAGAAGTTTTTATGGCAGTTTCTTTGTGGGGAATATGGTTAAAATTAAAAAAGTAGAGCACACAAAAAGCGCACCAAAGCTGAACTTCCGAGTCTAAGATTGCTTCATCTTAATGCGGGTACTGTTCTTCAAGAGAATCTCTATGACGCTAAAGAATTTATTCACTTAGCTTGATTAATAATTATTAAATGTAACTTTTTGATATTTAAAGATTAAATTTTTTATTTAATTTTTGAGTTTAAGTGTTTTTAACTTGGCATTGTTTGTGCTAAATAGTTAATTGAGTGTATTTGAAGTCATGCACTCAAGTAATGAAGCTATTATAGGTTTTCTGATAATAGTGTTTTTCTCTAAGGATGATGGGTGAGGTAAGACTATGTTACGTGTTAAAGGTGCAATGTTATTCGAATTAAGTGGTCAAGATGAAGTGGTCTGTTATGAACAGTTAAAAAATTATTTTGAACAAATGTATTTTGCAAACTAAACATTTCTTTTGCGCCGCTTCAATGAAAGAGTCGGTTTGAAGGGGCGCCTTTTTTATGTGTAAACGGCAACTATAATTCATGCTTCATTCAGAAGTGGCAGTGCTTCATTCTTACTGAGTAACTCTAGAATTCTTTTTTTAGTTAGTGGGCGAGAAAAGTAATACCCCTGACTGGCGGTGCAGCCATTTTCTATAAGAAAGTTTAACTGGCTTTTGGTTTCAACGCCTTCTGCAATTACTTCTAGTTTAAATGTTTTAGCCATTTCTATAATGATTATGACGATGCCTTGATCAACTTTATTTTCAGTTAAATCTTTTACAAAGGATTGATCAATCTTTAATTCGTCCAGAGGGAATCTTTTAAGGTACGACAGCGATGAATAGCCTGTACCAAAGTCATCAAGTGAAAGTGAAACGCCTAAATCTTTTAGTGATTGCATCAAGTTCACAGCCTTTGGTCCGCCTTCCATAATCATGCTTTCAGTGAGTTCTAATTTTAATCGGTTTGCTGGAAGCCCGGTTTGCTGTAATACCTCCCTGACCGTTTTCGAAATGTCCTCATAATAAAGTTGTCTAACAGATAAATTGACAGATATTGTGCCAAAAGAATAGCCACTATCCAGCCATTTTTTAGCTTGTGTGCAAGCTTCCTTCAATACCCACTTGCCGATGGGAACGATTAATCCAGTGTCTTCAGCAAGAGGAATAAATTCAGCTGGTGAAACGAGATCTTGATCCTTTGGTTGCCAGCGTACTAATGCTTCGCAACCAATGATAAGGCCTGAACTACTGTCTACTTGTGGTTGATAGTGAAGAATGAACTCGTCATTGCTCAATGCTCTTCGAAGCTTTGCTTCCATTTCAAGTCGCTGACGAACTCGCTCTGTCAGTTCTGGTGTATAGAAACGATATGTGTTGCGTCCTTCTTGCTTGGCTTGATACATCGCGATATCAGCATTTTGAACTAAGCTTTCAGCTGTCGAGCCATCTTCAGGGTATAAACAGATGCCTATGCTCGCGTTAACATATACTTCGTACTCATCGTTCAATATAAAGGATGGTTCGATAATATTGAGTATTAGTTGTGCTGTTTCAGAAGCTTCTTCAGGTGAAGATATATTTTCCATAATCAATAAAAATTCATCTCCCCCCATTCGGCATAAAGAATCTGAAATCGGTAATTTATTACGTAAACGTTGAGATAGTTCAACTAAGAGTGCATCACCAAAGCTATGTCCAAGGCTATCATTGATATTCTTAAAACGATCAAGATCAATAAATAACACTGCTAATTTATTTTTGTTGGTTATAGCAAGATTTAAGGCATGCTGAAGGTGTATCTGCAGTAGAGTTCTATTGGGTAAGTCTGTTAAAGGGTCATAATGTGCTAGGTGTTGAAGGTGGGCTTCTGAATCTTTAATTTGGCTAATGTCTGTCATGACGCCGACATAATGGCTAGGCGAATGATTAAGTTCGTAGGAGGTATTGATTGTGAGTAATTGAGGGTAGTTTTCACCATTTTTCCGACGATTCCAAATTTCACCCTGCCAATGGCCTGCTTTTTTTAGTTGCTGCCATAGTTGTTGATAGAAAGCATCATCTTGTCTATCTGATTTAACAATGCTCGTATTTTTCCCGATTACCTCTTTAGCACTGTACCCGGTCATTGTCGTAAAGGCAGGGTTCACACTCTCGATTATTCCATTCGTGTCGGTGACAACAAGTGCTTCAAGTGCATTCTGGAAAACCACCTGGGCTAATTTTAATTTTTCCTGTTGGCGATGTACTTGGCTTTCGTTAAATACTTTTTCAATAGTTGCAGGAAGTAAGAGTAGGTAATTTTCATGTTTAACCAAGAAATCATTGATTCCTAAACGCTGTGAGAGAACGGCTAGGTCAACCGAGCCTTGTCCCGACACCAAGACAATGGGGATGTCTAATTTTCGTTGTTGACGAAGTTCTTTTGTAAGTTGAAGAGCGTTCAGAGTCGGTAAGCGATAATCAAGCAGTAATAAGTCAAATTCACATTCATTATCTGGTGTTACGGGTAGAAGTTGAAGAACCTGATCAGCATCGTTCGCAATCGTTAAATGAATATTGGGGGCGTGCTTGGATAAATAGCGAAGTGTGAGATCAATATCGACACGGTGATGCTCGGCATATAGCACTTGTATAGGGCGACTCAAGAAGTGCTTATGTTTATGAAAATGAGTTAAAGCGCTATCAAGCGTTCTGGAGAGACAGGTATTTGCTTCATCCAACTTAACGGCATCATTTTTGATTAAATAGTCATCAGCACCACTTTTTAAGGCTGTTAATGCTGTTTCTTGATCACCGGAACCCGTTAGAACGACGACAGCTAAAGATCAGTTCTTTTCTCGAATCCATTGTAAAAGCGCTAAGCCATTTCCATCTGGTAAATCTAGGTCTATGAGTATTAAGTCAAAAAGCGCATGGTCTTTTTCAAGAATACTTTGTGCAGATTCAATGGTATCGGTTTGAGTCAGTATTGAACTTATGGCAGAACGAGATAATTTCTGCTCAACGAGATCTACATCAATTTGGTTGTCTTCTACGTAGAGAATGCGCATTTAGCTCTTCCTTGGTGATTCATTTAGTAGAACCCAATAAAGTTCTATATGGCGGGTTACTTCTATAAATTTTTCAAAGTTTACAGGTTTAACGATATAAGAATTAACATGTAAGGAATAAGCTGTTTCTATATCCTTATCTTCACTGGACGAGGTCAATACAACGATAGGGATAGACTTGCTAATAGGGTGTGCCCTTAGTTGGCGTAATACTTCAAGCCCGCTAATTTTGGGGAGTTTTAAGTCCAACAAAATCACGCAAGGTAGGGCTTCGCCTTTTTCCCATCGAGGAATCCAATCCAGAATTTCTTGGCCATCACGAGCCACTTCGACTGTGTTGCCTAAGTTATGCTTTTTCAGTGCTCGCAAAATAAGATCCAGATCAACAGGGTTATCTTCAACAAGGATGATTGGGTGATAATAATAGTCTGTATTCATAATGGAAACTCTAGATAAAACGTGGCACCTTTTCCAGGCTTACTTTCAGCGCGTAGAGAGCCTCCTAAGCGATGTGCAGCTTTTAACGATATGGCTAAACCAATGCCCGTTCCCGGGAAGTCTTCAGCTCTCTGAAGGCGTTGAAATATATCGAATATTCGGTCATGAAACTGCATGTCAAAACCTATGCCGTTATCCTGAACGGTCACCAGGATCTGTTGTTCAGATTGGATGGCAGTTATCGAAATTTCTGGATGGGGAGTATTTCGGCTGAACTTAATCGCGTTACCTAATAGATTGCGTAATATTAGTGTGAGCGCTAAGGGATCTGTTTTTAGTTCGATGGGAGCAATATTGACTTCTAAATTCACCTTTTCAAGGGCTTCTTTGAATTCAGTATAAACGCGATCAAAAAGAGCAGATAAGAGTACGCTTTGGCTTTGAAGACTTCTGCGTTCAAGTCTTGAATAAGCGAGTAGATCATCAATTAAGTGGCTCATGTTGTCAGCACTTTCCCTTAAGTTGTTGAGGAAAAGTTTACCTTCCTCGTTGAGCTGGTCTGAGTGGTCGTCCAATAACAAACGGCTATAGCCATCAATGCCGCGCAAAGGGGCTTTCAAATCATGTGATACCGAGTAAGTGAAGGTCTCTAACTCTTTATTTACATGCGCCAATTCTTGGTTTAAATGCTGAAGTTTAATGTTGGACTTATTTAATTCAGTCGTTCTGTCATTTACTTTTTGCTCTAAGTCAAAAAGTGCATTTTCTAATAAATCTATTGCTAATTTTATGTCAGAAATATCCCTGGCTATGCAGAAAATTCCACAGAGTTCACCATTTACTGTAATAGGGCCTTTCGTCGACAAGAATGGAATATGTTCACCATCGGCTCTTAATATAGATTCTTCATAGGTTTTAGGTTTTCCATTCCTTGTTATTTGTTGTTCATCTTCTCGAATCCTTTCGGCAACATCTTTCGGGAATAACTCCGCATCGGATGAACCAATTATTTTATCAATAGGCTTGTCCAGAAGATAAGAAAACGCTTTATTGGCTAGTTGATAAATACCGTCATTATCTTTAACAAAAATAGCGTCAGTTGAGGCCTCAATCATGGCATTTAATAAACTGTTAAGTTGCTCTATTTTATTATTTTTTTTGCTTAGCTGGCTAAGCTTGGCATCTAGTTTTTTCTGTAATTGGCGGTTCCAGTTGAGCACCAAGAAATAAGAGATTACTGTCAGCACCAACAATATGAGTAAAAAAGGAAATAATTTTCTTATCCAATTCTGACTTTGCAAGGTAGGAATGTTGCCAATTTGCAGAGGTAGCCAGCGGTCAAAAAATTTCTGCTGCTGATCTTCTGAAATGGATTTTAGTGATTTATTCAAAATACTTGCTAAAGGCGCCCAGTCTTTACGAACGCCAATGGCCTGAGCATTATCTTTCATATCAAAAGCAGCATTGATTTTAAGCCCGCTTATGCCATTTTGTTGAGCGATAAGCTCGTTTACCCCAAGAATTCCAACATACCCATCGGCTAAGCCAAGAGAGACGGCCTTCAGACCTTCAATTGCGCTAAGTACATAATAGGGTCTTATCTCAGGAAATGTGGCAAGTAGTTTTTTGCTAGATGTAGAACCTTTAACTATGGCTATTTGCATATCTTCCAGGTCAGTTAAAAACTCAAGTTGAGGGCTATCTTCCTGAGTGATAATGACTAAAGGTGTGGGCAGGTAGTGATCAGTAAAGGCCAAAAACTTAGTGTGTTCTGGTAACAAGCTGACAGTAGCAATCGCGTCTATTTGATCGGTCTGAACTGCCTCTATAAGGCTTTTTCGAGGAAGGTCTGACCTTAGCTCAAAGCGAACTCCAGATTGTTTACTGATTTGTTCAAGAAAATCAATTGATACGCCTCGAACAGTGCCGTCATTATCGATAAAAGAATAGGGGTCATATCCAGGATCAATGCCCATTCGAATGACAGGATGATCTTTTAGCCAATGGGATTCACTATCAGTTAACTCAAGAGGAGAAGATTTAAAATTTTTTAATTCAGCATTGGTGCAGGACGAGCTAAGCACTATTAATAAAAAAGCACTTAACATAGTGGAGAGCTTGCAGGAATAAACAAAAGTTTGATTTTTTATCTTTATTTTGAATATCAACATATATGTCCTTCATATGCATCATAGATCTCTGCAAGGCCCAGTTACTTGTACTTTGTAGAAAAATACTTGAGTGTTGAAGGATTTCTGGGGGAATTAAGCTGTACCCTATATCAGCTTAATTAAAGTTAGCTTGGCTGTTGAGCAATTACAACTAATTGCTAGAATATTTTAAAGCTAAGAAAAGGCCTCTTTATCTATGTTGGTCTATAGGTTTTTTGGGTAAATTTCTCGGGTAAACCTATAGATGTTGACTGTCGGCCTAAGGCTCTCAGTCTAAGGTTCCCGATCTAAGGTTCCTAAGTCTAATACAGGTGAGGCGTCGATATGTTGTGCATCCATCATATAAGCGACTCGTTGAAGGCTTGAAATGATCATGTTTTTTTCCCATTCCTGAAGATCGGCGAAATGCTTGGCAAATTGATCTTGAAGTGGAACAGGGGCTGTCTTGAGGATTTCATGGCCTGCAGCTGTTAAATGTGCGTGAACTTTGCGTTTATCTTCTTTTGAGCGCTCTCTAAAGATAAGCTCTCTTTTTTCTAAGCGGTCAATTATTGTGGTGACTGTTGCTTGGCTTAAGCTCATGTCTTGAGCTATTTCACCTATGGTGACATATTCTTTGGCGCGAACGGTCTGAAGCAGAAGTATTTGAGGTGAGGTGAGTCCGGTGGTTTTTGATAGATGCTTCGAGTGCAAGTCGGTTGCTCGAATAACGCGTCTTAATGCAACTAATACTTCATCAATATGATTCAAATAATACATCCTCGAGTATGGTCATATGCTTCCTCAATAGTTTCTTTGAATCCATTACGCATAGGCTTGGCTTTGAAAGTTTTTGGGTTCAATGTCTAATAATATAATGAGGCTGTTATTATGTAAAACCGAGCCGCTTATGCAGCTGTTTTTGACTTCATCATACTGAATGCTCTGAGGTGAAACTTGGATGATTTCATTGACTGAGTCAATTGTCATTCCAATTTGCCCTAGGTCTGATTCGATGATAATGATGCTGCCATCTTTGTCATGATCTTCTTGTGCTGCATCATGACTTTCACTTGTATGTGTGCCTAATGCTATTTGAGTGCCAGAAATAATGGGAATAATTTCTCCACGAACATTTAGAATTCCTTCAATTTCATCGGGTGCTCCAGGAACAGGGATAGGGGCTTGGTAGGGTATGACTTCCTGTACTTTATTTATTTTACAGGCAAATAACTCCCGGCCTAGCGTAAAACTAACCCACTGCGTACCTGTTTCTTCGTACTTCATTTTTTAATCCTGTCTTTGGTGCCTTGTTTTTGGTGTTAAGTAGCAGGTTTTGCATTTTGTATAAAATGACGAGCGGTCTTTAGATAATTGCCGCGTGGAAATTATTATATGTTTAGTGTACTATATATTTTGTTCGAAATAATGTAGTTGAATTATAGTGATTTGGCTTAATGTTTTGTCGTTAAGTAAGTTTTTATTGTTATAAGATATTTTTTTAAAACAAATAACACTTAGTAGACTAAGCAATATAGCGCAACGTTATTTCGCACTCATATTAATTTCCAAAGGAAATATATTTTTTATGACGCAGATTGTTTTAAGGAATCCAAGAGATGCCGATGGTTGTGATGTCCATCGCCTAATAGCAAATTGCCCGCCTTTAGACACAAATTCAATGTATTGCAATTTATTGCAATGCACTCACTTTGCGAATACTTCAGTGATTGCCGTGGATGATGATACCCAGGAGGTTTTGGGTTTTATCTCTGGTTATATTAAACCAACTGATTCAAATACCCTGTTTATCTGGCAAGTCGCAGTCAGTGAGAAAGCAAGAGGTCAAGGCTTAGCAAAGAAAATGCTTTTTAATATTATTGAGCGTGATGTTCAGAATCAACTTAGTTATATAGAAACAACCATTACAGACAATAATCCGGGCTCTTGGGCCTTGTTTGGAAGTCTCGCTAAAGAACTTCAGACTGAACTTTTACGATCTGAATTCTTTACCAAGGAGCTGCATTTTCAGGGCGTACATGACACTGAACACTTAGTTCAAATTGGTCCTTTCAATGTTAGATCTTCCTCCCTCTAGATATTGCGCTGTAATTGACTGGCGACAAATCATATAGAAATTAACCTTTAATTTAATCGGTCATCTCAGGAGACCTATACTATGAAAATTTTTGACGAAATTGAATCAGAAGTACAAAGCTATGCTCGTGCTTTTCCACGCGTTTTTAATAAAGCGAAGATGGAATATCTTTATGATACTGATGGCAATCAGTACTTAGACTTTTTAGCCGGTGCTGGTACCTTAAACTATGGGCATAACAATCCATTATTTAAAGAAGATCTTCTTAAGTACATTATGGAAGATGGTGTAACCCACGGTTTGGATATGCATACCAAGGCAAAAGGTGAATTTCTTGAAGCCTTTAACGAAAAAATTCTAAAGCCAAGAAACCTGGAATATATGGTTCAGTTTACTGGCCCTACAGGCACAAATGCAGTCGAAGCGGCCTTGAAATTAGCCAGAAATATAACGGGTCGAGAGAATGTTATATCCTTCACCAATGGCTTTCATGGTGTTAGCTTGGGAGCTTTGGCAACAACAGGTAACTCGCATCACAGGGGTGCTGCAGGTGTGAGTTTAAACGGTAGTTCTCGAATGCCTTTTGATGGTTATTTAGGTGATGAAGTAGATACCACTGCCTATTTAGACAAAGTACTTTGTGACTCAAGTAGTGGTATTGATAAACCGGCTGCAGTGATTGTGGAAACGGTTCAGGGTGAAGGTGGTATTAATGCGTCAAGTTTTGAATGGTTGAGAAACCTGGAGGCTGTTTGTCGTAAACATGATGCCTTATTGATCGTTGATGATATTCAAGCAGGTTGTGGCAGAACCGGTACGTTTTTTAGCTTTGAAGAAGCGGGTATTAAACCGGATATCGTTACTCTATCTAAGTCACTAGGTGGTTATGGTTTGCCATTCGCTGTCGTCTTAATGAAACCTGAGTTGGACCTATGGAAGCCAGGAGAGCATAACGGCACATTTCGTGGTAATAATTTTGCCTTTATCACGGCAAAGTCAGCGATTGATCATTACTGGTCTGATGACCAATTCTCTCAAGAAATTAAGCGCAAAGGTGCCTATATATCAAAACGCCTAAATCATATTGTGGATAATTACGGCGAAGGGAATTTCACTGCTTGTGGTCGAGGAATGTTCCAGGGTATTAACTGTGTAAATGGCGAAATAGCTGGTCAAATTACCAAGCGTGCTTTCCAAAATGGCCTGATTATAGAAACCAGTGGTGCCGATGACCAAGTGGTTAAATTTTTATGTCCTTTGGTGATTAGCCAGGAAAACCTTGAAAAAGGTATTGATATTGTTGAACGGGCAATCAGAGACATCTGTGCTAAAGAAGGTTCTATTCCAGAAGACAATGATTACTTCGATGATGTGAAATTTGAAGAGCCTGAAAAGACTGAAAAGCCGCTAAAAAAAGTAAGCTAGAATTAAGCTGTTTTTGTAGAACTTAAAAAGCCTTAAAGCTTAATGACTTAGGGAGATGCTAGATTCGAAATTGCATTTCTCCCTAGCTTTAGATATCAAATTCACTAGGAAAAAAAATGATTCTTAGAACAATAGCTCAAACTGAAACGATCTGATGTTCTCAACTATTAAAAAGCAAATGCCAATTAATAAATGAGGGAGTTAGCAGTGAATACTTTAGAAAGTAGTGTTGTACAAAACAGTCTACCGAAAGAACATAATCCTGGCTTACATACCGTCGAAAAGATAGGCGGTACGTCGATGAGCAATTTTGAAGCGGTTAAAGAAAATATTATCAAAAATGCCAATAATTCAGGTATGTATCAACGAATCTTTGTTGTATCTGCCTATGGTGGCATGACCGATTTATTATTGGATTATAAGAAAACCAGTGAGCCGGGTGTATTTGCCTTATTTTCAAGCAGTATGAGTGATGACTCTTGGCAAAAACAGCTCGGTTTAGTTAAAAAAGAGATGTTTGCAATTAATCGTAGTTTGTTTGTTGATGATTTAGCACTCGAGGATGCAAACCAATTTATTTCAGAGCGCCTGCAAGATGCAGAGTCTTGTTTGGAAGATCTAAAACGCTTATGTCTTCACGGTCATTTTTCTCTCGAAAGTCACCTGAATTCAGTAAAAGAAATGTTGGCCTGTTTAGGTGAAGCGCATAGCGCATTTAATATGTCTAAGCTGCTTCAGTTAGAAGGTATTAATGCCTGCTTTGTTGACTTAACGGGATGGCAGAGTGAAAAACACATGTCACTTGATGAACGTATTACAAATGCCTTTAGCCAGATTGACTTATCAAATACTTTGCCGATCGTCACGGGTTATGCGCATAGTGAAGATGGCTTGATGAGTCGATTTAATCGTGGATACAGTGAAATGACCTTTAGTCGTATTGCGGTACTAACGAATGCTAGAGAAGCAGTTATCCATAAAGAATTTCATTTAAGTAGTGCTGACCCTCGAGTAGTCGGTGAAAGCAATGCAGTGCCAATTGGTCGTACCAACTATGATGTCGCTGATCAATTAGCTAATTTGGGTATGGAAGCCATTCATCCCCAGGCCGCAAAAGGACTCCGTCAGAGTGAAATACCTCTGCGTGTGCGTAATACTTTTGAGCCGGAGCATCTGGGCACCCTGATTACGCCCGATTACGTGAGTGATTCACCCTGTGTCGAAATTATTGCAGGGCAAAAAGGTATTTATGCGTTTGAAGTCTTTGATCAGAATATGACCAGTAAGCTATCCGAATATGATCAAGGCATTCTTGCTGTATTAAATCGCTTCAAATTGAATTTTACCGCGAAAGATGTCAATGCAAATACTATTACGCATTATCTGAATACCAATTTAAAAACCATTAAACGCCTCGTTGCTGCTCTGCAAAAAATCTATCCAGAAGCTGAATTCAGCCAGCGAAAGGTCGCCATTGTCTCGGCTATTGGCAGTGATATGCAGGTGCCAGGTATTTTGGCTAAAACTGTCTCAGCACTCGCTGCAAGTAATATTAGTGTGCTGGCTATTCACCAGGCTATACGTCAGGTTGATATGCAGTTTGTCATTGAAGAAGAGCAGTATGAATCTGCTATTCAAAGCTTACACAAGTGTCTGGTTGAAGTTCATGATCATGGCCGCGCAATATGTTTGGCATCCTAGGGTAGGTCATCAAACCGGCTTACCATGACCCACTATTTAAGAGCTTGTCCTAAAATGGGGTGCCACAGTTGTCTAATGTATTTCAAAAGACCCATTAGGAAGCTGCTAAGCTATTTGAAACTTATGGCTATCGCCATTGTTTTTATTAGCGTTAGTCAGACTTTATTCGCAGCTAAAGCACGAATAGTAGAGGATGTCACTCTATTCCAGTTTGGAAAGATCGTTGCAGAAGAATTAGACTATGCGATTATTTTCAGTCCAAGAGTGCGTAAAAATTCTAAAGTCGCTTTAGTGCTATCTAAAGCGATAGAACCCGATCAGCTCTATAATATATTTCTTGGCGTGCTAAACGTTCAGGGTTATGCTGCCGTGAAAACAGGTAACCTTATTCGAGTTGTCAGGGAATATAAAGCGCGTACTTTAGCATCAGACTTTTGATGCTCATCTATAAGTCTCGTTAATCTGCACAATGATTAATTCTCGAACATCTCGCTCGGTAAGCACTGAGTGTCATCTTGGTAAGACGATTAAAGAAGTCTGGTAGATATGAGAGAGGAAGTTTATCGACTCCTTGTTTAGTTCGGGCATCAAAACAGATGCTAAACAATTCAGAAAATAAAGGTTTAATTTATGAGCGCTTTAGATGCCAGCAAGGCCTTATTAAATGATCGTGATGTTCAATTTCAGTTGTACGAAGTTCTCAACTCAAATGCGCTAACAGAGCGTGAACGCTTCTTGGAGCATAGTCAGGAAACCTTTGATGCGGCTTTAGCGACCGCCAAACAAATTGCAGAAGATTTATTTGCGCCGCATAACGCCAAGCTTGATAGTAATGAACCCACATTTGATGGCCAGAAAGTGTCGATGATGGACGAGGTGAAGCTGGCCTTTCAAGGTTTAGCAGATGCTGGATTTATTGCAGGACGTAACGACTTCGAAGACGGTGGTATGCAGCTTCCTGAAGTGATTATGACCATGTGTATGGGCTACTTTACCAGCGCCAATGCGTCTACCAGCGCTTATCCATTTCTGACTATTGCTGCTGCAAATTTAATTAAATCATTTGCCAGCGATGCGCTCAAAAAGCAATTTCTGCCTTCGATGTTAACAGCTAGGTTCAGTGGCACCATGGCCATGACCGAGCCAGAAGCCGGTTCCTCTTTAGCAGATATTCGCACCCAAGCAAAACCGGTTGAAGGCAAGGACTACTATCACCTCAAAGGCAGCAAAATGTATATTTCGGGAGGCGATCATGAGCTTACCGACAATATTGTCCATTTAGTCTTGGCGAAAATAGAAGGCGCTCCTGCGGGTGTAAAAGGCATATCTTTATTCCTTGTACCGAAATTTACTTTGGATGATAAAGGCAATCCGGATCAGCGTAATGATGTCGCACTAGCCGGTTTAATCCACAAAATGGGCTATCGAGGAACCACCTCAACCGTATTATCCTTTGGTGAAAAAGAATCGTGTGTGGGCTATTTAATCGGTGAGCCGCATCAGGGCTTACGTTATATGTTCCAGATGATGAATGAAGCCCGAGTTGGTGTTGCCATGGGCGCATGCATGATTGGTTATCGCGGTTATCTGTATTCATTGGCTTATGCTCGCGACCGTATTCAGGGGCGCTTGCCGTCTCAAAGCGCGAGTTCCAAAGCCGTTTCCATTATTCAGCATGCAGATGTTCGTCGAATGCTGTTAGCCCAGAAAGCCTATGTCGAAGGAGGCTTGTCTTTATGTCTATATGGCTCATCTTTGCTTGATGAAGCGCATACCAACCCAGACCCTAACATGGCTGAGGATGCGCTGACTTTATTGGATTTACTCACGCCCATTATTAAATCCTGGTGCTCTGAATACGGCCCTAAAGCGAATGATTTAGCGATTCAGATTCTCGGGGGAGCAGGCTATACGCGTGAGTATCCTGTGGAGCAATATTGGCGAGATAATCGACTCAATCCTATTCATGAAGGCACCAATGGTATTCAGGCATTAGATTTAATGGGGCGTAAAATCTGGCAGAAAAATAGCCAGGGTTTAGTGTTGCTTAATCAAGTGATGATGCAGGATATGTTAAGAGTTGACGCTGAGAATGAACGTTTAGCACCATGGGTCACAAGCTTAAAAGAAGCGCTTAAAAAAGTTCAGTTGGTGACCCAGCAAATAGCGGGTGATATGCAGAAAATCTCACCTGATCAAGTGCTTGCAAATGCGACCTGTTATTTGAATATGTTGAGTAAAGTAGTGGTGTCATGGTTGTGGTTACGTCAGGCGCTAGCGGCTCAAGCGGGCTTAGTTAAATTAACTGAAGGCTCTGGCCTTGACCAAGAATCTCAAGACTTTTATGACGGCAAGTTGCACGCGGCGCAATATTTCTTCCATTGGGAATTGCCCTTAATGCACCATGATGCGCAATTGTTGCTAGATAGAGATACGACCTGCTTCGAAATGAAAGATGCCAGTTTTTAGATGTATAAAATCCCCTCCCCTTATGAAGGTGAGGGTGGGGTAAAGTTTCTGGCACAATGTTACTTAAGTAAGTATTATTTAAAAAAAGACAAACGCTATCAACAGCTCTTCGACAAATATACAAAATAAGACCTGTTTGAGTTATTAGTCAGTATTTATGCGTATACAAAGCTACATTCTTTTAACGAGCCTGACGCCGTATAAAAGAATAACCGCACCCGCAGTCGCTGTAATAATTGAACCAATTAAACCGCCCGCTGAAATGCCAAACAACGCGAAAACAAAACCTCCGATTACGGCTCCTATGATCCCTATCACAATATTTCCAACTAAGCCAAAACCGCCGCCTTTAATTATTTTTCCTGCTAGCCAGCCAGCGATGGCGCCAATTATTAAGAATATTATTAATCCTGAGATATCCATATTGTTTCCTTTTTGCTGATTTAAGTTTATGTGTGAATGGTCTAGTTAAACAAGAGCTAATCCAGCTAACGTAAGTTTTTTATGGGTTAATCAATTTGCGAAAAACACCGGGTAATAGTTTTTTGCCAAGTGCTAATTGGCTTTTAATCGAACCGCTTATTTTGGGAAATGGGTCATCAATATCCGCGACCCTGCTATGGTAAAAAATATGCGCAGATAATTTTGGGAGCAAGGGGCCATAAGGAATAAGATGACTTGGAATAATAGTGAGTGATGGAAATAAAGGTAAGTCTAAAAACTCCATAACAGGTTTGTCGCACGCAATGCATTTGCCCCGTGGGATAGCGGGAGGAGCCTTGTATTCTTTTAAACTGATAGATTTTTTATCGTCTAAAATTACATCTTTTGAAAGGAAAATAGTGATGTCGGCGAATGGCGCTTGATTAAATTCCTGACAAACTGTGCAATGGCAAGCAATTCGTACAATGGGTTCCCCTTGTATAGTGAACTTTGTTTTCCCGCATTCACACTGACAAAGTTGTTTCGAGATCTTTTTACTCATTTTTCTGTTTATCCTAGTGTTCCGTGATTCCTCAACATGAGGTACAGCATACTTTTAAACCAAAACGTTAATGCTAGTGAAGAATACCAGCTAGTTTTCAAGTTTCATTTGAATATTCATTCATCGAGTAGATTCTATAAGCTAGCGCTAATCCCAGGCAAATAAACCCTGGCGCTAATAGCGCGTTAAATTTGTAAAGATCGAAAAGATACGCTCCAAATGTGCCGCCAACAATAAAGCCAGTGATGATGAGTATAAAGAGAATGGCTTTTCTGTTATCGAATATTTCTCCTCTGAATGCCGCGCCTAACATGATGCCAAGATCAGTGAAAATCCCTGTCAGATGAGTAGTACGAATAATAGCGCCGCTATAGGTTGTTGCCAAAGCATTTTGAAGGCCTAATGCAGTTGATGCAGCAAAGTGACCGTAAAAAGAGCCTTCCGACAATAAATAAAGAGCTGTAAAAATAAGGCAAGATTCTAAGATCAACGCCGTATCATAGTGCTTGCCTAACTTAAGCGAATTTCCATGCAGCATGAAACCGGATATGGCTGCCCCGATAAAAAAAGAAACCAGTATGCCTATCAAGTGCAGTGTTTTTTCGACTGAGCTATTGAGTACGCTGGTACCAACCAACGTCGCTGTGCCGGAAACATGCGAAACGGACTGATGTTCAAAACCTAAAAGTCCAATTGCATTTATGCAACCAGCGACAAATGCCAAAATAAAAGCGCCATATTCTATCCATTTAGGGAGTTTAGAAATCAAAGTATTTGTACTCGTTAACAATAGTCGATGTTTAATGTATGACTTATAAAGTCGATAAGATCCACGATAAGTTTTCCTGCAGGATTTGGGTGCAAGATACATAGTGCGCCAATACAGTAAGAAATTACTATTCCCAAGCCCATAAATTTTTTCCTACTTGTATATTAATTTTATGAGTGTTGATTATTTGTTCATATTATTCAATCAGTATTAAAAGGATAATCTGTCTATACTACCTTCCTCCTGATAATTCTAATAAAAAGTGAAACGGGTGAATGTTCAGAATTCTTTTACTGAGTTTATGTGTGTTTAATGCGGCCGTTTATGCGGGAGGTTTTGATAGTTCGGGTCGACCCTTTGATATTATCTTTGGTGATGATAATACACTCAAAATGTCGGTGAGTTATATCAAGCCCTCGGTGTCTTTAAATGTATCTCGAGATATCGGTGAGGGTGCCAGTTTGCCTCCTACAACAATAGACAGGATTGTAGATGACTATGCTGAACCACAATTCGCCATTCGCTTAAAAGTGAATGATCAGGTCAATTGTGCCTCTCAAATAGAATGTCCTTTTCGTTTTAAAACAAGTTATGAAGATGATGTGCTGAGTTATCAGAGTAATACAAATCAAGCGAGTACCCAAGTTTCAGCACCGATTAATTCAGAATATTCAAGTGAGTCGATCAGTGTTGCATGTAGTATTTCATATGCTATTTCACATGATTCTGGCATGTTTAAGCAATCCTTCTTTAGCATCATTGCTGGCCCCAAACTACAGCGAATTGAAGGTACATTCAGCTCTGACTTAACAAATCAAAATTTAGGTAAAGGTGATAATTACATTGCGACCCTCAAGGGTTCAACAGAGTGGGGGTATTTGTTTGGTTTAGCCTATGAGATACCCGAAATCGCTTTTCGAGCATCCTTATTTTTTCATAACGAAATTTATCATGATTTATCCGGTGATGTTGTAGCGCCTTTACCTGACTTTAGTGGCATCGTGTCTCAAGCTGCTGAATCGAAAACCTTAACGCCCAAAGCAATTAACTTTCGATTGCAGTCTGGCATTGCAGAAAACTGGATAGCCTTTATGGAGTTACGTTGGGGTGATTGGTCAAGTTTGGATGAAATGCAGGTTGAGGCAGGTGATCTGAGCAGCGGCCTTGTGCTATTTACAAATGATACCCTTAACTACAAATTAGGTTTGGGCGTAAAAATGACAGACCGTTTAAGTTTAGGGGGCTACTGTGAATCAATCGTGGATCTAAACCCGCCGACAACACCCAGAGGTATAGACGGGACCAATCTACGTAACCCACAAGCAGATAGATATTCTATCGCATTTGGTGGGAAGTACTTATTTTTTGAAGGACTTAGTCTTGCCTTGGGTGGAAGTTACTATTATATCGAAAATGGCCGATTTTCAGATAAGTCCTATACTGTGAATTTAGATAGCTCTCAAGCTGTAGCCTTTGCAGGAACACTCGCTTATATGTTTTGAGTTCTAACTTTTTATACAATGAATTGAGTGGCTAATTCATGCCTGTAAAGAAACGTGATATGTTTGATGCCATAATAAGAAAAAGATACTATGCATCTAAGACTTTTACTCTCAATCGTATGGCTTTACTGCCTTAGCTTTTCTGTTTTTTCTGAAGAAGCGATGATAGACCTTCGTGACAGTGACTGGTCAGAAGGTGAAATTCACACTCTCCAAGGGGATTGGGACTTTTATTGGCAACAATTGATATCGCCAGATCAATTTGTTGAAAACAAAACCTCTCCCGTTTCGTTCCCGGTTCCGGGTTCATGGAAATCGCCCCCTAGGGGTAAACTGAGCTTTCCTGGTTTTGGCTACGCTACCTATAAAATTACACTTCTTATTCCTGAAAATAAACCAGAACTGTTTCTGGCAATTCCCGATATGGCGAGCGCTTATACACTTTGGAACAATGGAGAAGTTGTTGCTGAAAACGGTGTTATCGGCACCAGTAAAAAGTCAGAAACGCCCGCTTATTTACCAAAGTATGTGGCGTTAAATGCGGATAATGGCAAGCTGGAACTCGTGTTGCAAACCTCAAATTTTCATTATCAGTGGGGTGGCGTTTGGTATCCACTTAAACTGACCGATGCGACAGGAATCTATGAGCTAAGAGAAAAACCGATTATTCAAAGTATGCTCACTGCGACGGTGCTTTTAGCCGCCAGTTTTTTTGCTTTGTTTATGTTTTTTAGTCGCCCAAAAGAAAAGGTTTTACTCTATTTCAGTCTGCTTTGTTTGGTTATGGGGATACGTCGATTATTAATCGATGAACGGATTATTTATTTTTATCTAGGCGAACACTGGGCGCTACTTCAAGCCTTAGAAAATATTTTTACCTATTTAGCCTTCCCTTTATTTGTTTCGTATTTTTCCTATCGATTTCCAGTTAAATATAGTCAGCAGGCTATTCTATACAGTTGGTTAATCGCCCTTCCTTTTTGTTCTTTAGCGCTAAGCACTAATGTAAGTTTCTATACCAGACTGAATGTTCCCTTTCAAATGCTTCTCCTATTTTCTCTTCCCTATATCTTTTATATCTATGTCAAATGTTTACGGGAAGGTCGACGTGGTGCGAAAACCTTTGGCTTGGGTTTGGGGATTTTTATACTGGCAGTTATCAACGACATTCTGACCTATAGCTATGTGATACATACACCTAACCTTTCTCATTTTGGTATTTTGGCCTTTGTTATTTTTCAGGGCATTGATCTCGCAAAAAGTTATTTGCACAACTTTGAAAAGATTGAAGAGATGTCGAAAAGCCTGCAAAGTAAGAATCAAGAATTAATGAAGATTGACGCATTTAAAGATGAGTTCCTTGCGACAACCTCTCATGAGCTAAGAACGCCTTTACATGGCATTTCGGGCCTTGCAGATCACTTATTAAATGACACGGCCTTATCACTCAAGGTAGAGCATCAACATAAACTCGACCTTATTTATTCAACGTCACGCCGCTTAGGCTCACTGGTAAATGATATTGTCGATTTTGCGAGTATCAAGCACGGCAATATCAGATTAAATAAAAAGAATGTTGACTTAAAAGCCTTGGCTAATTCTGTCGTTGGTACACTCAAGCCTTTAGTGTCTGGCAGAGATATTCGTCTAACCGCAAATATATCTGAACCAGCTCAGTTTGTCTTAGCGGATGAAAACAGGCTGCAGCAAATTTTATTTAATTTACTTGGTAACGCGATCAAGTTTACCGAAGAAGGCCTTATTCAGGTGAATGCCATCGAAGCGGATAATAAGGTTACTATCGAAATAGTCGATACCGGGGTCGGTATTGCACCGGATAAATACGATCTATTGTTTGAACCTTTCCAACACTTTGAGGCCGCGAAAGACTCGCTTTATTCAGGTAGTGGCTTGGGTTTATCTATTAGTCGTCAATTAGTGCGTTTGCATGGTGGTGAATTGCTGGTAAACAGCCAAGTGGGTATGGGTACAACAATCGCGTTTTCCCTTGAGCTTGCGAGTGCCCCACTCAGTCCATCAACATCTCAAGCGGCTTCAAAAAATCTATCCGATTCCTCTCTGTCACCATTCGCTTCTCACCAACATTCATATCCTTTATCATCGAAGGAAGCGTGGTCAAGAGAAACAAGCAAACTGAACACTCAAGAAAGCCAGCATGCTTTAGATGTGAGTCGCGCAGTTGAAGATTCATGTGTTTTTGTTGTGGATGATGAAGAAGTCAATCTTGAACTCGTACATGCTCAACTCAACTCAGCCGGTTACCTTATTGAATGTTTTCCAAGCGGAACCTTACTGCTTGAGCGCTTAGAACAGCAAGCACCAGATCTGATCCTCTTGGATTTAATGATGCCAACGATCAGTGGTTTGGATGTCTGTCGGCGCGTCCGACAAAACTATGATAGTTATGAGTTACCCATTATGATGCTCACCGCACGCTATCAAGTCAGCGACATTGTCGATTGTCTCAGCGCTGGCGCTAATGACTATTTAATTAAGCCCTATCATGAAAAAGAACTACTCGCACGCGTTTATAGCCAACTCAGTGCACGTAAATTTTGGTTTAGTCATCAAGAAAATCAAATACTAAAAAAAGAAATTGATCATCGAAAACAACTCGAAGAAGAACTATCTCTTGCAAACAGCCGCTTATTAAATGCCTTGGATATTGCTGATGAATGCATTTTACTGCTCACAGAAGAGCTTGAAATCATTTACGCAAACCAACCTGCTCTGCTGTTTTTAAACACTCAAAATGAAGTGCTGCTCGGCAAGACACTTAATACCATTATTTCAGAAGCATCGGACGCAGAGTTGAATCGTTTGTTATCAAGCTCAAAGACATCTTTTTCTTTAGCTACTCAAGATTCACTCTTAGGCAAAGTAGAATTTTCGGCTCACCCTTTTCACGAAAAAGGCGAGCAATATTATGCCTTGGTCATTTATCATCAAAGTGCTAAAGACGTAATACCGGCAGAAACAGGTTTAAGCAAAGAACTCATTCAAAGTCTTACCCAAGAATTGAAAAATAGCCGGAATAAGTTCGACCAAATAGAACAAGCCCTCAAACAAATTCCGACTATCAAGGATCACACATTACTCAACCCACCTGATAGTAATCAACCCGATAACAGCTCAGATAATCAATACCGAAGAGCATTACTTATTAAGCTACTAAGAGAAGCTATCAGCATATGGGAGCGCTATACCCATAAAACGAAAGCCGACTTGGCAGAAGAAAGCCGTTGTTGGCGCGTTTATCTCGATGGCACAACAGCCAAAACCAGAACTCTGGATCGTTACTTAAGTGAGCGAACGCTACCGACAAAACCTCGCTGGCAGCTAGTCATACGTACGGCAAAATATGTGCTTGAAAACTGCTTATTAAAACCTGAAGATACTGAAAGTTTAAACGAACTGATAGCGGCCTTGGATAAGGCCTATAACTGATCATGAAAAATGGCGAAAAATGGGGTCGGTGACAAATGGTAATGTTAACGATTCTCAGTTGTCACCGACCCCATTTCTTCCGACCCCATTTCTTCCATTTCTTGCCATTTCTTCCTTTTCATCAACACAGACTGCTTAGGGTAAATAGGGGGGGAATATATAGAAGACTGGCATAAAGATTTTCTCGTGGCTCATTGAGTACATTTTCAACAAAGCGCATATCCAAATATGCGAACTGCTTTTCATTTTTTCAAGCTAAACCAGCCTCTTTCAACACGTTTCGACCTGATTGTCTACAGATTTACCTAGGGCACTCGTGCAAGATAAATCAACCGTTTACGCAAGAAAGTCTCCCAAACTTTATGCCCTATAAGCTACTTACGAAGCGGTTTAACTAACTCTAAAAACAACACATGCTTAGCGTAAGTAAGGTGTTCAAATAATAATCTGGAGCTCTACACATGCAGTTAATCTCAAAAAAATTCTATAATGCGATAATCAGTTCAGCACTGATTTGCGCATCGATCAGTATCTCTGTCAGCGTTGTGGCATCGCCGCATCAGGATAGAATCAAGGTTATGTCTCGTAATGTCTATTTGGGTGCGGATATTTTTCCGGTATTAGAAGCGGCTCAAAGTCCTGACCCAATCGCGGTACCGATGGCTGTCACGGGTATTTTTCAGACGGTTCAGCAAACCAATTTTCCTGAAAGAGCCGAAGCTTTAGCCGACGAGATTGAACGCCGTAAACCCGATGTGATTGGCTTACAGGAAGTATCAATTTGGCGAACTCAAATTCCTGGGGATTTTTTAATGGGCAATCCCACACAAGCATCTGATGTTGCGTATGACTTTCTAGACATTCTACAAGTAGCACTTGAAGCACGCGACTTACACTACAATGTCGCTGTGAGTGTTGATAATGCAGATTTGGAATTACCGATGATTGTGGGGGTTCAGGCGGATGGCGTCACGCCTATTTTTGGTGACTTAAGGCTGAGTGATCGAGGCGTGATTCTGGTTAAAGATAGTCACCGTATTTCTTACTCCACGACGATGGCCAATAACTTTTCGGTCAATGGTATAACCGCTGTTGGCGGAACAAATATTGAGTTTACTCGTGGCTATACTATTGCCGATGTTCACATTCGCGGCGCGGATTATCGCTTTGTAAATGCCCATTTAGAAACCGGTGGCAGCGAGCCTTACATCACGCTCCAAGCCGTTCAAATGAATGAGTTAATGCAAGTGATTGAAGCTACCACGCCGGAATCAAGGCCTGTTATTTTATTAGGTGATTTCAATTCTAGTCCTGAGGATGTGCCTTTCACGTCGACCTCAGGTATTCCTGGCTTAGATGGCTTAGCGCTTGTGCCACCCTATTTACAGGCTCTTGGAACCGGTTACTTAGATCTTTGGTTATCTAAGCCAAGAGCCGGTGATGGTTTCACATGTTGTTTTGATAGTGCCATCTCTGATGAAGATGCCGTGCTCTATGAGAGAATCGATCATATCTTCTTTAATCCAAAAAGCCGTCATATCAATAAATTGAAAATAAAACGTCTTGGTCAGTCGAATGCAGATATGACAGATGAGAGCGGGCTGTATCCATCAGACCATGCAGGTTTATTTGGAAAAATTAAATTAGCCAAGTAATACAGCAAACGATGGCTTAGGAATAAGTCATCGTTTGGTAAATTCACCCCAACAAGAGGAAAACCTTACACTTATGAGTCCATGCCCTTATTTGCTAATTCAATGACCGATTTGGTTAATGACGGTTAAATGATCGTATGGAAGAATCTAGGTGCCTACAGGATTAGGTGCTGTTGCAGAGTGAAGCAATACGTTCTCTGCCAGAAGGAAAATAAAAATAAAACTAACAAAATAAAAAAGGTCCGATTATGTTGAAATACTCTTTTTCTACCTCGTCTATCGCCTCGATTTTAGCACTGACCAGTGCTTTATTGTTGAGTGCGACTCAAGCCTCTGCTGCCGACAATTGCTATATCATGGTTCATGGTCATGGCACTCAAGGTGATATTGGAAATAACGCCTTAGATTCATGGAGAACGGCTAACTTTAGTGAATACAATGGTAGCGACTTTATGGATGATTTACTGAGTTCAGGTGACAATTACGCCATTGTTGGCTACGACTCTACCGATGAAAGCGGCTTTCCTTACTGGCGTGACGAAACAGCCGGCGAGATTGCACGACAGATGATTTCTATCAAGCAAGGCAATGGTGATGGAAAATATCACCCGCAGGCAGGAACGCAGTGTTCTGCGAATGACAACTTCTGGGTTGTTAGTCATAGCCAAGGTGCCCAGCAAATGATGTGGATTGCGGGGAATGCCATTTCCGGCTCACCGTATTACAACACAGCCTATGCGGCTTCGGGCGCAACCAGTGTCGATTATCAATCTGCCATGAACGGCATTTTAGGGGTATTTACCATGGGTGGCGCCATTACCGGTACAGAAGGTGCCGACAGAGTGTGTAATGGTAACTGGTTAGACGCTTTAATTAATGCGGCATTCTTAGGTAGAGATTGTAACCCTAGCGTCCAATGGCTACAAACTAACGATTCATATGCCGTTAAAAACTATATTGGTGCTAACTTGGCAGCGCCTTTTTACACTATGGGTGGCTATAAAGGTTTCCCTGGTCTAGAAGGTGCATCTTCGGCATTAATTAACGGTGAAGATGATGGCTACATCAACCTGGCTTCTCAAATGAGTTGCTCGGGCTCTGGGAAGCGTAATATCTGGGATGATTTAAGCACCTATAAAACCTTCTTCGGTATCAAGTATGGTAGCCCGACGTATACCTGTAATAACGCTAATAAAGGTACTCCAAGAACCTATAACATGGCGAGCGTTTATACCGATCATGATGCAGAAAGAAATGGTGGCATCAATGCACCCGACTACACCAGTATCCCTAATGGTTTCAGTTGTGGTAATGGTCGTAATATGGCGGGTCGTATCGATTCATGTACCGCTAACTAAGGCTTTGATTTAACCAAAAAGCTGTTTGCCTTCCCGTAATTTTATTCTTTTAAACGACGGGAAGGTAAATAAATTCAGAATAATAAAAAATGTAGGTGACCCCGCATGCAGAAAAAAACTAAATACTCGCTTCTTGCTATTATTTCAGCATTCGTTATAGGTGCGCCCGCGTATTTATTAAGCCAAACCGAAGATTCTCAGCATTTAGCCAGCAAAGAACAAACAAGGTTTAATCAAGCTGTTTCAAGGTCATCCAGTGATATTCAAAACATTAATCAAATGGCTTCACCAGCGGCAGGTATTCATTCCATTATTGCCACTAAAACCGAAGCGTCTGAGCTCCGCCAAGATAGCGAATACCCAAGCCCCATTGAGCGCATTCAAGCGATTCAGCATAAGAATGAACTCCATCAGTCTATTCTGAGCGATCATGAACAATTTTCACGATATGCTGAGTACAATCAAGCCTTTGGCGAAGCGGATCAAGACCCCGTCGTTAAGCGTTATGAAATAGAAGAGCGCACCACACAAAGCCAGGAAGATGATACCAGCCTAACGATTTGGACGGATAAAAAATATTATCTACCAGGTGATCAAGCGACCATTTTTGCAAGTTTAAGGAGTGCAGAGGGCCAAGCGCTGCCAGCAGATTTTATCGGGCAACTTATTTTTAACGAGAAAGTTAATCTGCAAACACTTCAGTTTAGTGATCAGAACCAGGATGGTGTGTATGAAAATACGCTTTCATTAAGTAGCACAGCAGAACAAGCTCTAGGTGCCGGTTTATATAAGGTATTGATTGTAAATAACACGAATAAATTAAGTGATGCTGTCACCTTTATCTTATCTGAGCCTGAAATAAAATTGACGGGGGACTTTAAGGACAGCCTAACGTCAAAGGGTGAATTGCTCATTCAGGCAGAAGTCATGGTCTCTACAAAAAACAGATTTTACTTTCAGGCCTCGCTTTACAGCACCAACCAACTACCGATTGGCGCGACCCAACAAGCCTTAGAATTAGCTTCGGGAACGCATTGGGTGAATCTCATTTTTGACGGCAGAATGATCAGAGACTCTGGTGAGTCCGGACCTTTTTTGTTAAAGAATATCTCGCTCGCAAAAGTCACGGTGCCTATGCAACGCGCGCCCTTGGATAGCGCTGAATATTTCACGCAAGATTATGCACTCAAGCAATTTAATTCGAACAAGGATCAGCAAGATGATGTTCTTCAGGCAGCTGATCGTGCTAACTAAATGACACCTACTGCGGACGCCCCTGAACGAGTCAAAGGGATATCACGCTATACGTAGGGAAGCTTAGTGAGCGAAACGTTCAGCCTGGGTTGGTCTCGAATATTTAATAATCCGTTGAATAACCGTTTTGTACTGACTAAAAAAGCCACCGCTGTTATAAGGGATGTCGTACTGCTTACAAATTTCTTGGACGCGCTTAGCCATGTCAGGGTAATGACGTGCTGGAATATCCGGAAATAAATGGTGCTCTATCTGACAGCTTAAATGTCCCGTCATAATATGGAATACCTTAGAGCCTTCAAGATTAGAAGAACCTAAGATCTGCCGATAATACCACTGACCTTGGGTTTCATCTTTAATGTCCTTTTCAGTAAAGGTATGCGCTTCTTCGGTAAAGTGCCCGCAGAAAATAATGGTCGATGTCCATAGGTTACGCAAAATATTAGCGATTAAGTTTCCCACTAAAACCTGGGCAGCCACTGGCCAGAAAAGTAGAGGAAAGAAGATATAATCTTTAAATAACTGTCGGCCAGCTTTATTGAAGAAATCACGACGTAATTGTTTTCTGGAAATAGGCAATTCACTGTGTTGTTTCGCTTTGCCAAAGAATATACGTTCGGCAGCCAATTCATGATACGCAATACCCCATTCAAAGAAGGTACTTAAACCTAAATAATGTAGAATCTGGAAGCGGTTTTTGGGTTTCCATGCATAATCATCGCTTAAACGGAAAATACCATAACCGAAGTCGCGATCTTTACCAATAACATTGGTATAGGTGTGATGTTCATAGTTGTGATAACGCTTCCATGAAGCGGCATCACCTAGGATATCCCACTCAAATTTTTTGGAATTGATATTTGGATCATTCATCCAATCATATTGACCATGCATGACATTATGACCAATTTCCATATTGTCGAGGATTTTGGCTAAGGCTAGAAGTAATACTGCCAAGACCCAAAGCAAGGGGCTGACAAAGCCCATCACCATTAACGCTCGGCCCGAGATTTCACTGATGCGCTGGATTGCAATGATCTTGCGAATATAGTTTGCATCCTGACTGCCAAGTTTATCTTTTGTCTCATCGCGTAGCTGATTTAAATCCTCGGCAAAGGCATTCAGCGACTCTTTGTTTAGCTGTTTCATTTTATACTCCAATTTTCTTTATCAGGGCAGCTTTATCAGGGCAGCTTTATCAGAGCAGCTTTATCAGAGCAGCTTTATCAGGCTCGCTGTTAAAGTTCTAATTCAACGGTACCGACAGGGATGGATAGGCAAAGCTGGATATCTTCAGCGCCAGAATCAGAATATTCCTGGGTTTTGGTATTAAATACCCGCCCTTGTTTTTTCTTGCAAATACACTGGTGGCATATCCCCATGCGACAACCTGAAACCGGTTTCAGGCCTTCTTCTTCGGCTAGTTCGAGTAAAGTCTTTCTTACTGTGCCGCTGGTAAATTTCGCCTGCTTTCGTGAGTTGAGATAATCGACCTGGATAAACTCATGGTCATCGCTGGTGTTTGAGTCCATTTTCACTGGAGCTTTGCCGAAATATTCAAAATGGATGTTCGCCTTATCTATTCCAGCCCCGACTAATAAGCTGGTGCATGACTCGATCATCTTGCCTGGGCCGCAAACGTAATAATCGAGGTCTTTGATTGACGGTATAGGGTTTTGTTTGCTGAGTTTCTCTTCAAGCTGAGTAATAGAAAAACGCCCTGCGTCTTCCGTATAGACCATGTGTAAATTCAAGCCTTTTTCTTGCAAAATCTTCAGGTCTTTTGTAAAGAAAGCATCCTCTTTATTTGTCAGGTAGAAAAACAAGTGTGCATCTTTTAGCCAGTCAGAATCTCTATGTTCATTCAACATTGCGCGAATCGGGGTAATACCACTTCCTGCTGCGATGAATACTTTTTTATGATGGTCTGCGTTCAGGCAAAAATCACCCATGGCCTCAGAAAGATAAACAAAATCTCCAGGGTGAAGCTGATCTCTTAACCAAGGTGTGACAGAGCCTTGATCCTGTGCGCGAATAGTGACTTCGATAAAGCCTGTTTCTTGAAAATCTCGTGGTGCTGAAGAAATACTAAATGCACGTGTTAGCATTCGGCCATTTATTTCAGCGCTAAGTAAGACAAACTGTCCGGGAAGAAAGTTAGACCACTTGCTGCCTGGTTTCAGCGTTAGGGTGTAAATATTACTATTTTCAACATGCCTTGAAATAACCTTGGCAGCCATTTTCTGGTGGCGCCATTCAGGTTTGAATAATTGAATGACAGATTCAATGTAAGCAGCGAAGCTTTCTTTGTTTGTAAGACTACTGGTAAGCCAACTTGCTAATGACGCTACTTTGTCTTTCAATGAGTGGTGCGTGTTTTGGACTTCTATATAAGCTGACATGTGTACTCCTAATTTAGGGGTACAGTTGTACTCTAAAGCATTATATTTGTCTAGGTACTCATTGTGAACTTGTATGAAATCTGTGCAGGTCTGTGGCTGAAAAATACAAGGATTTGCTTTGGATGGGCTGAGTAGGGCAATAAAAAAGCGCGAACCGAATAGCGTGCGCGCTTTTAGGTGGCGCTTTAAGATGAATAGTTTCCAGTTTGGTTGTCAGGTTTCTATATAAAAGCCTTGAGAGTGTCAATGAGTGCTGTGCATTCAGCATCGTTGCCAATCGTTATCCGCAAGTAATTATCAATTCGTGGTTTATTAAAATAACGTACGATGATTGATTTTTCGCGTAAGTAAGCGGCTATTTCGGAGGCCTGTTTGGTTTCATGTCTGGTGAAAATAAAATTAGCAGAAGAAGGAATGGTCTCGAAACCAAGTGCCTGCATTTCCTTAATCAAGTGTTCACGGTTTGCAATGATGTTCTCGCAGCATTCATCAAAATAGGCTTGATCTTCAAATGCGGCCACAGCCCCGTTAATCGCAAAACGATCTAAAGGATAGGAGTTGAAGCTGTTCTTGACGCGCTCCAAGCCTTCTATTAGGTCTGGGTGGCCCACAGCAAAACCAACACGTAAGCCTGCCAAAGAGCGTGACTTTGATAAGGTCTGGGTCACCAGCAAATTAGGATATGTATCAATTAATGTGATGGCCGTTTTACCGCCAAAATCGATATAGGCTTCATCGACAAGCACTACAGATTGAGTGTTGGCTTTCAAAATAGTTTCAATGTCACTCAAAGCTAAAATTCGGCCGGTTGGCGCATTAGGGTTGGGGAAAATAATACCACCATTGTCGATTGCATAATCCTTAGCCTGAATTTCGAATGCTTCATTCAGTGGAATGCTCTGGTAATCTATTTCATATAGTCCGCAATAAACCGGATAAAAGCTGTAGCTGATGTCGGGAAATAACAGGGCTTTGTCTTGCTTGAGTAAGCCTAAAAAGGCATGGGCCAACACTTCGTCTGAGCCATTACCCACAAAGACTTGCTCGGTTTTGATATGGTGATACTTGGCGATCGCTTGCTTTAAATCGCTAGCATTCGGGTCTGGATATAAACGCAGCCGATCATCGGCTTGCGCTCTTAAAGCATTAAGTGCTTTTGGGGAAGGGCCATAAGGGTTTTCGTTGGTATTGAGCTTAATTAAGTTACTTACCTTTGGTTGCTCGCCGGGCACGTAGGGCGTCAGTTTGTGAACGATAGGGCTCCAGAATTGACTCATGTGCTTACTCAAATTAATTAATAATGGAAGAATTGGAGTGAATTATACGCATTAAGAACCCTGTAATCCCAAAAAATTTATATGTCAGCAATGAGAGCCATACTTTTTGATTAAACAGCGCAAATACTTTCAAGGTCACAGGTAATAATTGTCACGTGTTGATATCCCAGCCTTTGAAGTTGTTCGGCGGCTAATGTTGCACGAGCGCCGGTCGCACAATGTAGATAAATGGGTATGTTTGGGTCTGGGTGTTGTTCGAGTATGCGCATTTCAATTACGCCTCGTGGCATATTAATCGAGCCAGGTACTGGGTTTTCAGCTACTTCTGCGGGCTCTCTTACATCGATAAATAATCCAAAATTCTCGGCTATTTCTTTGTGTGCTGCAGCTGCGCTTAAACATTTCATGGATGGGCGGATTTCAGCGATTAATTCGGGAATGGTTCTGAGTGAATTTGTCATGATGAAGCTCCAATCTTTATAATAATATTTGTTGTTTGGATATAATATTAGAGATTGCTAAATTAGTAAAATCTAATTATTATTTGTTTTTTATGTTTCCATTCATTCGATTTAGAGAGCGGTATGAAAATTGAATTAGAGGATATGTTGTCTCGCGCTGCAGAAGCTGAAAGTTTTTTAAAGCAACTGGCTAATAGTAAGCGTTTAATGATTTTGTGTGTCTTGAGTGAAGGGGAGTTGTCTGTCGGTGAATTAAATCAGCGTGTTCCTTTGTCTCAGTCTGCCTTATCTCAGCATTTGGCAAAATTAAGAGCCGTTGGCTTTGTTTCGACGCGTCGTGAATCTCAATCTATTTATTATCAATTATCTGACCCACGAGTCGTGTTAATAATTCATAGTCTTTATCAGGTCTTTTGTGAGCCTCAAAATGTCTAATCAAAATTCTAGTAATCAATCATCGCTCGACCGGATCGTTGCTTATAGTATTTCCGGTGGTTTGCCGATTCTGATTATATTCGTGTCATTGGTGCTTGGCGCTTTGGCTTTAAATTTCACACCCCGAGAAGAAGAGCCACAAATCGTCGTGCCGATGATTGATATCGCAGTTCAAGCGCCCGGCATGTCTGCCAGGCAAGTTGAGCGACAGGTAACGTTTCCACTCGAAAAGCTGCTTTCCCAGATAAAGGGTGTTGAGCATGTTTATTCAAGTTCGATGACAGGGCAAACCGTGGTGACGCTGCGTTTCTATGTCGGTGAAGACCGAGAAGATGCGATACTGAATACCTATAACAAACTTTATTCGAACCAGAAAACTATCCCGGCAGGTGTGAGCGCGTGGCAGGTGAATCCGATTGAAGTGGATGATGTGCCGATTCTGATGCTGGCTTTATGGTCAGATTTGACTGAACCGCTTATTAGTGATTATGAGTTGAAGCGGGTAGCAGATGAGTTTGCAAACTATTTACAAGCGATTCCCGATACCAGTGAAATCAAAATTGTAGGTGGTAGAGAGCGAACTATTCGTGTCTTACTTAAGCCTGAAAGCTTAGCCGCCAGACAAAGCACCCCGATGGATGTGCTACAAGCTTTAAAGGTGTCTAATTTACTTCAGCAAGCCGGTAATTGGACCTTAGGTCAACACTCTGTGCAGTTAGAGTCTGGTGATGTTCTTCGTGATTTGACTGAGTTGCGTCAATTAGTCATTAACGTGGTAGATGGTGTGCCAGTCTTTTTACAGGACGTAGCAGAGATAGTGGATGCGCCCAAAGAAGCTGATAGCTATACATGGATAGATTTCTCTGAGTCCCATCCTTATATGCAACAAGCTAAGGTATCAAATCAAATAACTGCTAAGGGTGGCAGTTACCCGATGGTGGTCATCAGTATTGCTAAAAAGTCTGGAAGTAATGCGGTGACCGTTGCGCAAGATGTGCATGCCATGGTCGCAGAGTTAAAAGATCAGTTGCTGCCGGACAATATCTATATCGAAACATTACGAGATTATGGTCAAACGGCAAATGAAAAAGTTAATAACTTAACGAGCAGTCTGCTATTTGCTGTTTTTACGGTGGTGGTATTTATCGCGGTATTTTTAGGTTGGCGACCAGCCGTGGTGGTGGGTATCGCAGTGCCCATTAGTTATGGCGTGACTTTAGCTTTGGATATGGCTTTTGGTTATTCGATTAATCGAGTGACTTTATTTGCCTTGATTCTTTCCTTGGGTTTGTTAGTTGATGATCCGATTACCGGCATTGATAATATTCAGCGTTTTCTGAAGAAACGTTGTGCCGACCCTGCCCAAGATGCGGCTTCTAAAATAGTCGGCGCGATTGCAGAAATTAAAATACCGCTGATTATGTCAACCATAACGATTATTTTGGCCTTTATTCCTTTGGCTTTTATTACCGGTATGATGGGGCCTTATATGGCGCCAATGGCCTTCAATGTGCCGATCAGTGTCGGGGTTAGTACCTTGGTGGCTTTCTTAGTGACGCCTTGGTTGGCGAGGAAGATATTAAAGACAGATGGTGCTATTTCATCAGACAAAGCTGAAGGCTCTCGTTTACCAGTGAAAGCTGAAGGCTCTGTTTTATCAGACAAGGCTGAAGGCACTCTATTATCAGGTAAGGCTGAAGACTCCAGTTTAACAGTGACAGCTGAAGGCTCTGATTCAACAGAGAATGACGATACATCTGACGAAAAGTCACCCTTATATGGTTTTTATAAAAAGCTATTAACGCCTTTATTTGAAAGCCGACAAAAATCAAAAATTCTTCTCTGGTCAGTTTTGGTCTTGTTTATTGCCGCAGCTATGCTGCCGATGATGCGCTGGGTGCCTCTTAAATTATTGCCTTTTGATAATAAAAATGAAGTGCAGGTCATTATCGATATGCCTGAGTCTTCGACTTTAGAGCAAACGGCGTCTATTGCTAAACGTATTTCTCAAGAGTTAGTGCGTTTTTCAGAAGTGCAAGCCATCGCCAGTTTTGTGGGTGAGCCTTCGCCCATCGATTTCAATGGTATGGTGCGTCATTACTATCAGCGTCAAGCACCTTATCAGGCTGATTTGAGAATCACTTTGTTAGATAAAACAGAGCGAGAGCATCAGTCGCATGCTGTGGTCTTAAGAATGCGTGCTTATTTGGAGGAGTTTTCAAAAAACCAGTTAGCTATCCCTGAGTTGAAAATAAAAGTGGTTGAAGTGCCTCCTGGGCCTCCCGTATTGAGTACTTTGGTCGCTGAAATTAGTGGCACAAAATTAAGCGATTATGCAAGCCTTCAAATAGCAGCTGAAACGGTAAAAAATCGTTTGCAGAGAGAACCTTTTGTCGATGAGGTTGATACCAGTATTGAAAGCCCACAAACGCGCTTGCGATTTGAAACGGATAAAACTAAAGCCGCATTATCCGGCATATCCACACAGGATATTAATCAGATGTTTTTGTTGGTAACTCAGGGTATTCCGGCTGGTCATCTTCAGCAAGAAAGGGAATCCGAATCGCTGCCAATTATGCTGGAATTACCTTTAGGTGAGCGAAGTGCAATCGGGGATTTAGAGCGGCTTCAAGTGAAAGGTAGAGCGGGTGTGGTGAAGGCAAGCAGCCAAAACGGTTTGGACTCGGTGCCTCAGCCTTTAGTGTCACTGGGTGAACTGGGCGCATTGCAATATTTAAAATCTGATACCTCCATTCAGCATAAAGATTTAAAGCCAGTGGTCTATGTGACGGCTGAGTTATCGGGTCGAACACCTGCTGAAATTATTGCCGATGTCGGTGCTGATTTACGGTTTGTAAGTGATGTCCAAGTTGCTTATGGGGATGTGGCTGATGGGAATGTGATTGAGGGCAATAAAGACATTTCTGCTTGGCAAGGTCGAAGCTTTATTGATGTATTTCTTGGAAATAACCCCGGAGATACCTGGAGCTTACCTGAGAATATCCAGTTAAATTGGGGTGGGGAAGGTGAGTGGTTAATTACTATTGATGTCTTCCGGGATATGGGCTTAGCCTTTATGTTTGCCTTGGTAGGGATCTTTTTTGTGCTTAAGTTTCAGACTAATTCGACTAGCTTGTCTTTAATTATTATGTCGGCGATTCCTTTAACGGTGATCGGTATTATGCCGGGTTTTGCTATCTTGAATTTATTTGGTGAGCGAGAGGTAGCAGGCGCGCCAGATCCGGTTCTTTTTACAGCAACAGCCATGATCGGGATGATTGCCTTGGCAGGAATTGTTGTTCGAAATTCCTTGATTCTGGTTGAGTTTATTACTCAGGCTCGAGATAGGGGGGCTGATATTAAAGAAGCATTAATTTTAGCTGGCGCCGTCAGAATGCGACCGGTACTACTGACAGCAGGAACCACCATGTTAGGTAATATGGTGATCATTCTTGATCCCGTGTTTAGCGGTTTAGCTTTAGCGATTATGTTCGGTATTATTGCATCTACACTATTTACTTTGGTGCTGGTGCCGGTAGTGTATTTTTTGGTGTTTGATGAGCCGAGTGATAGCTCTTCTAACTACGCCTCTAGCAACGATGATTCAGTTGATCTCGAAAGCGCATCCACACCTGTTGCCTGATTTTATTAGCTAGTGCCCGTCCAGAAACAGGGCCGTCACGAGGGAGTTGAGAACATGTTAGCTTGTGCCTACTAGATCTGGACGTTTGGTTATTCCAAATAACTAGATCTGGTAGTTACAAGATGGCATGTTATCAGCTTCCGCAGCAGGTCGTCGTTTCTGGATGGGCACTAGCTAGCACTAGCTGGTTTTATTCTCTTATATTAAGTGCAAGGTCATAAATTATGAAATGGTTTCTTCCTATATCTGCAGTCGTTTTGCTTGCTGTCATGGTCGCCTGGATGGCGGGTAGTTTTGATGAAAAAGTTGCGCCAGAGTTTTTGGGCAAAACTCAGACTAAGCCAGCCACTGACTCATTTTTTGAAGTGAAGGTGAAGGCATACGAATTATTGGAGCCGGTGCCTGCAACGATTGCCGCTAAACAAACGGCTGTCATTTCTTCACGTATTTTAGCTCGAATTGAAGAGGTGAAAGTCAGAGCAGGTGATTATGTTAAAAAAGGCCAAGAGCTTGTTTTGCTTGAACGTTCTGACCTCAAATCACGGGTGTCGCAAGCAAATTCTCAAATCAAATCGATTGATGCACGTTTGAATGAGGCCAAGCAATCACTGGATCGTTCAGTTGAATTAAATAAGCGGGGCTTACTTGCTTTGGCGCCTTTAGAGACATCGCAAGCTAACTATAAGAGTTTGCTGGCGCAAAAGACCAGTGCTCAACAGGCTCTGGTTGAGGCCAAAACCGCTTTGAACTATGCCAGTGTTGTGGCGCCATTTGATGGCTTGATCGTAGACCGATTTACAGAGCCTGGAAGTATGGCTCAACCTGGTATGTCTTTACTTTCCTTGTATAACCCATCTTCTGTACGAGTTGAGGCAAGTGTTAGAGAAGAAAGAGCGGTGCAATTAGAGATTGGTCAAACGCTTAAAATGGATATTCCATCTAAGGGCTTGGCATTAAGTGCCGAAATCGAAGAGCTTGTACCTGCAGGAGATAGTTCATCACGAACATTTCTAGTGAAAAGCCAGATTAATGATATTAGTGGTCTGTTGCCAGGTATGTATGCGCGCTTACTAATCCCTGCAGGAATTAGTAAGCGAATTTTAATACCGGAGAATTATGTTGCTGAAGTGGGGCAGTTGAATATTGTCTGGGTGATGCAAGGAACAGCTGAAGATCAGCTTGTTGAGAAACGATTTATCAAAGTTGGCTTAGTGAAAGAAGGTGGCATGATCGAAGTGATTTCAGGCTTAAAAGAAGGTGAATTCTTGTTTCAAAAGCCATAACATTTACCTTTCAGTGGTCATGATTAAAAGCTAAATATTTGCTTGTCCAAGGGCGCTGTAAGGTTTAGTCAATAAGCTGATTCTGAGCTGAGAGTAATGGCTGCTACTTATTTTTGCCATCGATAAATAAGTATTGAACCCTTAGAGCCGTGGTTTGTATTGGCGTTTACTGGGGCTAGATCAAAAAAAAGCAAAAAATATATAAAAATAAGTTTTTTAGTATGACCAATTGATCACTTTTTGTTAGAGTACTCTGCGTATAATTTAGTCATCACTAGTATCAAGCAGCTATAAAAAAATAATATTAACAATGTTAAGTTTGCTTTAGGCTTTAGGTTGTATGAGGTTGCAGTTTTCTCATAACAGCATGTTTTCCCATAACAGCATTCTTGGCAGGCTCATTCTTGACAAGCTTCTATTTTTTACCCTATTAGCTAATAGGCCGTAGATAAAGCGTAGATAAAGCGTAGATAAAGATAGCGTAATAGGGAAAATGATGTTTATGAGTACGGTAGTTTATTTAGTAGAGTTTATTGTGGTGTCTCTTGTGGGCATTATGTTGTATAAGCTTTATAAGGCTTGGAAGCATTCAAGGGCATTTACTGCGCACGCTGATTTATTTGATGTGTCCAAAAAAACATGCGATTTTTCATCTAATGATACCTTTAGATCTGATTCTTTAGCTGTAAATAAAATTACGCTTATAGATACGGAAACTGTTGCTGAAAATAGCTTGCTTGAAGAACCTGTCGCGGAAAAAGCGTTAAAAGATAATAAGTCTTCTACTATTTTAAAAGATTATATTGGTGAGTTTTTCTCTGAACCTCAGCTTATGGAGATGGAGTCTTTTAAGGCTCCTGAACCAACGAAGCTGGTATCTGTTAATCAGTCACTTGATCAGTCTCTTGATCAGATAGTATTAACTTCCGTGGTAAGTGATCTGGGTATTGAAGAAGATATTATTAAAGTAGAGCCGATGCTTGGTGGTTCTAATGAAAAATACGATATAAAAACCTTGGAGGCGGTCCTTGTTGAAGATGATGCTATTCCAACACTGAAAGAGTTGAGTGATTTGGAGTCAGAATCATTTATAACGGTAGCTTCGAGCAATAATGATAGTGAGCAAAGTAACAAAGTTATGTCTGATAAAGTTGTTATGGCTATGTTAGATGAAGCAAAACTTGTTTGTGCTTCATAGGGCATGAAAATAGGGCGTGAAAACGAAACGTCAACACACCCTTGTCTGACTATATTTAAATACTTCTTTTTTGTTGAAAAAATTCAGATAAGGTTCAATTGCATGCGGTTGGCTATTTTTATTTCACTTTTCTGTATTGCTTTCGCTTCTTTCTCAAGTAGTCTCCCGCCCGAGCATGAATCAGCCAGATTGCTTTTAGTGGTTGAAGAAGCTGTCACTAACAGTAATTGGTCTTTGGCTGATGAAAGCCTTAGCAAAATGGCAGATCTTCAAATAGAGCAGCCTATACCTTTCTTTTTTTATAATGGCTGGGTTCATTTCAAACAAGAACGTTTAGAAAAAGCGCAGCGTTCTTTAGAGCATTATGTCGTAAAAGCAGGGCCTTCAGGTGCATTTTACGATGACGCTTTGCGTTTACTGACTAGCATTGACAATACTTTGAATCAAAAGTCAGATATAGCTGACAGTAATCAGTCTTCCTCGGATAAAAGTGAGTCTTCTGAAAATGCCAGCTCGCAATTAGTAAATAAAGAAAGAGATGCCTATGTTCAGTCATTAAAGGCTTTGTTTTTGACTGATAAACCCATTCAGGCTTTGGTAATGCAAATTAATAGCTTGTTAAGTGCCCACCCTTATACGGGCTCTCGACTGAAAAAAGTAATTGAAAAGCAGGGCGTGAAGTTTCAGGTCTCTATTCAGGACAATATGCTCGTTTTACAGGAAAAGAATTATGAGGAGGGTTTTCCTCAGCTTAGTGCTAAAAAGCTTGAAGTAAATGGCATTGATCCTTTTATACGCTTTGCTTGTTCGCTTAAAGAGATAGCGTGTTGGTTGTCTCATCCGACTGATATTCATGAAAGATGGATTCTTGTGGATTATGATGAATTAGTTGCTGGCGAACTGAGTCAGGCTTTTACTCGCCTAATTCAGCTCCTGCAACAGAAATAGCTACCTACCAAGTTCGTTTATACCGTCTTTGTAGCTTTATTGATTCAACACGAAAGCTAAGCCTGCTGCAATAAACACTAATGCAATGATGATGAATATTATTCCTCCATTGCCCTTTTTCCTTTCTGCTTTTGCTTTTAATTGGTTGTCCCCTGAAATCCACGCCTGCTTACCTTCAGATGATAAACGCTTGCGCCGTGCTTGACTGTTTGCATTGCTTTTAGTTTTACTTGGTTGCGGGGCTGTGCTCGATGCTTTTAGTTCGGCAGGCTTTGGCTTTGCTGAACTGGCAGCTTTCGTTGGGCTGCTATCTTTCGTTGAGCTATTGGCTTTCGCTAATGCAGGAGCGGTTCGTATGATGGTTTTGTTTGGGTCGCTTGCAGATTTTTCTGAAGGGCCTCTTACCTCAAACGTTAATACGTCCAGCTTTATTTTATCGCCGGGTTTTAGTTCTGCTTTTTCTATCTTTTCACCATTAACATAGGTTCCATTTGAAGAGTTTAAATCTTCAATGAAAAGTTTCCCATTCAAGGGTTCGAGTGAAACGTGTTTTCTTGACAGGTAGTCTAATGAGAGGCATATGTCACAAGACGGGTCACGACCCATCGTCATTTTTTTATTTATGATGAAATCATTTTTTTCTAACCAGCTTGCACCAGAATACAAGGACCAGATATCTGCTGTTTTGCTTTGTTGTGGCTTATTAGACAGTATGGATTGAGAATCAATGAGTTCCAGTTCAACTGTTCCAAGCGTGATGCTGTCATTCGCTTTGATAGTTGAGCTTTGGTTTACCTCTTTGCCATTTATTTTAACAAGTCCTTTGTTGGTTTTTTTTGTCAGAGATAGTTGGTCTTTGTTGTTAGTTATTTCAACATGAATAGCGTCTATCGAAGGATCTTCAATCATTAAACTATTGCTGGCAGATTTGCCAATGCTGAATTGAGTATCGACTAACCAAACCGATTCTCTTCGTCGGTCCTTGAATTGAAGTTTTAACATGCTCTGTCTTGGTCCCTAAATGCTAGATTTTTATTGAGATCTAAAAAATAATTAATGTGTTTGATTCTTTAGTATAGACATTAGTTTCCAGTCTTCGAGTATTCGATAGAAAAATTGTCTATATCTAAGATTTCAATAGAAAACGGTACTTTTATAAGTCTTGTCTATACTGAAATTAATTTTAATTAAAGCTGCTTTTTTAAGTGGGTCATTCTAATAAACAGGAAGTAAGTCAGGATAATGCTGATTTCCCATACAATATGTCATCAGGGTCTGCTTCGAGACCGAAATGAAGATAGCTTTATCAGTAATACTGATGGAGGTGTTTGGTTGGTTGCTGATGGCGTTGGTGGAAACGTGGGCGGTGAGCTAGCCAGTCAAATTTCTGTGCAAGCGGTGGATCGTAAATTACGTCAGGGTAGCTCCTTGATAGCCGCCATTGAAGAAGCGAATCAGGCTATTTTATCTGCCGTTTCTCAGCAGCCAGATTTAAAAGGTATGGCCACGACTATTGTGGCTGTTAAATTTACCAAGTGTCAATTTGAACTTGCCTGGGTAGGTGATAGTCGGGCTTATGTTATAGACACCACGGGTATCCATCTTTTAAGCGAAGATCATAATGTTGCGAATGAGCTCTTTGTTAACGGTGAAATAAGCCAGCAAGAGGCGAGCACGCATCCAGGTCGACATGAGTTGACACAGGCTCTTGGTCAGTTTTCCCTGGCAGATATTCCAGTCAAAACGGGTCAGTTAAATGATGGTTCCATGCTCTTACTCTGCACTGATGGTTTGTCTGGCGTACTGAGCGAGGAGTTGATTTTTAAAACACTAAGAAAGAAGTCTTCTTTAGAAGATATTTCAAATGAGTTGTTAGACTTGGTCTTGGCAGCGGGAGCACCCGATAATGTGACTTTGTCTCTTATCAAGTATCAAGACGATTTGAATGCAAGCTCGGAAACTATTGAAAAGGCTTCCTCAGATAACTTTAAGGTGATTAATAAGGCGCCCATTACGTGGTCGATATTATTTATTGTGTTTTTACTTTTGGCGCTGTTATTTTATGTTGACTGAGAATAGAAAATGACTGAAGAAGGCCGGTATGAGTATTTAGAGAAAGTCGGTGAAGGCGGCATGGCTACTGTATATCGAGGCATGCAGCGCTCCCTCAATAGGCCGGTTGCTATCAAAGTATTGTCGGCTACGCTGTCTGATAATCCCTCAGTCATCAAGCGTTTCGAACGCGAGTCTTTGATTATCGCACGCTTGAATCATCCTAATATAATTCATGTTATTGATAGGGGGGCGACAAGCAAGGGTCGTCCCACTTTTGTCATGGAGTTTGTGGAAGGCATGAATCTGGCGGATGCAATTCAAAGCCAGAAATACGACTTCAATCAGAAAGTGGATATTGCTATTCAGATTTGTAAAGGGGTCGCTTACGCACATAAGTTTGATGTAATACATCGAGATATTAAACCAGCGAATGTGATTATTGATAAGGAGGGCTTCGCCCGGCTTTTAGACTTTGGTATTGCCTCCTTTTTTAAGGCTGATAAGGATGTGCAGCCTGATGACACACAGCTTATTTTAGGGACGGAAGCCTACATGGCTCCTGAGCAGCACAAAGGTATCGCAATGACGTCGTCGTTAAGCGATATTTATTCCATAGGTGTTGTGATGTATGAGTTGTTCTCGGGACAATTACCCTCTGCTCATCCAGTGCCACTATCCGCTTTTGGTCAAGATATAACGCCGGCTCTAAACGATCTGGTCATGAAGTGTATTGAATCAAATCCGAAAAAGCGGCCTAAATCAGTAGAAGATGTAAAAACTCAGTTGCTATTAGCAATGAAAGGTCAGCATATTGCTGAGGAAAAGGTAAACCGAGCGGGAGAGGGTTTGGCCTCAATCAAACAAAAGTTTGGTTTGCTCGACGTAATGCAAGAAGATCAGCATGGTGCTGTCTATCTATATGAAGATAAAAGCTCTCATAAGCTATTGGTCATAAAAAAGCGTATGAATAGTTTCTCTGGCTTCAGAGAGGCTAAAATGCTTCATAGCCTGAAGCATCCCAATATTTTAAATACCTTAGGGTCTTCAAAGAATAATTCCGTGTTTATTATTGTGATGCCTTATATTTCTGGAGGAAGTTTACAGGATAGGCTGATTGAAGCATTTGAATTTCAGGCCTTTATAAAGTTAGCCATCCAAATCTGTCGAGGGCTTTCATTTGCGCATCAGAATAGAATCCTTCATGGGAATTTGAGACCCAGTAATATCCTCCTAACAGCCGATATGCAGGTTAAACTAACCGACTTTGGTTTAGATGAGCATTATCGTGTTCGGTCGAAAGAAGCTAATTGGTATGGTGATAAACAGCCCAAGAGAGACGACTTGGCCGATATTTACTCATTAGGGGCAATATTTTTTCATTGCTTAACAGGGGCTCCAGCTGCATTTAAAGAGGGTGTTTTAGTTAAAACAAAAGCATTTATAAGTTTGTCTTTTGATATGCAGCAATTAATTGCTCGGATGCTTTCGAAATACCGGGAAGATAGGCCACAAAGTGTCGAATCGATCGTTTCTGAATTACTACCCATGGTTGAGGAGCAAAAAACCCAGGTCAAAGTCATACCTAAAGAAAAAAAACAGTCAGTCGAAGTGATTGAGCATATTAAGTATCAAAGAGTGAATTGGTTGACGATTTTATGCGTAGTATTGCTTATTATGTCTCTAATTCTGAATGGTTTATTGTTGAGTGAACAAGATATCTTCGTTAAAGAGTGGTTGCTTGAATATTACTTGAAGTTGTTTCCTAACGAATGATTATTGGAAGTATTGCTTTACTCAGCTATTATTTGTAAGTAAAGCAGGCTAAAAGTGCATCTACCAAACAATAAATCAAAAAATAGACGGTATTTTTTATGACTTTTTGAGTTTTCTATTTTAATTTTCTTTTACACCTTTTATTATCGCACCCACAGGCTTTGAATACGCGAGCCTTATATGGAATTAACT
>TARA_R110001592_G_scaffold176503_2_pt1 | contig 43940 bp, 32 predicted proteins | sample TARA_R110001592 | Tara Oceans TARA_R110001592 (sample SAMEA4398387) | marine metagenome | biome: Polar Biome; feature: [SRF] surface water layer (ENVO:00010504); material: water (ENVO:00002006), including particulate matter (ENVO:01000060) such as... | depth 5 m | reverse complement strand
CCCGCCACTCTCGTCTCCAATGAGAGACAGACCGGCTTTATTGACAGGAACAAAATCAATGGTTAATTCCGGCATAGACATTTTGACGTTGGAACCCGTCTTTGGATTCTCGACGCTAAAGTTCGTCCATGAGAGTTCTGTCCGCTGTTCGACAGGTCCCATTTCTGTATTATAAAGTGTAATATCAATCGATTCCTGGACATTATCATGGACCCTGGGAGTCATTTCCATCGGGCTGTCGCCATGATCAACGACAACCAGAGTATTTGAATCCAGTTCATCGGAATCATCAATAACCGTATCAGCCGACGGTATGTTTTCGGTTGCAGGTTGGACCGGTACGATCCGCTCGACGACCACGGGATTCGCTTCCGGTAGAAACTGAATGAATCCAATTCCCAGTGCCAGGCAGGCGCAGAGAGCCGAAGTCAACAGGCCCAGTTTAAAAGCCTGGTGGCGTCGGGACGTGAACGGATCATCGCTTGCGTTTCCCGCCGTCTGTGTCTGCCGAAATCGTTTTTCAAATTCTTCATCAGAGTCATCGGAAAGTTCCTGAAGCTCTGGAGGCATCTCCTGCCGAAAATATTCGCGCAGGACACTTTCCAGCTCATCATCATTCCCGAGCATTCCTGAAGTGTCATACGGTTTCATGATCTATCCCCACTTTTTCCAACTCTTCACACAGCCGCTTTCTCGATCGAGAAAGCCTCATATCAATAGCTGATGTTGAAGTATTGAGCGCTATCGACATTCGTTTTGATGACCATCCTAGTGCATAACGAAGTACGAGAACCTCGCGGTCCTCGGCTCTAAGTTGTTGAAGTGCTAGCCTGACTCGGCTGTTCCTCTCTTCATTTTCCAGACCCTCCGATGGGTCTGAAGGTTTACCTACAATACTGTCTAAATAGTCTGCAGGCCTCGCTGCATGATTCTGCCGACGGGCATAGTCGCGCAGCCAGTTTTGAGCAACAGTCAAAACCCAGGCCCGGATATTTCGAATTGACTCTATTTCTTGTGATTGTAAACGTACGAACGCTTCCTGGAGTGCGTCATATGCACGATCTGAGTCAGAGCATTGAGCATATAATAATGCCCAAATTTCTCGACCATCTCGTAAATATACCGCCTCAATCTCTGCCGACCACTGATTGGCCTGCTTATCAGGCATGCAAATTCCAATACGTTAGAAGAGGGATAATCTAAGTTCATTGGAGAGTGTCAGCTGCAAAACTTATCTTTGCCAGCCTTAACAACACTCTGCTAACTCACATGCACTAGAATAGACGGTATCCAGATCAGAATCTAACCTCCATTCAGCAAATTTCGGGTTTGGGAACAGATTCCAACTCACCCTGCCCCCACTGTTTAACATTGAAGAGGGGGAGGGAAAACGGGTGCGTGTTCCTATCTTGTTTAATTATAGTTGCTTACAGAAAATACAAGTCTGGATAAATTCCAGGTCGCTGGTTAACGGCAATCTCACCGAACTTCGAAAAAAGGGAGTGAGATTTACTGAATGCCAGTTGGTATCTAATAGAATAGACCTGCCAATTCTGATGTGTTCCAAGTTACTGAATGGCCGAATAAGGAAGTGGCTCCAGGTACCAGTTAGTGATTTTTGATACCGTTCCTTTATATTTGTCCATCGCTTTCATTTTTTCCCATTTGGGATGCATACGAAATCCATCCCAGTGCTCCTCATGTGCAGCGCGATGAGGCGCAGACAGCATGTACGTCAGGTTAGGAACATCGTCACCAATCAGCATTTCGCCGAAGAAGACAGGCGCCAGTTTTACATCTTCCATGATTTCGATCTCACCAGAATTGAACATGTCAACTTTCAGCTTCGCCAGCTTTTCATTGTGGCTCTCATAGGTCCGCAGTTCAAACAGATGGGGGCCTGCTCCCTCCGGCGTTTTTAATTGAGGCATGCCTTTAAAGGCTTTCATCAGTCGGCTCTCAATGCGGGTGAATGCTGGAGATTCTTTGGGGAACGAGAAGTACTCGGCGGCAGCCTGGTGGTAGTGTTGGTCAGTTTCCAGAACATCATTCAGCGATGAGAACTGCTCCAGCGAATTAAAGGGAATCAGCACATACAGAGAGTGATCATCTTTGACTTCGATCTGTTTGAATACACCGACCTGCTTGATCCCGATTCGTTTCAATGCCGGCAGCAACGCCTGCTCCAGGTAATTACTGACGATTGCCTGCTTGTCATCCGAGGGAGTCCGGTAAATACGCAGTTCGTAAAACTGTTGTTTCGGTTTTGCGTCCGCGGACTGTACGCCCTGAGTCACACCCAATGCCACGGCGGCACCCACGGTACCTGCCAGAAACTGTCGTCGGTCGGTTTTATTCTGATTCATGATGATCCTCGTTTTTATGGGTAACTGATGCTTGGTTTGATTCGTATCGCCGATGCCCGTCTGCTTTATTTGTTGACGGGGGCCAGAATACGTGATGCGGTTTGCGGACTATGATGAATTTTGTTTTTCGCCACAACCACTTTTTCGGGAAATTCAATCGTGATCGGTTCGCCTGTGTTCGGGTTGGGCTCATAGAACGGTGCCCCCGTTGAAGCGACCGTCACACGAATGCGATGCCCTTTGTTGAACACCTGGCTCATCCAGCCGATATTGAAAGGGACTTTGTAAACCTCACCCGCTTCCATAAAGACCTGCTGTTCATAACCATCCCGATAGCGGGCCCGGCGGATCATATCGATGATCAAGATCGAACGTCCGTCCGGATACACGTCGGTCACGCGAACGATGAAATCCGTATCTTTCGCCGAGGAAGAGACCAGCAGTTCCGCTTTGACATTGCCGGTCCACTCAACCGGTTCGGTCAGTGGATCGGTGGTGAAGGTGAGTACGTTCTCCTGTTCTTCCACTTTGCGGGCATCGCGGGCACCGGGAAAACCACGGGCTTCAATCTTTGCCGGGTTCAGCGGGTCAGCAATGAGCTGAGTAAATGCGTTGGCCTCGGTCGGTTTGGTTGTTGCCAGCTTGCCTTCAGGCTGAAGATAGTAAGGTGTTTCGACGGTCTTAATCGGCCAGTCATCCACGGCCCGCCATACGTTGCCCGGTGCACCCGGTTCTCCGACTGCTCCCATCGCGTAATAACGGACATTGGGATCATCCTCGATACCGTTATCGACCCCTTTGAGATAATGATCAAACCAGCGGATCATCTCGGTCATCATGTCGAAGTTGGCATTCTCCGGGTAAACCATTTCTCCAACTTTATTCACCTTGTTGAAACGACCATGCAGCCAGGGGCCGATATACAGTTTCTGCTGACCCCGCGAATTCGGGCCTCCCTTATGCTGCCGTCCGATGAAACTCTGCACGGAGCCGACACACATAAAGTCGTACCAACTGCCCACGGTAAAGCAGGGGACATTCATTTTGTCAAAATGCAGCGAAGCATCTTCGGCTCTCCAGTAGTCATCGTAGTCAGGATGCGAGAACCATTCTTTCATCAGCGCCCGGTTATGTGCGGGCACGCGGCTGACAGCGTCCATCCCTTTGAATCGATTCGGCTTGGCAGCGCCTCCGATGAAATAACCTTCATCGTACAGACTGAGGCCGGTATCGATCATGAACTGACAGACCAGGTGCGGCGGCTGTGTGACCGCCAGGTAATTCTGAGCATAACCGGCCTGTGAACTGCCGAAGGTTCCGATCTTGCCGGTCGACCAGGGCTGTTTGGCCAGCCATTCGACGACATCGTAGCCGTCCCGCTTCTCGCCCCACTGCAGGTCGCGATAGCCAACCCAGGTTCCTTCAGACAGCTGCGAGCCACGGAAGTTGACGCCACACACGACATACCCGTGCGAGGCCATTTCCGCGAAAGAGCGTCGGCCCCCTTTACTCCGCAGGCTGGCGTACCGCTGTTCCATCAGAACCGGCCAGGGGCCTTTCCCATCGGGAATATACAGATAAGCTGACAGCTTGACACCATCCCGCATGGGAATCATCACATGTTTTTCGGTGACTCCTTCATAATCGAGCGGGGGATCGGCGGCGGACAGGAGGGAGGGGGACAGAAGCAGTGCAGCCATTAGCAGGCAGGCAGAGGCCAGTTTGTGCATGGGTTTTCTCCGGCTGGATAATCTGGGTAGGAATTGTTCTCCTTCGATTGTGGCTAACCCCCGCGCAGACAGCAAGGATAAACACGCATCGATCTGAAGTCTTGTCCCTGAAACGATTTCAGCTGCTGAGAGCATTGACAGACGTGGCACGCGGTATCAAAAAAACAGGGCAGCCATTACAGGCGTCAAATTTGCCTGAGAAATCAGTTTATCGGGGACGAAAAACGGGCAGAATCCTTTCGGAAACCGAAAAAAGGGGGTATGCTACCGCCAGAGCCCGGTTCACGATCTCCATTTTCGGAACCGGCTCCCCACGATTCTCGCCCGGCGAACCTTTGCTGCGGCTGATGAATCTATCAGTGACAAGCTGAACCTCAACGCCGCCGTAGCTCAGTTGGCAGAGCAACGCATTCGTAATGCGTAGGTCAGGAGTTCGACTCTCCTCGGCGGCTCTTTTAAGTCCTTGGAAACAATGACTTTATTGTCTTCTGCCCTCCTGGGCTTCTCTTCATTTTGGGCAGTGTCACCAAAAACGTCACCACCGTCTGCAACGGTCTCCCAAACCGCCTCGGCTGCTTTCTGGGCATTTCGTCCCACGTAGTACTTCAGAGTCGTTTCAATGTTGGCATGACGCATCAGCAGCATTAAAACGTCAGGCATCACCTTGAGAGACCATCGCTCACCAAATGACCGTCTGAGATCATGGGCAGACGCGTAGCGGGGTTTTCGCTCTCCGGTTTCCTTATCGATGTTCCCTTTGTCACCGACGACAATACCAGCTGCCTCACCAATGTCAGCAACCAGTTTTGAGACCGTTGATGCAAGCATTCTCTCGGGACGAAACACAATTGCTGGAACGCAGCGTGCACGAGGTTTGGCCTGTTGAGGTTGACTTCCAGGAAAGCGCTGCGAGTCACTGGCCTGCAGTGAAGCAGCGTTTTCTGATCGAGTATCTCTCGAATGTCGTTGATCCGGTGAATCGAACTTTTGCGTTCCGCATGTCCCTGGAAAATGAGTCCCGGCTCGTGCGACAAGATGGTCAGACACAGGTTCTCTGGCGTTTTCGACCCGGGCAGAAAGTCCGGCTGTCCATCCGGGTAGAAGAACTGAAGAACGTGTTTGTACTTCCGGCTGATGCGGTTGCCCGTGATGGAGCGGAGGCTTTTGTCTTCACTCAGAATGTGAATACCTTTTACCGGAAACCAGTACGTGTGCTGGAACGGGATCGCCGACATACCGTCATTGCCAATGACGGGTCACTCACACCGGGTTCGTTTGTAGTACAGGGCTCTGCTGAACAGCTCAACCGCATGCTGAAGTCGTCCTCAGGAAATGACCTGCCGGAAGGCTACCACATTCATGCGGATGGTAGTCTCCACAAGAACGAAGAAGAAGGGAAATAGAGGTACGCCATGCTTAATTCTATTATCCGACTTTCGTTAACACACCGAACTCTGGTTCTGGCTGCCTGTATTGTCATTCTGGCGTACGGCGGCTATCTGACGACGACATTACCAATCGATGTCTTTCCCGATCTGGACCGACCGCGCGTGGTCATTCTGACCGAGTGTCCCGGCATGTCGTCTGAAGAGGTGGAAACACTGGTGACGTATCCTATCGAAACCGCCATTCTGGGGGCTAACGGAGTCGAAGATGTGCGCAGTCAGTCCAGCCAGGGCATGAACGTGATTTATATCGAGTTCAGTTGGCAGACCGAACCTCGCTATGCCCGTCAGATCGTCTCGGAACGCCTGGCGAATGTACCCATGCCGCCAGGGATCCGTCCGGTCATGACACCGCAGGCCTCAATTATGGGGCAGATTCTGCATGTGGGAATTCATCGCCGCAAAGGACCTCAAGGGGGGACGTTGATCCCGGTTGGGCAGACTGGCCTGTTGGCTGAGCGTACCGAACGGGAGGGGAAGCCGATCCTGACCCTCTGGAATCCTGTGGAACGCAACGATCTCAGTCGGTGGCAGAAAGTGGAAATTCAGAATCCGGAATGGAGCCGGGACGAACCTGGGCGAGAGGTGTCATTGATCTGGAATCAACGATCCTATGAAGTCGTCTTTCCGACTCCTCTGGAAGAACGAATGGAACTCCGCACGACAGCGGACTGGTTAATCAGGCCACGCTTGCTGAAATTAAATGGCATTGCTGAAATCATTGTAATGGGAGGCGATCAAAAGCAATATCAGGTGCTAGTCGATCCCCTCAAGCTACAGGAATATAACGTTTCATTGCAGGATGTTGAAGCAGCAGTTCAATCGAATAATTTGAATACCAGTGGCGGATTTATTCTGAGCGGCCAGACCGAACGTCCAGTGCGTGTGATTGGTCGCCTGGGAGCGCTCACGTCTGATGTGCTGAAAGAACTGCGCAGGGCTCCAGTTAAAATGAAAGGCGACCGTGCCGTATTGCTGGAGAATGTAGCGGAAATCGTCGAAGGACCTGCACCGAAGCGTGGTGATGCCAGTATCGATGGACACGCAGGTGTGGTGATTACGATTGTCAAACAGCCCCACGCCGATACCAGGAAACTGACTGATAATGTGATGGCGGCGCTGCATGATGCGGAAACGTCACTGCCCGCCGATATTGTCATCAATACAAAACTGTTCAAGCTTAAAAGCTTTATTGATCGGGGGATCTACTATGTGGAAGAAGCCCTGGTGATTGGTGCCGTACTGGTGGTGATCGTGCTGTTCCTGTTTCTGTTAAATCTGCGTACGACCTTTATTACATTGACGGCAATTCCCCTGTCACTGGTGATCACGACGCTTGTGTTCCGAATCGTGGGAATGATCACGGGGACCGAACTTTCGATCAATGTAATGACTTTGGGGGGAATTGCAGTTGCCATTGGGGAACTCGTTGACGATGCGATTGTGGATGTGGAGAATATTTTTCGTCGTCTGGGAGAAAATAACCTGAGCCCTGATCCGAAACCCGCCATAGTAGTCGTGTATGAAGCCAGCCGGGAAATCCGTTCTGCCATTATTTTTGGAACTGCTGTGGTCGTGCTCGCTTTCATGCCTCTATTCGCCTTATCGGGAGTCGAAGGACGCCTGTTTGTTCCCCTGGGCATTGCCTATATCGTTTCCATTCTAGCCTCTCTGCTGGTCTCGTTGTCTGTAACGCCGGTACTGTCTTACTATCTGCTGCCTCAGGCAAAGGCAACCCATGATCATACGGACGGACGACTGTTACAACTTCTCAAGTGGGGAGCTGGGTTTTTGATCCGGTTTAGTATGCGACGAGCTGGAATATTGCTGGTGCTGACCTGGGTTCTCGTTGGTGTCAGTGTCTGGGAACTTTCCAAACTGGGAGCTGACTTTTTACCGAAGTTCGATGAAGGAAGCGTGCAGATCAATGTCACCTTGCCTGGAGGATCGTCCCTGAAAGCTTCCAATGAAGCCTCTTCACTGATCGATGCCCAGTTGGTCAAAATGCAGAAATCCCAAGAAAACCCACAGGGGCCGGTATTGCACTTTTTCCGCCGTACCGGTCGCGCTGAACGGGATGAACATGCTCAACCTGTCAATGTGGGAGAGTATATTCTCACAATGAACCAGGATGCCAACTACGATCGCGATGAATTTCTGGAAACATTACTGACAGATATGAAAACGAATGTCCCCGGAGTGGGTATTGAGGCAGAGCAGCCACTTTCACACCTGATCAGTCATATGTTGTCTGGAGTCAAAGCCCAGGTTGGGATAAAAATTTATGGAGACGATCTGGACAAGCTGCGCGAACTGGCAGGCGATGTGCGGGATGCGATCACTGACATTCCCGGCGTGACGCCCCCTATTATCGATCCGCAGGAACGGGTCGATGAACTACACGTGGTATTGAAGCCGGAAGAGCTGGCTTACTTCGGTTTGAGCCGTGAATATGTCGCTGATTTTGTGGAAACAGCGTTAAAAGGGGAAGCCGTTTCTCAGGTCCTGGAAGGACAACGGCGATTTGACCTGATCGTCAAACTCGACGAACCCTATCGTTCTGATCCTTATAATCTGGGAGCCCTGCGTCTCGAACTCCCTGATGGCAGAGGACAGATACGTTTGCGGGAGGTTGCAGACTTTCCGGGCTCTGCCAGTGGACCTAATCTGGTCAACCGGGAAAATGTTCGCAGACGACAAACCATTCGTTGTAATGTGTCGGGCCGCGACCTGGCCAGTACGGTGGAGGAAATTGAAAAACAGGTGCGTGAACAGGTCGAATTGCCCACTGGCTACTTTGTCGAGTTCGGCGGACAGTTTGAAGCTCAGCGTTCTGCCACCTTCCTGATTACGATTCTGGCAGCCGTCTCTGTTGCCGGCATCTTTATCGTACTGATGATGCTCTATCCCTCAGCCCGCATCACGTTTCAGATTTTGAACGCCATTCCGACGGCGTTCATCGGCGGTGTCTTTGCGCTGGTTCTAACCGACCAGACCCTGACCGTCGCCAGCATGGTCGGCTTTGTGTCACTGGGGGGAATTGCCGTGCGGAATGGCATTCTGCTTGTGACACATTATTTCCATTTAATGGAAGAAGAGGGAGAAGCATTTTCTCCCCAGATGGTACTGCGGGGGAGCCTGGAACGCCTGGCTCCAGTGCTGATGACCGCATTGACCGCCGGGATTGCACTCATTCCGCTGGTCGTGGGGGGGAATAAACCGGGGCTGGAAATTCTCTATCCCGTGGCTACTGTCATTCTGGGAGGGCTGGTGACATCCACTTTTTGTGAATTCTTTATTCACCCCGGACTGTTCTGGAAATTCTCAGGCAAGGATGCCGAACGACTGGTTCGCAGTGAAAGTTCTGACGAAGAACTGCTGCGAGCTGCCACACAACAACACACTTGATTGATTTCTCTAAAAAAAGGAAAACAAAATGATGAACTTGAAAATCTCTGGCTCACTGTTCGCCGCACTTCTGATTGCCGGTTGTGCAGATAAAGGGAACTCGGACACTGCTCCCAAAGAGACATCCCCACCGCCAGCAGCACAGGCAGAAGAGAGTCATGCCGATGCTCATTCGCATGGGACCGGACCGAATGGCGGGGTCGTCTTTGATATGGGTAAGTACCATGCGGAATTCACAGTGGATCATCCCAAGCAGGAATGTACGATTCTGTTTCTGGGAGCAGATGAGAAATCAGCTGGCCCGGTGGCTGCGGAGGAGCTGACACTGTCGATCAAAGAAACGAAAACGGCAGAAGGCAAAGTCGTGCCTCCCATGACCGTCAAAATGCTTCCTCAGGATGCGACGGATGGAAAAGCTGCCAAATTCGTCGGGACTGATCCCGGAATTGGCAATGTTGCTGATTTTTCCGGAACCGTACTGGGTGAAATCGACGGTAAACCGTCTCAGGGTGAGTTCCAGGAATAATTCACTCAATTGAACCATTGGTCTACCTGCTGGCTGTCGCCTGGGTGAATCACTCAAGCGACAGCCAGAGGAGACTTTTGAGAATGTGACTGAAGACACTCACCACAAAAAGTGCGGAGGCAAACCATGTATTATTTCATTAAGGTGGCTTTAACCGCAGTTGTTGTTGTCGCCGTATCAGAAGTCTCGAAACGCAGTTCACTGTTAGGCGGTGCCCTGGCCTCCTTGCCACTGGTTTCCTTTCTGGGAATGATCTGGCTCTATATTGACACAGGAAGTACCGACAAAGTCGCTGAATTGTCCCGAAACATCTTCTGGCTGGTCCTGCCATCACTCTCCTTTTTTCTGTTACTGCCGTTTCTGTTGAAAAAAGGAGTCGGCTTTAGTTCCAGTTTCGGAATCTCAACCGTGGTGATGGTCTGTTTCTACTTGGGAATGATGTTTTGCCTGAAGAAATTCGGGATTCAGTAAACCGGAAAGAAGAATCGTTTGAACCGCAGGAGTCATCAAAGTTCGCAGCCAGACTTCAACCCGACTCTCAATAACAATCAACCTCGCAAAATGAAAACAGCTAAATTGTCTGTGTTTTTGCCGGCAGCCGTACCCTCAAATCAGCCAGGGGAGCAGGGCCTGGGCGAAGGAGAGGACGAGGAAGAAGCCGCACATGTCGGTGAGGGTGGTCAGGATCGGGCCGGAGGCGAGAGCGGGGTCCAGTTTGAAGCCCTTCAGCAGTAGAGGGATCAAGGCGCCCAGGCAGACCGCCATTAAGGTGTTGAGGCCGAGTGCACCGCCGATGACCAGGCCGAGATAGGGGTTGCCTTTCCAGATATAGGCGACGGCCCCCAGTAGGAGGCCCAGGGCGAGGCCGTTGACTAATCCCAGTGCGAATTCCTTGCGGAAGACGTGTAACCAGTCGCTGGGTCGGATGACGCCGAGCACCAGTTCCCGCGTGCTGACCGCGATGGCCTGGTTGCCGCTGCAGCCACTCATGTCGGAGACGATGGGCAGAAAGACGGCCAGCGCGATCACACTTTCCAGAGTCTCTTCGTACATGGCGATGATACTGGCGGCGACAATATTCAACAGGATGTTGATACTGAGCCACGACAGGCGGCGGGCACTGCGGGTTTTGAGGGGCAGGCTGCGGAGTTCTTCCCCGCCCATAATCCCCGCGAATCGCAGAAAGGTTTTACCTGCCAGTTCTTCACTGGCGGCTTCGACGTCTTCCCGCCTGACGACGCCGACCAGAACGTTGTTCTCGTCAACGACAGGCAGACCGAACAAGGGGTGAGCGTCGAAGAAGTGCAGCAGGTCCTGGAGCGGGGTCATGTCCGGGAAGCTGTGTGGGTTGGCGATCATCATTTTGGAAAGCTTGCGGCCCGGAGGTGCCATCAGCAGATCACGGAGCCGCAGCACGCCTACGAGCTGCAGATCGGCGTTGATGACGTAGATATACTGCACGTTGTATTCGGCGTACTTTTCGGCATTTTTTCGTAGGTCGGAAACCACGTCGTCCACCGTCTCTGTCTCCTGGAAGGAGAGCAGTTCGGTGATCATCAGCCCGCCGGCACAGAGCCGACTGTACTTGGAGAGAAAGCGGACATTCTCGGCTTCTTCCGGGTCCATTTCTTCCAGAATGGCTTCGGACTGCGCATCCGTCAGTTGATCCAGCAGGTCGACCTGTTCGTCGCTGTTCATCTCGTCAAAGATGTGAGCGGCCTGTTCTGCAGATAATGTGGAGAGTAATTGCCCCGCCTGCAGTTCGGGGAGCGACTCCATCAGGCGTGCAGCGTTTTCGTCATCCAGCAGCGCGATGAACTCATGCTGTTCCGTCTCCGACAACTGCGCCATGATGCGCGCATCTTCGCCGGGCGGGAGTTCTCTCAAAAACGTATGCGCGGCGTCAGGGTCCCCGGCGGCGACGATCTGCTCCAGCTGATCCCAGGCATCAGGCTGTTCGACGACAATATTTTCTGATGTTTCATCCGGCTGATTCATCTGACTCTATCCATTCCATTCAACGGAAATCAGATGTAGAGGGATCTGTTTCCGGCTGAAAAACAGGTTTTTGTCTGGAGTTCTCTTCAATCCCTGAGTAAGAAACGAGGCACTCTCGCGGGGTTCTGCTGGCAGTCTACACTATTTAAGCGGAAGCGACAAAGCCTGCAGATGAAGTTTCAGCAATGGAATTCGTTGAATTGACGCCGATCCATGCGCTGTGATGCAGAAGCATTTTAACTGGGGGGGAGGAGGTATCGCAGTAAAAGAACAGCAGAGAAGAACCTTCAATGGTCTCTGTCTGTCGTGATATTACTGCCCAGTAAAAGATAAACAGGTAAGTCCCGACATCCTGTCGGTTTACTCGATCTCAGAGAGATTTTGTAACGGCATCCCTGCTTTGATACTCACCTGTGAGATGATCTTATGCTCCTGTTGCTGATTGTCAACGAGGTTCAGCGAACAAAAAAATAGAATGTCAGAATGTCGCTGATACGGCAAAAACTAAGGGATTCCCCCCTGCGATTCATGAGTTAATGTGCTGTAGCCGGGAGGCTTGCCTTGCGTGTTAATGCACATCAAGGCACATGTCATGATTCCAGTAGTATGATGCTGCAGCGCTTTTCACTGTTCGCAGCGCGGATGGGAACACCTTCTGATTCAACGAGCAACTGATACCATGCAAGCTTTGATAGAATACTTTGGCATCTGGTACTTTATTTTCTATCTTTGAGCAACTGGTCTGCTTTCTGCAGCGCTTCCGGGAGATCGCCTGTGAAAGTCAGATTACCCTGTTGATCAATGACAGCTGTCTGGGGTAAGTTGCGTACTCGAAAGTGCTGCATGGTTTTGCCGAACCAGCCGGCTTCTTCTGGGCGTTGATCGATGGCCAGCGTGTATTTCAGTTCTTTCTGCTCCGCAATGGCCTGCAGTTGAGATGTTGAGGTGTAAGAATCATGCAGTCCGATGAGCACAACAGGTTGTTCTGCGTATTTATTGTACGCAGAGTTCATTTCCGCTAACTGGTCCAGACTGCCGGGATTTTTCGTGCCCCAGAAGTGGATCAGGGCCACTTTTCCGTTTAAGTCAGGGGCAGCGGTCGGACTCTCCGTCGTCAACCACAGGGCCGGTTCCAATTTGGGGGCGTATCTGCCGAGCTGAGGATCAGTTTGCATTTCATGGCTGTAGTAAGGATGCTGTCTCAGGTAATTTGCAAAATCACTAACCGGTCCCCTGAGGACTCTTTTCGACATATGGTTACCTGCGATGTAACTTATATTGTCTGGTAACTGGCGGGAATCAACAATCTCAGTTCCTGCTGGCAATGCGATTGAGAATGCATCGACGGGAACAGGTGAGAGTATTTCCGCTTTTTCGATCACCACTGCTTCCAGAATTTGCAGTTCTCCCCTGTAGGTCTTCCAGTGGATCTGCATTCCAGGCAGAATCAGACCATTGGCCAGCTTCACCGGGGCAAAATAGAGTTTGGCCTGTTCATACTGTTTGGGGTACGATTGATAATAGGTTTCAAATATAAAACCGGTCTCCTGATCCAGAACACGGCGGGAAGCGGTCTCCTCTTTTTTTACGTTGTAAAAGATTTTTTGACCTTCGCCGCGGATGTCTGCTTCTGGCTGTTTGCTGTTTATAGATGCAGGGAATCGATGACGCAGAGAAGTCCATTCACATAAATCGGAGGGAGATTCGACAGAATGAAATACTCTCCCTTTGTGGATCAGGTTGATGGTTGCGTGATTGGAGCTGCTGCTATGTTGAAGAGTAGTCCAGCCATCGGTCATGCTGGTGATGTTGGGTAATGGCTGGCCTGACAGGTTGAAAAAACGTGAAGGATGAGTCTTAGAACTGAAATAGCGCGCTTCATGTTTGAGGGTACCGTGTGCTGTGAGTACCTGCTTGTACCAGTCTGTTTCTCCCGGGTGATATTTGTTGAGCAACGCTTTGATATCTGGCAACTGGTAAGGATCCAGTGCGCGCAATTCTTCGAGCAGGTTCCTGGTGTCAAAGGATGATTCCCGGCGGAGCGAAACTTTTTGTGTGGTGACACGCAGCGGTGTGAGTCGCAGCAGTTCCGACTGAATGTGCCATTTCTTCTGAATCTCGGGAGCGTAGAGTGAGTTTTTACGAGGCTGCATTTCGCTGGCGACCAGATGTGTGGGAAGAAATTCTGCTGGTGTCAATTTGATGGTAACTTCCGTAACCTGCCCTGCGGTGAGTTTGATACGCTCTGAGCGACTGCCTGCTGCCTGGGACAGTGAGAAGGGTTCGGCGACGACAAAACGGCGCCTGCCCGGTTCCATAAAGGCCTGGATTTCACCGGCATCGTTTGTAAAAGGATAATCGACATACACCGTCTGCGTGGAGACCGGGGTTTGCTCTCCGGAGTCATAGGTTTCGTAGTTGAAGCGGACTCCCGGAATCGGGGCGCCGGTTTTGGCGTTGATCGCTTTCAGCTTCACAATGGCAGCGGGGTTCAACTTCATTGTGACATTTGGCGTATCGTTCTTTTCAGAAGCTTTTCGTTTCGGGACAAAATACTGCTGGCTCAAATACAGAAAGGGCTGATCCGGATTGGGTTCTGCCACCAGCTTGTATTCATCCGGAATGAGCCTGAGCTGCGCATTTCCATGGCTGTCTGTACGCGCCTGAATGCCACTGCGTCGCACTGCGCCGATAGGATGGGCTGTCACCAGTACATTAGAGAGGGGCCGGCCCGAATCACTTTGTACAACGCGGACGGTGACATCACGCGGTGCGGTAAACTGATGGTTGACTTCGCCAGCATACCCGGCGGCGACTGTATTCCTGGAATTGCGGGACTGGCTCGCGGTGACCAGGGTAAATTGCCAGGGGTCGAACTCCGGACCCGGATCAATATTGGCAGAGTAACTGGTGTCGCGGCGGAGTTGTGTGAATTCATAACGTCCCTGCGCGTCGGTATAGGTTTCACGCACTGATAAAGGGACTACGGAAAAATTGATAAACGAATCATTCTGGTTTGAATAGGGGTTTTTCTGTTTGAGATATTCGCAGGAACCCGTTCTGTGTGGGGAGGTATTCAGCGGGCGATCCACATGTCCCAGTTGTACTTTCGCGTTTGCCAGGGGATGTCCCTGCTTATCGGTGATGACACCTTTCAGTTTCGCCGGCGCATCAAACTGCAGATCGATGACAATCGGTTCATTCTGATAGAAGGCATTTCTTGCGGCGTGACTGTTTCGATCCCGATCATTGATTTCTTCAGGACGCGCAGCGGGGCGATAGTTGCGGGTGGGATGCCAGGTGAGGCCGTAATTCTCTTTCGTGCCGAAGACGATAAAGTCACCTTCGTCCGGTTTCGAGAGCGAATCGCGATTGTTGACCACAAACAGTTGAACGTCTTTGAGTTCATAATGCCCGTTCGCATCGCTGCGGGTGTGTCCCCGCAGTTGCTCAAAGTCTCCCGGTGTAATCCAACCGCGACTGGAAACATAAATGTCAGCGTCTTTGAGCGGTTCACCGGCTGCATTTCGCGCGGTGCCCGTGATGGTGACGCGATGCAGTGTCGCCCCATGTCCACCCAGCCGGCCCGGCTCATACAGTGTTTGTACTTGTGGCGGCCGACTCGCTGACTGCTGATCTGGTTCTGCCGCCATCAGCGGGCTTTGCCAGAGACTCAGCTGCAGTGCACTGTTGAGAGAGAGTAGTGTCCAGAACTGCCACCATTGTCGGCAATTCCCTCTTCCTGTGTCGCAAGCAGATACCATCGCAATTCCCCCGATTCCATTTCCTGCCATCGTTCATGTCTGAAGCAATGGATGATGCAGATGTGTATTTGTGGGTTGGGGGGAGTATACACGATTGCAGGTCTGGTAAGCAAAGAGGATTTTCAGGATTCGCTCAGGCCTGCAGTGCCTGATTTTTTCCTGAATACAACCTTGCTGTAGATTACTCAAGAAATAATTCTGAATAAATAAAATTATTTCTTGTTAACGAAAATTATTAATGTATGCTGGGAAGATGCTGTATCGACATGGAATCGTTCCAGGATGTGGATGTGTCGTAAGTTATTATTATAGAGTGAGATATGTTTATTTGTTCCGTTTCCGTTTCATGTAGTCATTTTCAATAGTTCTGGGAGGGCAAATGTTTGCTCATCGAAAACAACGTATGAGTCGTGGCTTTACTCTGATTGAATTGCTGGTGGTGATTGCCATTATCGCCATCTTGATCGCCCTGTTATTACCGGCTGTGCAGCAGGCTCGTGAGGCTGCCCGTCGCTCCTCATGCAAGAACAATTTCAAGCAGGTCGGCCTGGCGCTGCATAACTATCATGACACGCATGGTGTGTTTCCTTTTGGATGCTCACTCCCCCGCGGCGGCTGCTCGGGAACGATATCAGGCAATCCGGCAAGATTTTCCTGGGGCACACATCTGCTGCCTTATCTTGATCTCGCAAATGTTTACAACGGCTTTAATTTTTCTCTTAACTACAATGTTGCTCCCAATGGCGGCTTACAGCAGGGCGGCTACAAAGTTCAAACCTTCCAGTGCCCGAGTGACCCGCAAGGCGATGACCGCACTAATCATACGGGAGGTATTACCAATCCAGGAGCAGCTGGCGGTAAGGATGATATCGGTAAAACCAACATGGCAGGGGTCGCAGATTCCGTTGACTGGCTCTGTGATCTTTCCGGTTTCCGACCTACTGTCGCCGGTGATGGAGTTCTGTTTAATCATTCCCGAGTCAAGATTCGTGATATTATCGACGGTACCAGCAATACGCTGGTAATTGGCGAAGTCACCGGAGGCAGAACAGGCTCATACGATGGGCAAGGCTATACCATCTGGAATGTGCTGGATACGGCAGGTGGCATCAATGGCCCGAATTCCATTCCCGGCGGTGGGTACTGGGACAAATGGGACATGGAATTCTCCAGTTATCATACGGGAGGTTGTCACTTTTTGATGGGCGATGGTGCTGTCAGGTTCTTCTCAGAAAACATGGATCAACAAACACTTTCAAAGCTGACCACCCGCCAGGGGGGAGATGTCGTCGGCGAGTTTTAAGCAGAAGTTCGTTGACACGGTCGAAAGAGTAATAGATTCATAAGGGAGACGCATCATGAGAGGCTTACGATTTATACTGATTTTGCCCGTTTGTTTTCTGCTGGGTTGTACCGGAAGTGATGATGCGCCGGCGCGGCGCATTGTGACAGGGAATGTGCTATTTCAGAATCAGCCGATCAAGAACGGCACCATTCGCTTCATTCCCCAGCCGAGCGGTCCTGTGGCGTCGGCGCGAATCGCCGACGGTTCCTATCGCGTGGAAAACAAGGGAGGCGTTCCTCTGGGCGAACACCGTATCGAGATCCGTTCGGCTGCCGGCGGTACGGAGTTAGTGGAAGCGGAAGTCATGCCGGAAAAAAACGCTGCTCCAGTCACTGTGATTCCCCAAAAATACAACGACAATTCAAACTTGAATGCCGTTGTGGAATCGGGAGACGGCGCGATGCAACTGGACTTTACACTCGATTAGATCAGCTACCAGCCTTGTAAGGAATTGACCGTTGGGTTTTCAAAAAATTATGGCAGGCGTGCTTTGCCTTTGCGTGGCGTCTGTTGCCTGTGGGACAGAATTTGATGTCGTACGCATTGTCAAAAAAGAAAAACAAACGCGTGGCTACCGTGGCAACAACGGCGATTTATTGATCTTGCAGGATGGGTCGATTCTGTTCTGCTATACTGAGTATGGCGATCACGGCGGCATCATGGCAAAGAAGTCTGTTGATCAGGGGAAGACCTGGTCAGAGCCTTGGACACTGGTGCCTCAGCCGAAGTTGCCAGCGAAAGGGCGTTACGTGCATCCCAGCCTCTTGCGCATCAAAAATGGTGAGATTCTGCTAGCGTACAATTATTCAACACATCCCGCCAAACCCTATTACGCGACTGTTCTTTACCGGCGTAGTGCCGATGAAGGTCAGACCTGGACTGAGCAACTCCCCGTTTCCGCGTACCCCGGTTATAACCTGGTACACAATGATAAACTGTTGTCGTTACGGGATGGGCGGATTATTGCCGTCGGTGAAAATAAAAAATACATGCCGGATTCCAATGACCACAATGGCTATGTCGGGCTCACATTTTACTCAGACGACCAGGGACACAGCTGGCATTCCAGCAAAAACACGGTGGATCTATATGGGACTCGAAAGATTGAAGTCCAGGAAGCGGATGCCGTGGAATTGAAAGATGGACGATTGATGATGTTCGCGCGAAGTTACAGCGGATATCCAGTACGTGCCTATTCCACAGATCGCGGCGAGACGTGGTCCGAGGGGAAGCTGATTCGCGACTTGAAGATGCCTTATGCGGGTTTGCCAACTGTACGACGCATCCCCTCGACGGGTGACCTGCTTTTCATCTGGGTCAGTGAGAAATCAACAATTGAAGAAAACGGCAGAAAGCTTCCCATGCGTTCTGCTTTGACGACTGCGATTTCCAGGGATGAGGGAAAAACATTTCTTCATCAGCGTAACATCGTTCAGGATCCCACTAACGATTTCGGGTATCAGTGTATCGAGTTTATTGACGACGATCTGGCTTTGATCGCGTATCACACAAATGATGGCTTGCACCTGGCTCGAATTAACGTAGATTGGTTTTATGGAGAACAGGTAGATCCCTGACACAAACTTGCCAAACGCGTTTGATATCGTCGTCTGAATCGTCAGGGTTTCGACTTAACAGTGACTGACGAGGATATTTTATTGCTGTATTCAATAGAAAATCTTCGTGACATCAAAGAACATTTTGATCAGAAAGTTCCTCTCATGCCGTTTCATATGCTGCGACTTCTTCTGCTGCCTGCCATTGTGATCATCGGTCATACATATCTGGAACGGTCTGTGGATGCAGCAGAAAAAAACGCAACATTGAGTCCGTCTCAACAGCAATCCATGCAAGCGGCGAGACAGAAAGCTGCCTGGAAAAAACGGCGGATCATTTTCAATAACGATGGAAATGAACCCGTGTATTCTCTGAAGGAAGCCACGCCTCAGGCATTGCTGGATGTCCGCACGAGCCCGTTAAAGGGGAGTCAGGTTGACTCGATCTTTTATTGCACGTGGTCTTCCGGGTTCAGTTATTTTACACATGACACCAAAGTGGGCAACGTATTTACGGAAACCGCAAACAAGCTTTCGAATAACAAAACAGCTGAATTGATTAAAAACGGTCATGATCCACTGACTGTGATGTCAGACTGGTGTAAGGAGAATGATGTCGAATTGTTCTGGTCATTTCGCATGAATGATACCCATGATGCCTCGTCTGCCTGGTATGGTCCCTTGCTGTTTCCGCCTTTGAAAAAGGAACACCCGGAATGGCTTGTCGGTTCAGCGAAAGAGAAACCCAAAAACGGTCGCTGGACTGCCGTCGATTTTACGCATGAGGAAATCTGTGATCTGGCGTTTCAATATGTGGAAGAAGTGTGTCGAAATTATGATGTGGATGGAGTTGAACTCGATTTCTTTCGGCATCTGAATTATTTTAAACGCGTTTCCTGGGGAGAGCCGGCTGGCGATCTGGAGTTGAGTCGATTAAACGATTTGATGCGGCGGATTCGGACCATGGCAGATGAAGTAGGCCACCAGCGGGGACGTCCGATTCTGATTGCGATTCGCGTACCTGATTCCGTAGAGTACGCGCGGGTACTGGGGCTGGATGTAGAAACCTGGCTCAAAGAGGATCTGGTCGACATCATGACGGTCACGGGCTATTTTCGTTTGAACCCCTGGAAAGAATCCGTGGAGCTGGGGCACAAATATCAGGTGCCCGTCTACGCGGGGCTGAGTGAGTCACGCCAGAAAGATCAACGGGCCCGTAAGGTCTATGCTTCGACAGAAGGATTTCGAGGCAGGGCGATGAATGCCTGGTCGCAGGGCATTGATGGCATCTATTTATTCAACTCGTTCAATCCGCGGCATCCACTCTGGCGCGAACTGGGGGATCCCACCCGGTTACAATCTTTGCCGAAGGTGTACTTCACCTCAGCCCGCGGTTACGCCAGCGTGAATTCCTGGTGGAAAAAGGGGAGTTCTTTTATGAATCGTGATATATTGACCCCGGACCATCCCCGCGTGGTCCGCCCCGGAAAAAGTGTCAGTGTGACATTACCTGTCGGCGAAAATCCCGTTGAAACAGGGGCTACACTCAATTTGAAGGTCCGCTTCAAGGCATTACCGCAAAATAAAGAGGAACTAATTGTCAAACTGAATGGTGAAGTCGTTCCTCTGCATGCAGGCGAGGAACATTTTTTGTCGGGTAAAATCAAACCGGGTATTGTGCGAACAGGAGAGAATCAGATTGAATTTACTTTGGCTTCCGCAGCAGCGCTGCCTGTGGTTGTTGAAGATTTACAATTGTGGATCAACTATGCAGAATGATTCAGGGGCTGGTGACGCTTATTTCCCTGGTGGCCAGTTTGTCTGTCGCACCTCCAGGGGCGTGGGAACCGAGTATCTAAGGTTGCTCATTGTTTGCGTAGTTGATTTCAGTCAGGTATAAGTAATATGAAAACCGAACGCAGAAAAAATGCGCGGCTATCGATCACGGAGCTGGCGGCGCTGATCGAAAGTGATATCAAATCGCGTCGGCTTTCGACCGGTGATCCTTACTTGGGCCTTTCAGAAACGGCACGTATGCTGAAAACGAGCAATGCGGGCGCCAATTCCGCGCTGCAGCTGCTGGTGAAGAAAGGGGTGCTCGAACGAAAACAACGTCGGGGTACTTTTATCAGTGATCCAGGGAATGAGAATGCACAGATGATCCGCCGCGTGCATTTTTTGTTGAGCGAGGATTTTCTGAAGAAGGAAGGAGTCCTGGCGGATGGGCAGGTGATTGGTATTCAATCCGAATTGTCCCGCGCCGAAATCCAGTTCAACTTTCTGCCTCAACATGATCAGCGGGAATATGTGGAAAAAACCGTAACGGAAGCACTGAGCACGGACGGTTTGGATGCGTTTGTATTGTATTCAACGTCATTAGATGCCCAGCGAATTCTCGTGGAAAGTGGTTTGCCGACTGTCGTGGTCGGGTCGCTTTATCCCTCGGTTACTGAGCTGCCCTGGATTGATCAGGATCAGAAAGCAGTGGCCCAAATCTCGTTTGAGCATCTGCATCTTGAAAAACAATGCCGGCAGTTTCTGGTATTGATGCGCGAGCGTGCTTATCCCGGCGATTTCCTGTATCTGGATTCCTTGCAGGAATGTTTTTCGAAAAACAATATTTCGCAGGAGAATATCTTCTATCGCTCTCTGCCATCCGACCACTCTGCCATTCAAGCGGAAGTCAGTCGCCTGCTACCGCGGTTTCAGTCCACGATTGGGATTATTGCCCGCAGTATGCCTCTGGGGATCGCTGCGAAAGCCAGTCTGGATTCCGTGAAATATAAACTGCACAACAACGTGTTCGTCATGGTCACGAACGTGTTTGGCAAAGAACGGGATGAACTCCGGGACTTTTCCTACATTCGTCCTCAGCCGACTCCCGAGGAAGTGGGAATCTATATCGGCAAAGTCCTGAAGCAGTTTGTCCTTGATGGCTTTTCCGGCAACACTGCCTGGCAGGTCCCCGTTAAACTCATTCCCGCACAGCAGTGAGGTGAGTTTCATATCAGGCAGAGTCTCATTCCCGCCTGATATCTGCAATTCCAATAGACAGGAGCACTCCCCGCGTGTGCCTGCCTGCTGCCGCCTTTTGTGCGTTGCTTCTCGCAGTCATTGCGTACAACTCCAATAAAAAAAGCACCTTGCCAATATGCATGGTGCTTCATAAGTGGGCGAAGAGGGGCCAGAACCTATAGCAAAAACCAACTGGAAAAGACATAATATCAGTTCAAACGCCGCATTCCTGCGCAGTTGAAATCATTTTCACTTTACCGGATTCAGTTTCGCTACCTGTTCAGGCTGATTGACGTTGCGATCTGTTGTCCCGTCAACGTTAGTCAGTCGGCCCGGTACTTTAAGGACGACAGACGATGAATGATCAGGAAAAACGCGACCAGATTTCCGGAGATACCTTTAAGGCTTCAATGTGGGCGGGTGATTGCATGAGCCGAATAAGTTGTATTACCAGACATTTCCAGATGATTGACAAAATGTTCTCGAAGTACGAAGTATTTTATGGCCCGGATTATCCCCCTGACTTACGGGCAACTAAGACCATTGCAGTGTCACACATAAGAGGACTACTTGAACGAGGCATTCTTGAAAAACAGGATCTCAAATCGTCGTTGATGGAATACAAAAAATGCAACATGGCCAGCGCGGTAAGTCATTATGAAATTGCCAATGCGTATCACCTATCTACTATCGAATTCAAGGGGGCTGCTATCACCAACTCCCTGAATGCGGTCTTTGTGATCGGCAGTTTTATTGAGTCACAAGTTCTGGGCAGGATCAACCATTTATCGACACTCTGGGAAAACTCAGAAATCAACGAGGATACCATCAAAGATTTCGCATCCAAGATATTGTCTGTGGTCAAAATTGCGTCTGTAGTGGATGAAAACCTTATGTTTCAAGTGGCAGCGCAATTAAGGAACGAGACGATACGCGTCAAACGGTGGTTACTTGATGTGTACGGCTATGGTGACTATGAGCCTGTACTCGAGGACGTGTACCACGTTGAATACCTATCGGAGCTTATGGTGATATCTTCCAAACAGATTATGGAATTGGCTAGAGAGTACAAAGCAGGCGACCCAGACGATCAGCCTGAATACAAGTCTCCTTGGCTTGCCGGCCATAGAAAAAGGCATGGCTGGCCGGAACCAGATATTCAAACAGGCGGCGGTAGAGGCAAGCAGGCGATCTGGTCGATGGATTGCATTTTAGAGCATCTAACATCCTCACTCCCATTAGTTCCCGATCATAGATGGGGTGAGGTTTCCTACCCACTTTCTGATAAACATTCAGAATAAACATTCAGAAAAAAGATTCTTTTTGCAAACGTTCAAACTTCCCTAGGTCGTCTATTCAGGCGGCTTTTTGCGTTTATAAATGGCTCTAGTAGGCAACCGATTGCCGGTTACCTGAAAGAACATTAAACGCAATCAAGGGAGATGAGATGTCAACCACAGAAGCCAGTCCAGCGGTCCCCTCAGCACTGCTTACAGAAAAGCAGGTTTCCGAAATCCTCAACTGCTGTGTGAAAACCGTTTTCACATTGCGGAAGGCCGGGAAAATTCGGTGTATCAAGATAGGTGCAGAAGTCCGTTACACTCCTGAAGAGATCAGGCGTTTCATCGATTCACATATGAACGAAAACGGCGACTCTAACATTAGTGACGGCCCCGGGTTGTAGGAACACTTGGAGTCGTTCTTTAATTGCTTATTCCAAAAATGTTGTACTCAAGAATTTATTAAGATCGGAGCTTATCAATGAATTATGATTTTGCAATGCTTGTGCTTTTGGCATTGGTGATCATCGGGAAACCTGACGTGCTTAGAGAAGTGACTAAATTAGCCAAGGAGATCGTATCGGTGTTCAGTAAAGGATAATCCTTCAAATTTCAGCATGTTAGGGATACTGAATAATCGTCGGACTGCTTAGACTGTAAAGTGCTTTCTTGTTAAGAATAACTTGAATCGGATCTGAACCCAGCGCAAAGAAAAACCCCTGAGAAATAGAAAGATCTATTTCTCAGGGGTGAACGTAAAACGTTTAAGTGGGCGATGAGGGACTCGAACCCCCGACCCTCTCGGTGTAAACGAGATGCTCTAGCCAACTGAGCTAATCGCCCGGATTTTCAATATACATCGGAAAATCCAATGTTTTTCTTGCGTCTTGTTGAATGACACGTACGTATTATGGCAGGTTCGTAGCGAAATGCAACTCTAGCGTGTAAACTGTTTTAAAGCCTTCGCCGACTTTGGACCGAATTTAGCTGTTCTGCGGTTTTTTCCTTATCTTTGAGAAAGATTTGATTTATGTCTCATTGCCTGGTCACCGGTGGTGCCGGATTTATTGGCAGCCATTTATGTGAGCAATTAATTCAGCAGGGACAAGAGGTTACTGCCGTTGATGACCTTTCTACCGGCTTTCTGCAGAATCTGGATGGCATCATCGATCATCCCAATTTCACGTTTCGCACGGGGTCAATCACCGATCCTGTCTTAATGGCGGAAATGGTACAGGGCGTCGATACGATCTATCACCTGGCCGCCGCCGTGGGGGTGAAACTGGTGGCAGATAACCCGGTACGGACGATTGAAACCAATATTTATCCGACCGAGGTTCTCCTGCGACATGCCGTGCAGGGGGGACATAAGTTCTTCCTGGCATCGACGAGTGAAGTCTACGGAAAAAATCCTAAGGAACGCTGGACGGAAGAAGACGACCTGCATTTTGGTCCCACGACGCGGCCTCGCTGGGCTTATGGTGCATCGAAAGCCATCGACGAGTTTCTGGCGCTGGCTTATTCGCAAAAATATGGCCTGGATGTTCGCATTGGTCGTTTCTTTAATGTGGTGGGTCCCCGCCAGGTCGGACAATATGGAATGGTGATTCCCCGCTTTATTGACCAGGCCCTGGATGGAGGCCCGGTTGTTGTCTTTGATGACGGCAGCCAGGTACGCTGCTTCGGGCATGTCAATGAGATTGTCGATTGTGTGATTGATCTGACCAACCTGGATGCTGCGAAAGGGCAGGTCTATAACATCGGCAGCGATGAACCGGTTTCGATTCGCGGGCTGGCCGAAGCGATCATTGCGAAAGTGAACCCGGATGTCAAAATCGAATATCTGCCTTATAACAAGGCGTATAATGAAGATTTTGAAGATGTGCAGCGGCGGGTTCCCGATCTGGGACGGCTGGAGCAGACTCTGGGACAAAAGCCTCAAGTCAAGCTGGATGCCATCCTGGATGATATCATCGCTTCCAAAAAGCGGATCCGTGGTCTGGTCTGACATAAGATATGGATATAACTGGTAAAAGCAGTATAACCCGAACAACCTGACTGCGAATCTGCCTGGGAAGCCGTTCCGTGAGAGGCGGCTCTTATTTCCCGGGTTCCATTAACCCGATGATGAGTGTGAAGTGTGGTTCTCTTTCTATCATCACACACAACACGCAGTATCAAGGGAATGGAGCGTACGATGAAGGGATTGCGGAAGACCATTGTTGTTTCTACAGTCTTACTGGGAATGTTCGGGACGGGACTGGCTGTGCAGACGGCACAGGCGGGCGGCGGACGATTCTTTCTTTCCTTCTGTGAACTGTGTCAGGAAGAGAACCTGGGACGCCAGGTTAAAGGCAGCACGTATCCCTGGCCCCGTTATTCTTACCACCAGTATCGTGGCAAGCACTGTGATGCCCGGTTGAATACAGGGCTGTATCAGCGTTACGAGTATGATCGCTATCAGGTCAAGAGTACACAGCCGATTCACGGCGAAATGCTGCCTCTGCCCCTGCCTGAATAGGCACAACAGACGGCACGCTCAAAACAGCCGTTGGAATATGAAATTGCTGCTCCTGCAAGTTGTCTGAGAGCTGAGCATCCTGCTCGGCTTTCGACATTGGCAGGAGTTTCTTTCTTTCAGGGGGCAGAGATGTGGTGCGCTCATACTTTTGGGGGGATCGTCTTGGGAACGGTGGGGAAGTCACCGAGTCGGGGCGCGAGTAATCGCTGTAACAGGCAAATTTGCATTATTCCGGCTGGATTAACCATTTTCTGCGGTGAAAAAGCGTTACCCTTGGACATTAAAATTGTCATTAGATATGATGCGTGCTCCCCGTTGAGGGAATGCCACCCGGGTACCGTTTTTTACATCGTTTCTGAACTCTGCATGGAGTAGTTGATTTCTTATGTTGGATTTGCAGTTCATCTGCGAGAATCAGGAAGTCATTCTTGAGAATTGTCGCAATCGTGGGATCGAAGTTGATCTGGAACAACTGAGCAAACTGGACCAGCGCCGTAGAGAGCTGATTGTTCAGGGTGACAATTTAAGGCAGGAACAGAAATCGGTCTCCTCACAAATTCCCAAGGCGGCAGACAACGACGCCAGGCAGCCGTTGATCGCGCAGGGTAAAGAACTACGCGAGCAGATCTCAGCGATTGAGATTGAATTACGCGAAGTCGAATCGCTGCTGAAGAGTGAGCAGGCACGCGTGCCCAACCTGGCTCACCCTGATGTGCCTGTGGGAAAAGAAGACAAGGCAAATACCGTTGTGCGGATGTGGGGCGAGAAACCCGCGTTTGAATTCACGCCCCTCGATCATGTGGCTCTGGCAGAGAAGCATGACCTGATTGATTTCGAAGCAGGAACACGGGTCGCCGGTCATGGCTTTTATTATCTGAAAAATGAAGCGGTACTGCTGGAGATGGCACTCTGTCAGTATGCGATGCAGGAACTGGTGCAGGAAGGCTTCGTGCTTCACAGCACACCCGACCTGGCCCGCAAAGAGATTCTGGAAGGGATCGGCTTTAATCCGCGGGGAGACGAAACCCAGATTTATTCCGTCGAGAATACAGATCTCAGCCTGGTGGCAACCGCGGAGATTACACTGGGGGGCTCCATGAAGGATCAGATCATGGACCGTGAGACCCTGCCTTATAAAATTGCCGGTCTGTCTCACTGTTTCCGTACCGAAGCCGGCGCACACGGTAAGGCAACACGTGGCATTTATCGCGTGCATCAGTTCAGCAAGGTGGAAATGTTTGCCTTTACGGAACCGACCAATGCAGCTTCCGACAAGATGCATGAAGAAATCGTGCGGATTGAAGAAGAAATCTTTCAGGGGTTGGGTCTGCATTATCGCGTCGTCGATACCTGTACCGGTGATCTGGGAGCACCCGCTTATCGCAAATATGATCTGGAAGCCTGGATGCCCGGTCGTGGCGATGCAGGTGAGTATGGTGAAGTCACTTCCGCGTCTAACTGCACGGATTACCAGTCAAGAAGGCTGGGGACCCGTTGCAAGTCAAGCGGGCAGAAGGGAACGGAGTTTGTGCATACCCTGAACGGTACTGCCGTTTCGATTGCCCGGGCGATTATTGCCGTTCTGGAAAATTATCAGCAGGCGGATGGAACCATTCTGGTCCCCGAAGTACTGCGACCTTGGATTGGAAAAGATCAGATTGGTTAAAAGTTCCGATTTACGGCAAACGGTGTTGATCTGGAACTCGTAAAAGAAAGAGGGAGAGTTGTATTTCGACGAATCCCGCAGGGAAAATCCCGATCTTTCCGGATTTGAGGTTTTTTGAAGCGTTTCGAAGACCACCTGAATCAATTAAAGTCGTATTGAAGAAACTATAGTTCCAAGGGACGCGCTCTGAAGCAGATCCTGATTATTACCGGTTTTAGCTGGACAACCTGAGTGCAGTCCCGCCAAAATTGGTCTCGGTGTACTTTTCTTTTTCGTCCCCGTTTCAGATCTCGAGTAATTACGTGAACGATCATCCAGACAAAGATTTGCCTGACGAGAACTCTCCCGATCCTTCTGAATCCAATACCGAACAAAACAGGTCTCCCGAAGAAACGGACGGGGATCAGGCGGGAGTGGAGCAGTCTGACGCGGCACTCGTGAATCAGAGCGCAGAAGAAGAAGGGCTGCCTGAGTGGGAACCGTTAACACCCGAACTGGTGGAAGACGAAGCCATTCGCGGCGACTTTATGTTGCGCTGGGCGGCGATTCTGCTGGCCTGTCTGTTCGCAGCCACCTATATCTCGGATACTGAAACACTGGTGCATGTCAAAACCGGGCAGTACCTGGCGAGCCATGGCTTCTGGCCTCCTGCGAATGATGTGTTTTCCTACACCGCCAGTGATCGTCCCTGGTACAATAATGCGTGGTTGTTTGATTTAACGCTCTCGGGCGTGTATGGCGTCCTGGGGGATACCGGTTTAACACTGTTCAAGATTCTGCTGCTGGGGATTACGTTTTATATCATCGTCCACCTCTGCCAGCGGGAGATTTCCACCTGGTGGGGATCGATCCTGGCAGTTCTGGCATTGATTGCCTGTTTTCCGCAACTGAATGTGACTCCCGAAATCATAACGATACTGGGAGTCGTGTTGACGCTGCGTTGTCTGTATCAGTGGCAGGAGCGAAACTCGGCACGTGCGCTGTGGCTGTTAGTCCCTTTGTTTCTGGTCTGGGCGAATCTGGATCCCCGTGTTTTTCTGGGAATCGCGGTACTGGCTCTCTTCGCACTGGGAGAAACGGTTGCCTCTATGCTGGACCGTTCGGTGTTAAATGACGACACCGATTACCAGGCCCTCTGGATGGTTCTGGGCGGGAGCCTGATTGCGACGTTATTAAACCCGGTGGGCTGGCATTCGCTCACTACCGGTTTGAATTATTACGCGGTTGACTATCCTCTCTTGCGTTCGATGTTCGTTGGCGGAGTCAGACCCGAAGAACTCGGCTATTTTTCCATGACATCACCTCTGTTCTGGAAATCGTTGAATCACTATGCCGTCGCCTCTTTTATTCTGATCCTGTTAACGTTTGTCAGTTTTGTGCTGAACCAGTCAAAGATGAGCTGGGGACAGCTGTTTGTCTTTATCGGTTTTTGTGGTCTGTCAGTACTGGCCAGTCACGAACTGGTGGTGACCAGCGTGCTGTGTGCCATCTTTGCCAATCGGAATTTTCAGATCTGGTATCGAGATAATTTCCGTCAGACCTACAGCGTTGAAACCAGTGAGTTGCTGTTTTCACGCGGTGGACGGGCATTAACCGTTCTGACATTTTTCCTGCTGGCTTACCTGGTGGTCTGCGGACGATTTCAGGGGCAGGGTTCGACTCGGCATGCTGTGGGAATTGGTTTCAGTCCTTCTCTGAAGCATACGATTGAAGGGTATCAGGAGGCGTTAGCAGAATCGCTGGATGACCGACCGTTCCATTTTGTTCTGGAGCAGGGGGATCTGCTCATCTGGCTGGATCAGAAATCTTTTGTTGATAACCGTCTGGCTCTGTTTGCTGGAACCGGTGAAGACGACCTGATTGATCTGCATGACAAAACGAGACGTGCCTTGCGTGTGCAACGCGAAGATCAGGTGGGCAGCGGCTTACCTCAAGTCTGGAAGCAGACCTTTGATCATTATCAGGTATCGCATGTCCTTCCGCGGCTGTCCGGTATGAATCCGGATTACCGTACGTTTTTTGATCTGCTGACAACTCCGGACTGGCAACTGACGGAATTGAATGCCGCGACCGCTGTCTTCTATCGGACCGACAATGAGAACGAAACCACAAAGAAGTTTCTGGCGGAACATCAGCTTGATTTCAAAAAACAGGCGTTCCGGGAGCAGAAAGACTTTCCGGAAATCCGCACCGACTGGGCACGACCCCGGTCGTTTTACAGCCGCTATCTGCTGCCACAGAATATGAGCATGGGCAATGATGTGCAGACGGCCCGCCACTATCTCGGGCTGATGTCCCAGTCCGGGGGGAACCATGAGCTGTCATCCAGTTTTGCCATTCTGGCCATTCAACTGGCGAACCGCGGGTTAATTGAGAATCCAAACAGTGCCGAAGCCTATCGCATCCTGGGCAGTGCCTACGGGTATCTGGCCAGCCTGGAAGCACAACTGCTGGCACCACCCGTGGATCGCAATCAGCAGCCGCCTGCCGTCACCATTGATCGGATGCGCTACTTTCAGATTTTACATGCCTATCATCAGTCCCTGATCATCGAACCGGAATTTGCGGCAACGCATCTGATGTTGTTCGACCTGTATTCCAATATGGGGAAGATCGATCTGGCACATCGTGAATTGAAAACGTATCTGGAAATGATCGAAGGGCAGGAAGAATTGTCGGATGATGCATTTGCCCGACTGCGGGCTTACACAGATCATCTGGAAAAACTGAACACACAGATCACTCAAATCACGCAGGAACTGGATGCCCAGCAGGAAAAAGGGGCTGAACGACTGCAACTGGCCAGCCAGGCGTATCAGAACGGGTTCGTCTTGCTGACACAGCGTTATCTGGATGATCCCGTCTACCTGGCACAGAATCCACTGGCGCAGAATCTGAATGCGACAGTGCTGATGGAAGTAGGGCAGTCGGAAGCAGCGGACAGTCAGATGTCACTGCTGGAACAGAAAGCGATGCAGAATCCACAGATCCCGTGGCGGGCGCAGGCAGCATTTACCAATCTGGGGAATGGAAATTATCGTGGCTGTTTTGATTTATGGCGTCAGGAAATCCGGTCACACGAAGAAGCACGCATTGCCGGGGTCCTGCAATCGATGCCGCTGGTTCAGCCGATTTCGAACAGCTTCTGGCCTACCCAGCACACTGTTTCGATTGTGAACTATCTGTATGGGCTATCGCAGCAGCAGATTCCATTGCTGTTGAATCTGGCCCGGTGTGAAATCGAAGCGGGACAACCGGAACTGGCGACAGGGCACTTGCGCGAAATACTGGAAACGGAACCAGCGACGCCTTATCGACCACTGGTACGATTTTATCTGTATCAGTTGACGGGAGAACTGATCCCGGTTCTGCCAGAAGCACCCGCAGGTCAGACAGAACCGGAAACAGAAGCGCTGCCGTTGGTTGCTCCCAAACCATAATCTATAGTTAAGCCGGTTTTAAAACTTTAATCTTTGTCCCTTTGACAAGATCGGCGACCTGTTCCCGATAGGTCAGCATGTGGGGAGCGGCGAGATGCGCTTTGAGCGCTTCGACACTCTCCCATTTTTCCATAACAGTCACAATCTGGCTGCCATTCTTCACCTGAACCGGGATATCGGTTTCTTCGTCGACCGCGGGGCCATATTCAATACAGCCTTCTTCTGCGTGAACCAGGGGAACCAGCTGATGAAAGGCTTCCAGGAAGGCGGCCTGTTTACCTTCTGCGATTTCGATATCGGCAATGACAAAGATCATGTTGTTTACTTTCTGCTTTTGGTTTCTAACGCCTGCAGGCGTCGTGCTAACTGACTGGCTTGAATGATCCGGCGGGAATGCAGGCCTTTCGCGATTTTTTCATCACCGGCGTACGCTTCCACTTTGAAGCGATAGACGGGACCATCTTGAAAGATCAGCTGCGCGGTACAGTTCAGGGTTGCACCCACGGGAGTCGGAGCCAGGTGCTCCACGTCCACATGAGTGCCAACGCTGATCGACTTTTCATCCAGCCACGGTAGCAGAAATTGTAACGCGGCCTGTTCCAGAAACCAAATCAGAGACGGTGTGGAGAGTACGGAAATCTCCGCTGCACACGAAAAAGTAATCGTCTGACTGCTTTCCACTTCAAATGAAATCGAATGTAGTGCCCCGATACGAGGCGGCTGACCCTGCATGAAATCTCAGTTCCTGCCTGAACATGGTGGCTGATTTATTGCGTGATCTCAATCGGGATCGAGTCCGAGATCCGGGAATCACTTGTCGAAATTCTGATTGTGGATCGAATCAACTGTTTTGCAAGCGTGGATTTGACATCGGGAGTAACGGTCACCGGCAGGGTGACTTTGATTTTGGAAATTCCATTGATCTGCGTCGGGATTTCCAGAATTGCTTCCGATGCATTACTGTGCTTCGTTTTCGCAGCGGAGGCGTCAATCAGTCTCTGGGGGCCCTTAATCTGCAGAATATACACATCAGGTCTGCCAACCGTCAGAATTTTCAGATCGATGGAACCGTCCATTTTTACCGGTATTCCCGGGAAGGCGGCATCCAGGGTGATTGTGCCCTGACTGTCTTTCAGGCTTTCGTCATTCGGAACTGTGAAATAGGTGTCGACGGCAGCATACAGTGTTTCATAAGGTTTACCCGGCTCCGGTCGGGGAATGTTGTTGAACGATTTTCCGCGTCCCAAAAACATCCCTTTATGAGCTTCGACCATTTTGCCATCCGGGCCTTTTTTATAGAGCCTGTGGTCAATACGTCCGCTGAAACCTTCATATTTTTTGTCATCAGGAGGGAAGGTAAGCCTTACGCTGGTTGTCTGGCTTTCACCACTTTCCGGTCTCCACTCAGGAATATCCAGTTTGCGAAATGTGCGATAGTTTGCCAGGATTGGAAAATCATCCTGGGGAACAATCCGGGTGAAGCCACCCAGGCTGGCGGACATGCTTTTGACCTGGTTGGAGGAATTGGAAAACGTAATGAGTTTGTCCGCTTCCTTTCCGGAATCAACGGTTGCCAGTTTCAGCTCGTCTGTTGAGACTCGGAACCGCTGGGCTTCGATCAGGAGGTCATACTTCGATTCGTTCAACCAGTTTCCACTGAACGTACTGACGACCACTTCGTGGATGCCTTCATCTTTGGTAGAGACTGTCAATGAAGCGTTCGAACGGTCTCCACCCAACTGGGCCGTCTGCTGGATGACCCGATAGCCGATTTCTTCGCCTTCCGGGTTAAAGACACTGACCAGTAACCGTCCCGAACTGCTGGCGACAAAACCGAGCATTACAGTCAGGCTGCTGTCGCGGCGTGTGACGGCGATCGGATAGCGATGGTAGGCACCGGCAGAGATCGTCTTTTGTGGTACAACAAAAGCGGCGACCCGTTCGGAATCCTGCAGGTTCAGGCTGGGCAGACTGACTTCCGTATTCAGGTCTGAGAGCTCGATTGGTTTATGGACGACGTCCAGGAAACTGAATTCCCGCTCGCCGTGCTGTGTGACCGTGTAATAGGCGAGATATGTTTTGCCCCTCTCCATCAGGTCTCGTTTTCGAGTGCTGTAGAAATAGGATTTACTGCTGTTGGACAGGACCAGTGAAATCTGGTTCCCCTGCGCTTCTTCTTTCCCTGGTAATGCAATGGAGAAGGGGACTTTCTCGTTCTTCCCATTCACATCCAGAATCGTGACATTCCCATCGCTGTCCTGTACTTCCACTTTTTCCAGTTTGACGATGGCAGGAGTGTTCTTTAATAGCAGGCTGCCCTGGTCGGATACTTCGCCGTCAATATTCAGATCCAGATCAACGCGTTTGTGAGCTTCGATATTATTCGAGCGATCGTACAGACGATTGAACTTGGAATAGTGATTGATGCTGAATTCGGCAGTCTGTTTTTTCGGTTCCAGCGTCAGATTCGCCAGCCTCAAAAATTCCGGGTAGGCTTTATCGATATCGATCAGGCCTGCTCCCTGTTGCGCGTAAGTAAAGCCTTTCATTCGCAAGGCGGAGTTTTCCAGCGCCAGTCGCATGCTTAATGCCAGTGAGGTCAGTGAATATTTGCTGTCGGAAGATTTCTTGCGAATGGCTTCAATCTTCTTCTCCTGCCGTTCAAGGACCTTGGCATATTCCTTGTCTGCTTTGATCAGAGACAGCATGGCAGCGGCTGCACCAGCGGCGATGGGCGACGACATACTTGTCCCGTTGAACATGCTGGAGCCATCCGAGTTCAGCGGCGTCGATGACAGGGCGGAACCAGGGGCAACCACGTTCGGTCGCATTTCCCCTGTATAGGAAGGTCCCAGGGAAGAGAAGTAAAGCAGTCCATGCTCGGGAGCATTCACCCCTTCGGCCAGGCGATAGTGTTCACGTAAGGTGTTGGCTGAGACATGGGCACCGACAAATACCGCCGGGCTGGAACCGCCCAGACCGTTGATTGTACGGTAGCCGGGACCATCATTGGAGGCGGAGATAAAAAAGGTCGTTCCGAATTTCGCCGAGAGGTCCTGAATCAGAATACTCAAGGGGCGCTTCACATAACCTTCGTGGCTCCCCAGTGAAATATTCACGACATCAGGAACATAACCCTGCGGATTGAAAAAGGCAGAAACAATTCCACGTAGAATCGCCTGGTCGGTACAACTGCGACCTGAGCAGACCTTGATGGCCATCAGTTGGGCTTTCGGGGCGGCGCCTTCAATCTGCAGACCACTGCCGGCAACAATTCCTGCGACATGGGTGCCGTGAGACTGCTGGTCGAAAGCGACGGTGATTTCGGTGACCTGTTTTTTCGCATTGGGGCGGAACAACAGTGGGTAGGCAATGCGCTTGGTACGAGAAGGAAATTCCAGCATAATCTGATAGGGAGGTTTCAGGTCTTCCCGCTGCATTTTACGTGCGGAATTGAAATCCATGATGGGGGTGTCAGCTTCTTCTTTGCTGAACTTGCCATCCATGTCCACATCGACAAATGCCAGTGCATATTCTTTGGTCAGATCCCGTTTTTCCAGATCAGGCTTTTCAGCGGGGATGGGTTCATCTTTGGCAGCAGCAGCTTTGCGTTCTTCTGCTGCTTTCTTGCTGGCTTCTTCCAGTTTGGCCAGCTCCGGGTTCGGAATGATACCCACGACGACCAGCAGTTTATCATCTTTGGTGCCATTTCGATTGATATCGACTCCCTCTTTGCCGAGTGTGGTCCAGAGGTCTCCCTGTTGAAATCCCAGCTTTTTCTCGTCGATATATCCGGAAAAAACATACTCATTCTCTTTGATTTTTTCGGGTAACGCGACGAACTTGTTATGCTCCAGTTCAATTTTTCCATCCAGCTGTCTGCTTCTGGTCAGTGGCGAACGACCTTCCCGAGTGGCATCGTTCCAGAAAATGACGCGATCCTGAAAGACGGGGTGACTGGTATCAATACCGGTGTCGATAATGGCGACAATTGTGCCTTCACCCAGACCTTTGCCGGCAACCCGCTTTCGCAGTGCAGGGACCTTAATGTCATCCAGAGGCACGTACAGCGAATCAAAATCTGCTTCGGGGGCTACCTGCAGTTCTGCAGAGCTGGTTGAATCAGAACCAGCGGAATCAATGGCGGGTTCAGCCTGAGGCACAATTTTGCTGGGGATAATTTCTTCCATTACACCCGAAGGGAGCTTCAGCGAATCAATAAATTTTTTATCGTTGAGTTTGGTGGGAGGCAGGTTGACGACGAGAAAGGGAATATCGTTTCCAATTCCCAGGTTGGGATCATAGAGAATCTTACCGCCCGCTTTGGTGACCAGATCTGCTGTGCGACGCACATCGTTGACCCGCAACAGAAGTGTTAATTCTGGAGAACAGTCACACAATTCTTCTTTCATCTGTGCTGACGCCGGCTGGAGCCCGGGAGAGATCCAGTAGGCCAGGCAGATCATCACCAGACAGGAACGCAACAGATTATAACGATATAAACGATTCATCAGCCCCTCACGCTTTCGGGATTCAGGGCGGATGGCCCTGTTTGATTTTGATTGTATTTAGTGGAACTCTGTCAGGAAGGTGAATCTATTCTGGAGAACGAGAGACGCCATTTTGGCGCTAACCGTTAATTCTTCCCTGGTAGACCATACTTTTAATATAGGACGTATTTTGCCAGACTCTTTCATATTCTCACAGGAAGCCAGTGCTTTGTGAATACAGGTGTGCTGAGAAAATATGAGATAGAGTAGAGTTATTAAGCACTTACGAACGTTGCTCAAATGAAACATCAGTCGAGAACTCTTATTTCAGGTTACTTCACAAACGCGTCATTGACAAAGTGAGAAAATAAAATATCATTGATGTATGCTCCAGAATTCCCGCCAGCCCCTGATGTTCATGCTCTGTACAGTGATTGCACTGGACATCGTTTTTCTGTTAGGCGGTTCTAGCTTACTGGATGTTCCCGAGTCCAATCCTGACTGGCTCTGTGCTGAATTTGAGCTGGAGGAAAGTGAAGACTCGGTCGAAGAAGAAACGCTGATCCAGGATGCTGAATTCTCAGTCGCGCTGCCTCTTTTAGGCATGTACGCTGAGAATGTCGATTTCAGCGTGAAAGAGTCTGACCGCGATGAGATCCATATCTCTCGCGGACCTCCCGCCCTCAGTTGAATGCTGTCCGGTATTCCGGTCATGCTCCCATATCGCTACTACTGGTAACTTGCCTGTTGCGCTCACTCAGATCAGTTCCCTTACGATTTCGTATGTGAATTGATTTCGTCCCATCTGGACTTTGAAGAGCTGCTTGAACAGAGAGTGCTACGTTCTTCTTCATCCCACCTGAATGATTTCAGGATCACGCATTATAATGGATGCCCGCGATGTCACAAATTGATTCAAATGAATCCAAATTTCAATTCTCAAAATATATCAACGAATTTAACCCGTGGCATAATATCAAAATTATGCATACGAATGTGCCGAACGATATTCTTTCTGGAATCACAGTTGCCGTCATCGCGATGCCTCTGGCGCTCGCGTTTGGTGTCGCTTCAGGTTTGGGGGCAGAAGCAGGTATGTGGGCTGCGATCTGCGGGGGCATCCTGGTCGGTCTATTTGGTGGTTCCAATACCGGCGTCAGTGGTCCGACGGGGCCGAAAGTCGTTCAGCTGGCAGCGATTATCGCGGCGACTAAACTGGCAACAGGGGAACCGGATGTGGTCTTTGCCATGTCGATGGTCTTTTTGAGCGGTTTAATCTGCATCGCGCTGGCGCTGATGAAAATCGGCCGCTTCATCTACTATACGCCGTATTCTGTGGTGTCCGGGTTTATGTGTGGGATCGGCGTGATTATCATCCTGCTCGAAATTCCCCCCATGCTGGGATTTGCTACGCCAAATTCTGTCGTGGGAGCCATTAAGCAGATTCCTTATGACATCATGCATGAAAAACCGCATGCATTGATTGTTTCGCTGGCGACGTTCTTCACAATTATGCTCTGGCCGCGCGTGACAAAGAAACAATGGCTGCCGGCACCACTACTGGGGCTGATTGTGGGAACCAGCATTGCGCACGGATTTGGTTTCAAAGATATTGAATATATCGGTTCCATGCCGGTCGGACTTCCTCACTTGTATCTTCCGGATTTTTCCCGCTTTGGTGATATGATTGGCGGCGCGTTCGCTTTAGCTGGTCTCTGTATTTTTGATTCCCTGCTGACCTGCCTGGTTGCGGATAACATGACCAGCGAACGACATAACAGTGACCGGGAAATCTTTGGTCAGGGAATAGCGAATATGGGTTGTGGGCTGGTGGGTGGTGTCACCACCGCGACAGCTACCATGCGAACGGTGGCCAATATCAAATGTGGGGGAAAAACCGGCCTGGCTTCCATTACTCATGGTGTCGTACTGCTGGCGTTGATGCTGGGTTTATCCCCTTATGCCAGTTATATCCCGATGGCCTGCCTGGCAGGGATTCTGCTCAAAGTAGGTATGGATATTATTGATTACCGCGTGCTGCCCGTATTGCATCGCATGCCGTTCATGGATTCGATCTGCTTCTGGACCGTTTTGATTTTGACGATTTCGGTTGACCTGCTGGTCGCGATGGGCGTTGGCATCACCATTGCCTTCGTACGTATCGTTCAGGAACTGGGGCAGGCCTACGAACAAAACGTGGTCAGCCTGAATCAGATGAGCCGCACACTGCCCCCAGATGTTTCCATGCCGGAAGAACTCAAAGAGAAAGTCCTCAAGCTGCGGCTGGAAGGACCGCTGTTCTTTGGTGTTTCTGATACGATTTACCGGGCTTCTTCCGCGCTCGTTGATTACAAATATCTGATTATCCGCATGGCGCGGGTGCCCATGGTTGATATGTCAGGCGCTTACCTGCTTGACGATATCATCGAAAAAGCACATCATCAGGGAGCGACGGTCTTTTTCACAGGTACAAGACCACAGGTCAAACGCACCCTGACTCGTCTGAAAATCATTGAAAAAGTAACCGAAGAAAACTGTCTGGCGAGCTTTAATGATGCGATTCTGCGAATCCAGCACCTCGAACAGGAGCAGGATTCCCATGCAGGACCTGTTGCAAAGGACTCTCTGGAACGCGTTTAATCAAACCAGAATGCCTGCAGTTGCGTCTCATCGGAGTCTGTTTCTGCAGGCATTTTTTCTACAGGTGTTTTAAGCCTGGATTCGGGAAGAGAATGGATTGATGCGAGTTCTGGCAATCAATGCCTATCATGGCGGGAGTCATCGTGAATTCCTGACGCAGTGGATTGATCACAGCGAGCATGAGTTCATTTCGCTCACACTCCCGGCCCGTCACTGGAAATGGCGGATGCAGCATGCAGCGGTGACGCTGGCTGCAGAAGTTCGAAACCGTTTGATTGCGGGTGAACGCTGGGATGTCTTACTTGTTACCGACATGTTTGATCTGGCAGCTTTTCTCGGGCTGGTACCAGCGGAAATCGCGGCGTTGCCTCGCATCGTTTACTTCCATGAGAATCAATGGACCTATCCAATTCCACAAGGAGAAACACGCGATCTGACGTATGGATTCATCAATCTGAAATCAGCGCTGGCTGCAGATTCTCTCTGGTTCAATTCCAGCTTTCATCGTCAGGAATTTTTCCAGGCATCCCGAAGCTTTCTGCGACGTATGCCCGATTTCGCATTCACTGATGCCCTGGAAGATTGTGAGCAGAACGCAGCGGTGATCTCACCGGGAATTCAGAAAACAGATGCAGCACCGCGTGAACAGCAATCAGGAACTCTGCAGATTCTCTGGGTGGCCCGCTGGGAATATGACAAAAACCCGGAGCAGTTTTGTGAAGCGATCCAACTGCTGGATCAGGCAGGAGTCGATTTTCGGTTGAGTGTCCTGGGGCAGTCGACTCCCGAAACTCCCGAATGTTTTGTCAGTCTGAATGCACAATTTGCAGACCGTATTAATCACTGGGGCTTTGTGGAAGACCGTTCAGAATTCCATAGCGTATTGCAGAACGCGGACCTGGTGGTCTCGACTGCGATCCATGAGTTCTTCGGGATTTCTATTCTGGAAGCGGTAGAGGCAGGCTGCCTGCCTGTGTTGCCTCGTCGCCTGGCCTATCCTGAAATCTTTGCTGAAACGCCGGAATGTTTTTACGACGGAACCACAGAATCGCTGGTCGCTTTGATTCAGCAGCTTGACAAATCGGCAGAATTGGAATCAACGGTTTCGGATCTGCGCAGCAGACTCAAAAAAATTACAGCTCGCTATCACTGGGAGCAGATCGCGCGGGAACTGGATGCTGGCCTGGATCAAAGTCATAACCGGTGTCATCGCTGAGTTTTGGTGAAATGCCGGTTGGTGGAATCCGCTGTAAAACGTAGCGATCAAAGGGACTGAGTGGATTTAGAATGGTGCTGATTCCTACAATGTGATCACCGCCGGTATCGCTGTATCGATTATGACAGTCAGAGCCAGTTTACCGGTTACACATTTTAAGCGAAATGTGGTTTGATGAGTAAATTAGGCCCTGTTTTACAGTGTTGACAGAGAGTCATGCACTTTAATCAATCCACTGTTTTTCAAAGTAATTTCAAAACTTTTTTATTGTGTTTGGGATACCTGTCTGGCAAAGTAATACCTGTCACTTACCAAGTGTAACTGATTTCAGGACAGTGCCAGAAGCGTGAATGACGCACTGCCTGAAGCATCTGAGATTTACAACTTTTGCCAAGCGATTATCATCATGCTTACAATTTCCAAAGACGTCCTGCCTCAAACATTTTTAAGCTACATCGCATTCCGGATTGCGTTCATGGATACTCTGGAGCGAATCGCCCTGGCAAAGCAGGTGGGCGATGATCCATTTGATTCATTCGGTTTTCTGACCGAGGTTCCGTTTCTGCGTAGTGTCCCTCCACACGTGCAACTGGATCTGCTCTCTGTCACCTGGGCCAAGCATCTGGCCAGTGAGAACGTCGAAGGCGACCTGGTTGATGAAAGTGTCGTGTATGCTGTCTGCGAATCAGCAGCACGCATCATCGATGAACAACCGGAAGAAGCACGCCGTCATCTGGCGGGGGGGCCACTGGACGTGCACATTTCCGTGGATCATTTCCTTTCATCAGAAATCCGCAACCTGCATTTGAATCTGTCCAACGAGGGTGACTTCCTGCTGATCAGTCAGTTTCAGGACATGTCACCCGAAGAAGCACTGCCGATGAAAGAAGAATTCGGGATCGATGAAGAATCTCTCGAGCCCATGTTCGATGTTCTGATGCAGTGGTATATGTCGGTGGATTTCATGCCCAACCTGGAAGGGTTGCTGCAGGAACGCGAAGTTGCCAAGGCGATCACAATCGTCGGTTTGAAACAGCAGCCACTCTGCTGATCTAGATCGTATCACAGTTACCTTAGCGTCTCTCAATCTATGATACACGGTCCAAAAGGCCTTGGAGACGCAACAGTAAAAACTGGCACAGTCTAGCTGACGAGATGCACTGAGGGGGTCAGGAACGGATGTCATCATCCGTTCCTGTTTTTTTGCGCCGTTGCTTGAAGACATCCAGTCGTTTACGGATCGTCGCTTCATAACCCCGCTCCACGGGGCGATAGTATTCTTTTTCGACTCCCAGGTAATCCTGATCCACCCAGCCTTCTTCCGCAGCGTGGGCATACTGGTAGCCTTCTCCGTGTCCCAGCTGCGAGGCCCCTTTGTAATGCGAGTCTTTCAGATGGATGGGAACCGGCAACAGTGATTTGTTGCGCACGTCATGCAGGGCTTCATCGATGGCAACGTAAGCCGCGTTCGATTTTGGAGCTGTTGCGATATAAGTGACAGCCTGTGAGAGCAGAATCCGCCCTTCGGGCATACCGATTTTTTCGACGGCATTAAACACGGACATGGCCAAAGTCAGTGCGGTCGGGTCCGCGTTGCCCACATCTTCCGAGGCGGCAATCACGATGCGGCGAGCCAGGAATCGCGGGTCTTCACCGGCTTCAATCATCCGTGCCAGCCAGTACAACGCGGCATCCGGATCACTGCCGCGCATGCTTTTGATCAATGCGGAGGCGGAATCGTAATGCGAGTCGCCATCCTGGTCGTACTGGATCGCCTTTTTCTGAATCGACTCCTGTGCGACTTCCAGGTCAAAAACCCGTTCTGCGCCATGCAGTGAGAGCACGCCGATCTCCAACGCATTCAGAGAACGGCGTGCATCACCGTCGCAGACTTCAATCAGAAAGTCGAGCGCCTCCGGTTCCACAGTCACGTGATAGCGGGCCAGTCCCCGTTTTTCGTCCTGCAAAGCCCGTTGCATCAGTGTCTGAATTTCTTCGGGGGTAAGCGGTTGGAATTCAAAAATCTGGCTGCGGCTGATGAGTGCGGAAACCAGTGAGAAAAACGGATTTGATGTCGTCGCGCCAATCAGAGCGACTACGCCCGATTCGACATCGGGCAGCAGGACATCCTGCTGGACTTTGCTGAAGTGATGCAGTTCGTCGATGAACAAAATCGTCTGTTTGCCGCCGGTCGCCAGCTCGTCACGGGCCCGGTCGAGCGCCGCACGCACTTCTTTGATGCCGGCGGAGGCCGCATTCAAGGCTTCAAAACGGCGGTTGGACTGGCGGGCAATGAGTTCAGCCAGCGATGTCTTGCCTGTGCCGGGAGATCCATAAAAAATCAGCGATCCGATGCGGTCGGCGGCCAGAATGCGACGCAGCAGTTTACCTTCGCCCAGAAAGTGCGACTGCCCGACAAATTCTTCCAGGGAGCGGGGTCGCATGCGAGCGGCCAGCGGCTTGGCTTTTTCCAGATTCCCGGATTCCTGCCGGTCGAACAAGCCCATAAAAAAAACCTCCGCCAAGTGATTCATACGCGGGTGTTATTAGAACCCGTGATTGCAAAGTGGGAACCTGATAACCCGGGTTGTGTGAGCCGGATATACCGGATATACACGCGGCCGAATCTCGTTGGTCCCCAGTTTAATATTTGTAGGGTCAACTCACGATTTTGAATCAACATGACAGAGGTTGTTTCTCTGTTTCGTTATGCTCTCATTTTAGTCGACACGTCCACCCAAAACAAGGAGGCGATTCTATAATTAATGCGCCGTTTCAACAACGGTCACTTATCCTTCATGTTTGGTAGACGTGGCTTTCTGTTTCTGTTTTTGCTGACTGAGAAATTCGACCAGGTCCCGCAGATCGTCTTTACTGAGCTGTTTGACGATTTCTTCAGGCATCGCTGATTTTCCCGAGGCCCGTTCGTCAATGTCCTCTTTGGCGACCCGGATGACCGTTCCTTTAGCGTCCATCAGCTCCAGCTCGGAGTTGGTCTCTTTACGAATAATGCCGACAATTACTTTTCCATCCAGCATCGCCAGCACGGCGGTTTCAAATCCTTTGGCGATCGCTTTATTGGGGGCGACGATCGCTTCCAGCAGATAGCGGCGGTCTTTGTCGATACCGATACCAGACAGGTCGGGCCCCACTTCGCCTCCGTTATTCTTAATCATGTGACAGCGACGGCACGACGTATCGCTGCGACCAAAAAAGATTTCGCGCCCCCGCGACGCGTTCCCGCCGGACAGCGTTTCCAGGTAACCGCCAATCGGGTCATCCTGTGGACGTTTCGCATCAAAGGCGGCAATCAGCTGGTCGAGTTCGGAAGACTGTTTCACTTTCGCCGCTTTGAGCAGGTCGAGCTGGATCTCCGCGGGAACCTGCTGCTGAACCAGTTTCTGCATCCAGCGCGCCAGTAGATCGGTCGCGGCTGGCAGCTTCATCTCCGCCAGCGTTGCGAGGGCTCCCTGTTTTTCGATGATGGTTCCATGCTGAAGCGCCTGCTCAAGCGCGGGTAATGCTGCCTGGGGATCGTGTTTCGCCAGGACATTCAGACCGGTCACGCGGAGTGCCGTCTTGGAATCTTTGATCGCAGTCCTGGCGACATCTGCAATTGTGGCGTAGCCGAGTTTATCAAGGGCATTCAGCGAAGCGACCCGTACATCCACCGGTCGTTTGGTATCAACGACCATTTCCGCCAGCATCGGGGCAGCTTCTTTGATGCCGTACTTGGCAGCAAGTCCGGTTCCTGCTTCCTTGATCTTTTCAGAACTCTGGAACAGGTCGGGGACGATGGGACCGACGATGCCCGTCAGTTCAATCGGCGCACGATTCTCAATCGGCTGCCAGCGTCCCAGCACGCGATCTAATGGCGCAGGATCGTTCCACTGTTGGAGTTCTTCAATCGCTTCCAGTCGCAATGCTTCGGGCACTTTGCTGTTGGCGGCTATCCTGGCGACAATAGCAGCACTTTCTGCAGTTCCCATACGGAAATTGGCATTCAGCACGCGTCGCAGCAGGGCATCGGACATGTCGGCAGTGATCGAAACGGCGGCCAGATCAGCCACCGCATCCGAAAGCGGTTCATCGTTGATGGCCCGAGCCGCCTCCAGCACGACCAGCGGATCTGCGTCTTGCAGAAACAGACCCACTTCTTTACGTTGCAGCCGTCGCAGTGCCACGACGGCTCCCAGTCGTACTGCAGCGGAGTCATGATTCGCAGCAGCGATCAGCGCGTCGGTGTTTCCGATGCGGGTCAAGGCCAGGATCGCCACGTGACGCAGCATGGGGTCGGCGTTGTTTTTTTGTTTGAGCAGCTCGAACAGCCCGGCAAGCGCCTTTGGTTCCTGCAGTTTCCCCAGCGCGACGGCAGCGAAGTACTGCACGCGGGCATTCGGGTTTTTGAGCAATTCGATTAACGCAGGTGCTGCAGCGGTGAACCCGGCTTCGCCGATGACTTTGGCGGTCTGGCTTTGCACTTCGCTGTCACTGTCGTGCAGCAGACTCTGAATGCCGGCGACCGCCGAACTGGTTTTGCGGCCCAGTTGACCGATGCCCCAGATCGCGTGCAGGCGGGCGAGTTGATCGTTAGACTTGAAGGTAACACTTTGTAAAGCCTCTAATGCATTCTGGTTGACGAGTGCGAACTGGGCTTCCATGCGGATCCGCTGATCAACGTGGGCCAGCAGCTTTGTCAGTTCTGCCGGGGAGCGTTCGGCAAAACCCTGTTTCATCAGTTCCGCCGAATGTGACTCTTTCGCGGCTTTGACATGTTCGGTGTCGGAAAATTTGTAGATGCGACCTTTGCCCAGACCGCTCCAGCCGTTGACCCAGTCACTGACATACAGGCTGCCGTCATAGCCGAAGTCGAGATCGGTGGCCAGGATCTGCCAGATGAATTCATGCGAGTCGGTCAGTTCAAACGACGCGCCTTTGGGTTTGACAGCGAAAGAACGAATGCCGCTCTGCGAAGGTGTACCCCGGAAGTCGGCGAGGAAAAAGTGGTCTTTGTAACGATCCGAGAGACCGACGCCGGGGTAATGGGTCAGTCCGGAAGGTCCGTCCGCCAGGTTGATGATCGGGGGGACCATGTAGGCCGGTTGTCCCTCGTGGGCAGGATGCCAGATCTTTTCCCGGTTGAAGGGGCCACGGTCGCTGAGGTACTGGTAATACATCCGCCAGCCGGTATCGCCCCCTTCGACAACGTAGACCCAGCGGGCCTTGTCGCTGCTGTCCGAATTGTTATCGCCGGTGAAGAGATTGCCGTAATTGTCGAACGCCAGCTCCTGCGGATTGCGCAGACCGTAGGCGAATTCTTCTAGTTCGCTGCCGTCCAGGTTACAGCGGAAGACGGCTCCCGTATCGGGGCGGAACAGGTGTTTGCCCTCTTTCGTGGTGACATTATATCCACGGTCGCCGATGCTGAAGTAGAGGCGTCCGTCGGGGCCGAGCACCAGGCCATGCAGGTCGTGACCGCGAAACGCGACGCGAATGCCGTAACCGCTGCTCAGTTTTTCGCGCAGGGTTGCTTT
>TARA_R110001592_G_scaffold18703_5_pt1 | contig 44121 bp, 37 predicted proteins | sample TARA_R110001592 | Tara Oceans TARA_R110001592 (sample SAMEA4398387) | marine metagenome | biome: Polar Biome; feature: [SRF] surface water layer (ENVO:00010504); material: water (ENVO:00002006), including particulate matter (ENVO:01000060) such as... | depth 5 m | reverse complement strand
AAGCGGCTGCTTGAAAGTATCAAACAGTGCCAACGGGAATTGACTGCGATGCACGGCCAATACGTGCCCATAGCGATTAAGATTGCTCCAGATGTTCTGCCGGAGGATCTGGCCTTGATAGCCGCAGTACTGGTTGAGGAAGGCATGGATGCGGTGATTGCGACGAACACCACCCTTGAGCGCACGGCAGTAGTGGGATTGGAGCACGCCGATGAAATAGGGGGCTTATCCGGCGGGCCACTCACCGATGTCGCTACTGAAGTAGTGCGTGTGTTGGCTGGCGAGTTAAAAGGTCGTATACCCATCATTGGTGTGGGAGGTATTTTGTCCGGTAGTGACGCGGCAGACAAGATCCATGCGGGTGCCAGTCTGGTTCAGCTCTATAGTGGATTTATCTACCGCGGGCCGGAACTTGTCGGCGAATGTGTGGACGCCATAGCCGCGTTACAGAAGTAAAAATTGAAAAATGCACAGGTTTCGGTTGAATATTTTTCTGCCCCGGGAAACCGGCCTTCGCATGGCGAAGGCCGGAAGGGCCCCGACAGGGCCCGGCGCTCTAGGGAAGCGCCATGGGGAAAACGTTATATCGGGAATTTAACCTACCGCGCGCATCTCGTTAAGGCGATGTACGCCGGAAATACCTGTATAACCGGCCCAGTGATCTGCCCGCCCCTCACGCCAGCCATTGATCCAGTTCTGGCGGGTGGTGGGACTGTTGAACGGACAGGAATCCTGGGATTTGCCATGAACACCATTCTGATAACCGCGTAGATATGCTCGTTCCATCGGATCACGCTTGAGTCTTCTCATACAGTAGAGCCCTCATATGCTAGAACAAACCCAGCTTGCAGATCGGCAATGCTGGGGGTTGGCATGGCAGGAAAGTCCTGTCTTGCCGGGGAAGTCGATCAACTGATCTGACTTCCCAAGAGGTTTGCCCGTTATCGAGTCCTGTCCTGTTGTACCCTATCGATTGAGGGTACTGAAAGACTGATTTGGCATAGCTGAATTGCTCTTTAGTGGTCTCGGTACTAAAACTGCCAACGCCAAATACACAAAGCTGTGGAAATCAAACAGATGCATGAAAGCCTTGAATTTTTTGTTACATGTCCGAAAGGCATCGAAGGGTTGCTGCTCGACGAATTGAATGCACTGGGTGCTGACGCGGCTAAGGAAACCGTTGCAGGGGTCAGCATTCGTGGCGATCTGGAGCTGGGTTACCGTATCTGTTTGTGGTCGCGACTGGCCAACCGGGTCCTATTGGTGCTGAATCGTTTCAGCGTGGCTGACGCCCAGGGTCTATACGATGGCGTTGCGGCGGTGGATTGGGCCGCGCATATGCCGGTTGAAGCGACTCTCAGTGTGGACTTCGTTGGCATACTGCCCGGAATCGACAATACCCATTTCGGCGCCCTTAAGGTCAAGGACGCAATAGTTGACCGGCTGCGTCAGCCCGATGGAACGCGTCCAGGGGTTGATAGGCTGAATCCCGATCTGCGTATCAACGTGCACTGCCGTAGTGGCGAAGCACAATTAGCTCTGGATTTGTCGGGTCACAGCCTGCATCAACGCGGCTACCGCCTGCAACAGGGTGCAGCACCGCTTAAAGAGAACCTGGCAGCCGCTATTCTGATCCGCGCCGGCTGGCCACAACTGGCTGCGGCTGGTGGCGCCCTGGCAGACCCCATGTGCGGTTCGGGTACCTTTCTGGTCGAGGCTGCGATGATGGCCACTGATATGGCGCCGAACCTGCAGCGGGAACAGTTCGGTTTCAGTCGCTGGTTACAGCACGATTCCGCCTTGTGGGACACCCTGCATGCCCAGGCGCGACAGCGAGCCGAAGCGGGTCTTGCCTCCGAGCCTCTCTGGATTCGCGGTTACGAGGCCGATCCGCGCCTGCTGCAGCCGGTGCGCAATAACATTCAACGCGCTGGTCTGGGTAATTGGGTCAAGGTATACCAGGGAGAACTGGCTACCTTCGCCCCCCATCCCGACCGCGGTCAGGCAGGTTTGATTGTCTGTAACCCACCTTACGGTGAACGCCTCGGTGAGGAAGCGAGCCTGGTCTACCTGTACCAGAAGCTGGGGGAGGTGCTGCGTGAGCGTTGCACCGGCTGGCAGGCCGCGATCTTTACCGGCAACCCTGATCTGGGTAAACGCATGGGGATTCGCAGTCACAAGCAGTACGCACTGTTCAACGGCGCTTTACCCTGCAAATTACTGATGATGGATTTGCAGCCCGAGCGCTATGTAACCGGCACTAGCGGTAGCGCGAAACCCCTCGCGAAGCCTGTGGACGCGGATGCTGCTCAAGTACCTGACCCGAAACCGACTGGCTCTTCAGCGGTTCCTGCCGAGCCAGCGATAACCGCCCGATTGAGCGAGTCAGCACAGATGTTCGCCAATCGGTTGAAAAAAAATCTGAAGAACCTGGGGAAATGGGCACGCCAGAATGACGTTACCTGCTATCGGGTCTACGATGCCGATATGCCTGAATTTGCGGTCGCCATCGACCTGTATGATGGCTGGGTGCATGTGCAGGAATATCAGGCACCCGAGACTATTAGCGAAGACAAGGCGCGCAGTCGACTGCAGGATGTGCTGATCGCGCTACCCGACGTGCTTGGCATTCCGGCCAGTCGGGTGGTACTCAAGCAACGCCTGCGCCAGAGCGGGAGCAAGCAGTACCAGCGCATGGATCGCAAGGGTGAGTTTCTGACGGTTAGGGAAGGGCAGGTGAAGCTGCTGGTCAACCTGACCGACTATCTGGATACCGGCGTCTTTCTTGATCACCGACCTCTGCGCCTCAAGCTGGCTGCTGAGGCCCGCGGCAAGCGCTTTCTCAATCTTTTCTGCTATACGGCCAGCGCTACTGTGCATGCGGCTGTTGGTGGCGCTCGCAGCACAACCAGTGTCGATTTGTCCAAGACCTATCTCGATTGGGCGCGACGGAATCTATCGCTGAACGGCTTATCTGACTTGCATCAATTGGTGCACGCCGATGTGATGCAGTGGCTGGAAGCCGACCGCGGTGAATATGATCTGATTTTTATCGACCCTCCGACTTTTTCAAATTCCAAGCGGCTTGACGATGTGTTCGACGTGCAGCGCGATCATGTGCACCTCATTGAAATGGCCATGTTGCGATTGGCGACGGGCGGGACTTTGTATTTCTCGAACAACTTCCGGCGGTTTCGTCTGGACCGAGAGCTGAACGAAAAATACCTTGTCAGTGATATTTCCGCACAGACTCTGGACAAGGACTTCCAGCGCAATACGCGGATACACCGTACCTGGTGTATTACCCGTCGTACCGCGTCCGAATCCGTCTAACGCGTTGCCCGTTGCCGCCGCAGCCTACCGGTTGGCGGCAACGTTGGTGGGCGTACGACGGTGGACGTCCGTCAGCACTCTATCCAGCGCTTCCCGGCTGGCACCGGCCGCTGCATGGTTGACGATTGCTGCGACAGCCCAGCTCTGACCATTAGCATCCCGGGTGATGCCCGCAATCGCGCGAACGCCGCTTAACGAGCCTGTCTTGATATGCGCCTGGCCCGCTACCGAGGTATTGCGCAACCGGCGACGCATGGTGCCATCCATCGCGGCCAGTGGCAGCGAAGCGATGAACTCGGCGGAGTAGGGACTCTTCCACGCTTGCTGAAGCAACATCGCCATGTCCCGAGCGGTTAACCGTTCAATACGCGATAATCCCGAACCATTTTCCATGACCAGCCCAGTCGGCTGGATACCTTTACCGTTGAGCCATTTGTTGATACTGCGGACGGCCGCCTGCTGGTCGTCAAGGTCAGTGGCATTGCGGGTCTCGCGACCGATGGTCAGAAACAGTTGTCGGGCCATGGTGTTATTACTGAACTTGTTGATGTCGCGGATGACGGTCACCAGATCGGGTGAGTCACTGCGCGCCAGGCTACGAGCACCTGATGGCGCCTGACCTACGCGGGTGGTGCCGCGCACGGCGCCGCCCATGTCACGCCAGAGTGTGCGCAGCGTGCTGCCAGTATAGGTTGGTGCGTCGAGCGCAGACATGTAGCGTTGTACCGAGCAGCCCTTATGCAGGGCACCGACGAGTGTGACGGTGGCATGGGTGCCCTGGTCATCTATCCCATAGGTAACATTGGGCCACGGACAGTTGGAGACGGGTTCCAGCAAACGAAGCTGGTTGACGATCGTGATCTCGGGTAACGCAGGTTCCAGATGAATGCGCACACCGTTGTCTTCACCGTAACTGCTGAGTACCAACAGTTTCAAATTAGTCAGTAGCGGGTCAGGCTCGACCAGAAAGGGTTTACTCGGGTCGTTGCCATCGTCCGGGAAGGGGCGGGCATTAATTGGCAGCCGGATATCGGCGGGTTGAAGAATCAGGTCGCCAGCTATCTCCCTCACTCCGGCCGCGCGAAGTTCACGCAACAGGCTCCACATCCTTTCAAGCGTCATCTTGGGATCTCCGCTTGTGCGGAAAATCAGGTCGCCTTCGAGTACGCCATTGCTTACCGGTCCGGTGCCGAGTAACTCGCTGCGCCAACTGTAGGTGGGGCCAAGCAATTCCAGCGCAGCATAGGTAGTAACCAGCTTCATTGTGGATGCGGGATTGACGACCTTGTCGGCATTAATAAACTGAGCCATACCCTGGCCTTCAAGGGGAATTGCGGCCATTGACATGGCGTCCAGCGGGACCCTTGCCGCCTCCAGTGATTGCTTTACAGTTGCTGGCAGCGTGCCGGAATCGGCTGCCCATGCGCTCGTGGCCAGAGTGAGCATGGCGGTGGTAGAAACAAGATGGCGAAAGAAGGATCGCATGATCTGCTGATTACTCCAGGGTCTGCTGACAAGCCAGTGCGCAAATGTAATGCCTGACTTTGTTGTATTCATAGGCATCATGTCGCAATTGCAGGTCGCCGCCAAGGGGCTGCGCAGTTTATCGACAGCCGGATTCAGCTTCTGGTGTAGAGCAGGTCGGAAAGGGTAGGTCAAAAAACGTCCTGGCAGTGGCACTGGTGTGTGCGGCGAGCTGCTCGATGGATTCATTCCGACACGCTGCCAGCATGCTGGCGACAGAGTGAATAAAAGCGGGCTCGTTGCGACCTTTTTTTGGTTTGGGTCGTAATGTTCTGGGTGTCAGCCAAGGCGCATCTGTTTCAATCATCAGTCGACCGGCGGGGATGTCGCCAACTAGCGAATGCAGATGGCTGCCACGGCGTTCATCACATATCCATCCGGTGATGCCAATATGCAGGTCCATATCAAGATAAGGATACAGCGCTCCACGGTCAGCAGTGAAGCAATGCACCACTGCGCCGGGAATGTCGTCCCGGTAATGGCGCAGAATATCGATCAGTACCTTGCTCGCCTCACGTTCATGCAAAAACACGGGCAGCTGCAGTTCGGCTGCCAGTTGCAGCTGTGCTTCGAGTGCTTTGATTTGCTGGGGACGGGGTGAGAAGTCACGATTGTAGTCGAGACCGCATTCGCCAACAGCCTTGACGCAGTCGACGGCTGAGAGGCTGCGCAATTCAGTCGCCACTGCGCTAGTCCACTGGTCTGCATGATGCGGATGCACTCCGGCGGTACAAAACAGACGGTCAGGATATTCAGCGCAGAGAGGTTGTACCTGATGACTGACCGCCAGCGAAGTAGCAGTCAGAACAATCTGGCTGACATCGGCTTGCCAAGCCCGCTCGAGTACCGCCGTTCGATCATTGTCGAAGGCGGAGTCGGTCAGGTTGACGCCGATATCAATCCATTCCGGCACAAAAATTACTTGGTCGGACGAGGCTTGGTGCTGCGAGGCTTGCTGGCAAAATCCTTGCGCGGACGCGGGCGCGTCGGTGGCTCGGACTCGCCTGGAGGCAAAGGCCAGGCACGGATTTGCAGCGCTACGCCATTGATCTCGACCGAGGTCAGACGAGCCAATGTGGCTTCGTTCAGTTCCGGCAGGTAAACACCGCTGTGTTCATTGAACAGTTTGATGTGTCCGATCTGTTGGCGCTGAAGGCCGCCGTGACGGCATAGTGCATCGACCAGAGGCTTGGGCATCAGGCCATTGGAACGACCGCCCTTGACCTTGTAACGTACCAGGCCGCTGTCGCGATCGGCATAGCCGTCATTCTGGCTAGCCGGTGCAGCAGTAGGCAAGTCCTTGACCGGCTCAACCAAGGTCTTGGCGCTGGGCATGATTGCCAGTAGGGTGGCGGCTAATTCTTCAGGCTCGAGACTGGTCAATTCAAGCAGGTCAGCGACCAGCTTTTCATGCAGCGCGCCTGTTGTCTCACGGGCGGTATTGATGCGCTTGGCGAGCTTGGTCAGACGGCCACTGCGGACGGCATCAGCGCTAGGCAATGCCTGGCTCTGGATTTTCTGGCCGGTGGCCTTTTCCAGCAGATGAAGCAGACGGCGTTCGCGCGGTGTAGCGAATAGAATCGCTGTGCCCGAACGCCCAGCCCGACCAGTCCGGCCGATACGGTGCACGTAGGACTCACTATCGTGCGGCACGTCATAATTCAGGACGTGAGAAATGCGCTCAACGTCCAGGCCGCGAGCAGCTACGTCGGTTGCTACCACGATGTCGAGCAGGCCGCGTTTCAAGCGGTCAACGACCTGTTCACGCAACTGCTGGCTAAGATCACCGTTCAGTGCGGCAGCAGCGAATCCACGGGCTTCAAGACGCTCGGCAATTTCCATACTGGCAGTCTTGGTCCGCACGAACACGATCATGGCTTCGACGGGCTCAACTTCGAGCAAGCGGGTCATGGCGTCGAGTTTGTGGTGGTTGGACACTTCCCAAACTATCTGGGTAATGGTATCCAGGCTGCTGCTCACGCCGCTGTGCAGGCGGATTTCCTTCGGATCGCGCATGTGCTTGCGGGCAACGGTGCGCACGCCAGCTGGCATGGTCGCGGAAAAAAGCGCTTTCTGGGTTTTTTCTGGAACCTTCTCGAATACTGCGTCGAGATCGTCAGCAAAACCCATCTTGAGCATTTCATCCGCTTCGTCGAGCACCAAGAAGCGCATGTTCTCGAATTTTATGCTGCCGCGACGCATGTGGTCGGTCAGCCGTCCGGGTGTTGCCACCACAACATGTGCGCCGCGTTCAAGCGCTTTGAATTGTGGCGCGAACGGAGAGCCGCCATAAAGCGCGAGCACGGAAAAACCGCGCATGTTCTGCGCATAGCGCTGAAATGCTTCGGCAACCTGCAAGGCCAACTCACGCGTGGGCGTGAGGATCAGCGCCTGGGTCGCTCGTACACTGACATCTATGCCAGCTAGTACGGGCAGCGCGAAGGCGGCAGTCTTGCCAGTGCCGGTCTGAGCCAGGCCGAGTAGGTCCTCGCCAGCCAGTAGTGTAGGAATAGCCTCGGCCTGAATGGCAGAGGGTGTTTCGTATCCGAGGCTGGTAATCGCCTCGAGAAGTGGTGCAGGCAGGCCTAAGTCGGCGAACTGAGGTGCCGCCGGAGCGGTATCGGACATACTTGGAGTGAACCTTGGGGAATAAATAGATCGATTAGTATACGCGCTTTCGCTAATAATTGCCGCAAGGTTTTTCAGTGGCGCGCCTGGGGCATGCTGGCCTGCTAAAGGTCTCTATCTTGATAGCAATTGCGACGCCGAATCTGACTGGCGTTAATTCATCCCATTGTCCGTCTTGACCCGGTTATCTTCGCGTTTTATATCAACTGACCAGTATCGCGAACACGGTCGATATGAAGCTGGGGTAATGGTCAGGATTTTTTCTTTAGCAGGTCAGCTAGTCCGGCAAAGGCTTTGTGGCTTGACTGCGGTCCCTGCTGGCTCGCAGTAGATCCTTCTGTAAAGTATTGCTGGTCGGTATAGCGGGCATGTTCGTTATCGTGGCAGTACAAACACAGCAGTTCCCAATTTGAACCATCTTGCGGATTGTTGTCGTGGTTATGATCGCGATGATGCACGGTCAACTCACTGACCCGCTTGCCGCTGAATTCCCGTGCGCATCGTCCACAGACCCATGGATACATCTTCAAAGCTTTTTCGCGGTAACCGCTTTCTCGGTTGTGCTTCGCATCGGCCAGAATCTTGTCCAAGCGTGCGGTGGCCGATGGTGTATTGCTGGTATTCATGAGTGCACCTCGCTGGGCTAATGGGCCTAGTCTAACGCAGCTAGCATCGGGGCGGGAGAGGAATTCAGATTGCAGAGGTTGGGCCAAGAGGGGCTGCGTCCGATGGTGACGTATCACAACAGACAACGCAGTTTCTGCCGCTGTCCTTGGCAGTATAAAGAGCACGATCGGCCCGCGCCAGCGTGTCATCTGTGCTTTCATCGACATGGGGTTCGGCCACTCCAATAGACACGCTAATGCTGAATCCGGAGGGTAAGCCATTGAATCGAAGTGCCGCGATTGTTTTGCACAATCGTTCTGATTTTATACGTGCGCCGGCCAGATTTGTCTGTGGCAGGACCATAAGAAACTCCTCGCCACCATAACGACCAAAACTGTCGATTGCCCTTAAATCGGCAACTACGGCCTTGGCGAGTTTGCGTAAAATCTCATCCCCTGCTTGGTGGCCGTAGGTATCGTTGACCTGTTTGAAATGGTCCACATCCATTATGGCCAGGCTGAAAGCCCCAGGTATGCGTCGGCATCGGTTGGATTCGTCCGAGAGTGCCTGAACGATACGTCGGCGATTGTAGATCCCGGTAAGCTCGTCGATGTTGACCAGTTCCTGAATGCGCCCCATCGCGGACTGCAGTTCACGATTGCGTACACGCAGTTTGCCGCGCAGGCCACTGATAAAGCCGCCTATCAGGGCTACTTGAGCCAATACTATGGCGAAGACGAACAGCTGAACCAGTTCGATACTGGTAACCAGTACTTCGGGCCGTAACTGCCAGAGTGCCAGGTGTAGCGCGCCATACTGCACAAGGAAAATAATGCTCACCCATATGAACTGACGCACGTTAAGGGCAAGGATGCCGTAGAGCTGAGGTACGACGGTTAATAGCAGGAAAATCGCGCGAGCCTGGCCGGCCTCGAGGAAGAACATCAACCATAACGCAGGCCATTGGCTGATCGTGATCTGCAGCATTGTCATGCTCGGGTCACGCAGTTTGAGATTGATGTTGAAGTGGATCATCGCCCATATTAGGCCGTTGGCCAATATGGTAAATAGCAGGTAATGGATTGCCACCGTCAGTGGGGCCATACCCTGATAGTAAAACAACAGCGCTACGGTGAATGAAACCAAGTAGGACGTGAACGACATGCCCAGTCGACGTTTGCGTAAGGCCTGGTCACTGCCGGTGACTGTCTCGCTTTTGAACGCCGGATGGGTCTCGCTGCCCTTGATCCGCTGAGCAATTTTCATTGCATTGTCTCGTCTTTTTTTGTTATTTTTTGACCACCCTGGGATGGTAAACCTGTATCAACTATAAGTCATTGAATACTGGTTTTTTTGCAGAAGGTTTCTGACCAACCCCTTTTGATCAGTCAGGGCTCGTGCTCGGTCGAGTAGAGAGTAACTTTATATAGGATTTTAACGCGGCCAGAAAACGATAAGCAGCGCCACCATGGCAGCCAGAGCGGCTGAGGTATATTGCCAGAACAGAAGAGGGTTGCGTTCGAGAAGGGGTGCGCGGGTACGTTCGAGGAAGGCCTTGTTCGGGTGTCGCAGATCGTAGGTGAATTCCGACAGTTCCTGATAACGTTTGTCTGGTTGCGGATGCAGGGCCTTCTTCAGCACACCATCTATCCAAACGGGTATTTCACGTTTTGCATCCAGCGCCGAGACGTACGCTAGGCGGCTTTGGGCTGCTCGGCTTTGGGCACGCGCAACCTTTACTCCGTAAGGGAGTTTGCCGGTCAGCATCTGATAGGTGATGACGCCTAAGGAAAAAAGATCCGAGCAGGCTGTGCCGTTTTCGCCCAGGAAATACTCCGGCGCGGTGTATTGCTCGGTGCCGAGAATATCCTGATAGGTGCCAGGCGGTGCGCTTTCCATGACGCCGGCTACCCGTGTAGCTCCGAAGTCAATGATCTTAACAGTGCCGCTACCGTCAATCATGATGTTGGCGGGACGCAGATCCTGATGCAGCATCTCTAGTCGGTGAAAGGCACGGAGCCCTCGGGCAATCTGCTCAACAATGGCGCGGACACTCGCGAGGTCGGGATGGGGATTATCGATCATCCATTGAGCGAGTGTTTGGCCTTCGACGAATTCCGTCAGGGTATACAAGGCCCGGCGTTTGCGAGAGGGCGTTATGGCTTTGATGACATGCCCGCTGTCAATCCGGCGCGCAACCCATTCTTCCATTAAGAACCGTTCCAGATAACCCTGATCGTGCTGCATGTCGGTGGCTGGCGCTTTGAGAGCCATATGTTGGCCAGATTCATTATCTTGAACCAGATAGACGTGGCTTCTATGGCTGGCATGCAACTCGCGGATGACAGTAAATCCGTCAAGCAGCATCCGCGGACCCAAAACGGGAGGGAAGGGTAGATCGGCCAGTTGCTGGAAGACTTCATTGACATCGCGTACGGGTAAACTGTCGATGCGAACGATTTGAACCGTCAGGTTGTCATCGCTGCCCCGGTTGAAGGCGTCGGTGAGTATTGCGCGAGCGGCGAGATCAAGGTCCTCAGCGTTTTCCACGATCAGTTCAGCCATGCGCGCAGTGCGCACGTGTTCATGGATGCCGTCGGTGGTCAGGACGAAAATATCCCCCTGCTCCAACTGTAACGCGCGGTAATCGATCTCAAGATGCGAATCGATACCCAAAGCCCGGCTCAGATGACTTTGGTCCTGGGTTATCCATATTCGATGATCATCAGTCAGTTGCTCCATGTTGCCGTTACGCAGTTGATGGATGCGAGCATCGCCGATATGAAACAAGTGCGCGGTGGTCGACTTGATGACCACGGCGCTGAGTGTACACACGTAACCCTTTTCTCGATCATAGCGGTACTGGCTCTGGCGCGTCTGGGAATACAGCCAGGAATTAGTAGCCATCAACACACGCTGGGCGGACTTCTTGACCGACCAGGCATCGGAGGTGCAGAAATAGTCTTCCAGAAAGCTTGCAACGGCGGTTTGGCTGGCAATCTGACTTACCTGGCTGCTGCTGATGCCATCGGCCAGGGCGATCGCAATGCCCTTGGTGCCGAGCTGGGGTTCACGGGGAACGCGGATGCCGTGAAAGTCCTGGTTGATGGTTTTCCGGCCCTTGTCGGAACACTGTCCTGATGAGATGGTCAGTTGGCTGATCATGGTGTCCTGTGCGGCAAGCCCCGGCCGGAATAGGACGGGGCGGGTTATGTCAGGCAGGCAGACGCTTGGCGCCAGTGCGAATATGGGTAGCGTAAAGGGTCAGTCCGGTAAGCGACAGGCCGCCGATCAGGTTGCCGATCACGACCGGCAATTCGTTCCAGATCAGGTAGTCCATGATCGAGAAGTTGCCACCCAGCATCAGACCAGATGGGAACAGAAACATGTTAACCACCGAGTGCTCGAATCCCATGCCAAAGAACAGCATGATCGGCATCCACATGGCGATGACCTTGCCGCTGACGGTAGTCGATATCATTGCGCCAACCACGCCCAGTGAAACCATCCAGTTGCACAGCACGCCGCGGATAAAGATCGTTAGCATGCCGCCGGCGCCGTGATCCTTGTAGCCAACAGTGCGGCCTTCACCAATATCGCCGATGATCTTGCCGACGGCATCCGGCTCCTGAGTGAATCCATAGGTGAACACAATGGCCATCAGAAAGGCCACGGTGATGGCGCCGGCGAAGTTGCCGGTAAATACCAGACCCCAGTTCTTCAAAATTCCGCCCACAGTGACCCCAGGCCGTTTGTCGAATAGCGCCAAAGGTGTCAGTACGAATACGCCGGTCAGCAGATCGAAACCCATCAGGTACAGAATGCAAAAACCCACCGGGAACAGGATGGCACCGATAATTGGATAGCCGGTCTGTACGGTGACCGTCACGGCGAACACCGCCGCAATTGCGAGAATGGCCCCAGCCATGAAGGCGCGGATAAGCGCGTCGCGTGGCGCCATGAATACTTTCGATTCGCCAGCATCAATCATCTTGGTGACGAACTCGGAGGGAACTAGATAGGACATGGATGTTTCTCTCTGGTTGTATGAGCAAACTGAAAATGGAGCCTGTCAGGGCCCGGTCTGAATTTCGACGACCTCACCGTTGAGGCGTGCAGGCCAATGACGCAGTTGCTGGTCTGGATATTCCAGGCAGGTTCCGTTATCCAGCCGGTAGTGCTGCTTGTACAGCGGTGAGGCAATGACCAAACCACCCTTGAGGTGGCCGATGATGCCGCGACCTATGACGTTGGCGCCGGACTTGGGATCATGGTTTTGCAGGGCAAAAACTTTTTCCCCATCCTCGGTTTTAGGTAGATGAAAAAGAGCAACTTGAGTGTTGTCCAGCCAGACCACTACACCGGAGTTGGCAACCAGGTCCTGGCGTTGACAGATGGGCTTCCAGTGTCCGGTCGGCACGGTTCCGGATTTTTCGGTATGGGCGAGATTGGTGAGAGTCATCAGACTGCCTCCTCGGCGACAGGTATCAGGTGGAGTTCGGAAGCCTTGGCCGGTCGGTTCTGGCCTCTTTCCTTGACGAAGTGGATGTCCGGGTCGCTGCGCTCGTCGTTGACGAAAGTACGGAAGCGTTTGAGTTTCTCCGGATCCTTGAGAGCATTGGCCCACTCGCATTCGTAGCGATCAATCACCAGCTGCATCTGCGCCTCGAGTTCGTCGGCCAGCCCGAGGCTGTCATCGATGATCACCTCCTTGAGGTAATCGAGGCCGCCTTCCAGACTTTCGCGCCAGACCGAGGTACGCTGCAGGCGATCGGCGGTGCGCACATAGAACATCAAGAACCGGTCGATGTAGCGGATCAGGGTGGCGTCGTCCAGATCGGTGGCGAAGAGTTCTGCGTGGCGCGGACGCATACCGCCGTTACCAGACACATACATATTCCAGCCATTTTCGGTGGCGATGACGCCGACATCCTTGCTTTGCGCTTCAGCACATTCGCGGGTACAGCCGGATACGCCGAACTTGATCTTGTGCGGAGAGCGCAAGCCCTTGTAACGGTCTTCCAACACAATGGCCATGCCGACACTGTCCTGCACGCCGTAGCGACACCAGGTACTGCCGACACAGGATTTGACCGTGCGCAGGGATTTGCCGTAGGCGTGACCGGTCTCGAAGCCGGCATCGATCAATTCAGCCCAGATATCCGGCAGCTGATGCAGTTGGGCACCAAAGAGGTCGATGCGCTGACCGCCGGTGATCTTGGTGTACAGATCGTACTTTTTCGCCACGACGCCCATCGCAATAAGTTTATCGGGGGTAATCTCACCTCCGGCGATCCGGGGTACCACCGAGTACGTGCCGTTCTTCTGCATATTCGCCATGAAGGTGTCATTGGTGTCCTGTAACGGCACCAATAGTGGATCGGTGATTGGCTGGTTCCAGCAGGACGCGAGGATCGAGCCGACTGCCGGCTTGCAGATGTCACAGCCGGTGTGGCTGCGGCCGTGGCGAGTCAGCAGTTCATCGAAATGGGTGATGCCCTCGACTCTGACGATGGCATACAACTCCTGGCGGGTATGTGCGAAGTGCTCGCACAGGCTCTTGTCCACTTCGACGCCGCGCGCACTGAGTTCGTGCTCGAAAACCTGCTTGAGTAACGCACTGCAGCCACCGCAGCCTGTTCCGGCTTTGGTCATCACTTTCAGATCACCAAGATCGGTGCAGCCGGCATCAACCGAGCAGCAGATCGCACCCTTGCTGACGTTGTGGCAGGAGCAGATGGTCGCGGTATCGGGTAGGGCGTCAGCGCCTAGTGTGGGCGTGCCGTCGGACAGCGGCAGGATCAGACCGGCAGGGTCATTGGGTAGATCGATAGCATTCTGGGTATATTGCAGCAGCGTGTCGTAATAGCTGTTATCGCCGACCAGAACGGCACCAAGAACTTTTTTGCCGTCGGCAGACACCACTAGGCGGCGGTAGCTGGCATTGGCTTCATCGATAAATCGATAGCTTTTGGATCCTTCAGTAGCGCCTTGGGCGTCGCCGATTGATCCCACGTCGATACCCAGTAGCTTGAGTTTGGTTGACATGTCGGCGCCGGTGAACGGTTCGTGTGGCTCGCCATTGAGCTGCAGCGCAAGGTTGCGCGCCATGCTGTAGCCCGGGGCGACAAGACCGAAGCAGGTGCCATTCCAGGCAGCGCACTCGCCAATAGCAAAGATGACTGGATCACTTGTCCGATAATCGTCGTCAATTGCAATGCCGCCCCGTGGCCCTAGTTCCAGCCCGGTGCTGCGGCCGAGGGCATCCTGCGGGCGAATGCCCGCCGAAAATACGATCAGGTCGGTTTCCAGGTACTCGCCGCCCTTGAAGTTCATCCGGTAACGGTAGTCCTGGCCGACGACGATCTCTTCGGTGGCACAGCCCAGGTGTACGCCGACGCCCAACGCCTCGATCTGCGCGCGCAAGGCAGCGCCGCCCTCATCATCGAGCTGCACGGGCATCAGCCGCGGGGCAAACTCTACAACGTGAGCTTCGAGACCCAGGGACTTGAGTGCATTAGCAGCCTCCAGGCCAAGCAGGCCACCACCGACAACTACGCCTCGGCGTGAGCCGGTTGCTGCCCCACGGATGGCATCCAGGTCGTCCAGCGTTCGGTAGACTAGGCGCGAATGGCCTTCAGCACCTGTAATCGGCGGTACGAACGGGTAGGAGCCAGTTGCCATTATCAGCCGATCATAGGGTTGGCGACCGTTGCTGGTAATGACTTCCCTGCGCCCGCGATCAATATCCAGCACCTGAACACCGAGATGCAGTTGCACTCCATTGGTGGCGTACAGATCTGCATTGCTGAGGGCGAGTGATTCGGCATCACGTCCGCCAAAGTATTCGGAAAGATGCACTCGGTCGTACGCCCGCTGGCGCTCTTCACCAAACACATGGATGTCGCAACGGGCGAGCGAGCCACGCGCGATCAACTGTTCGACGCAATGATGGCCTACCATGCCGTTGCCGATAATGACCAGAATCTCTTTGCTGGCCTGATGGGTGATAGAGCTCATAGCTGTTCCTCCGTCGCAGCCGTTGCCGTTGGCAATGGCCCAAAACAAAAAAGGCGCCTGAAGCTGATAATTAGCTCCAGGCGCCTTTGCCTGATATTCATGGGTTGTTTACAGTGGGTGAGTGCCTGGCCACGCTGCCGGGATCACCTGTCCCGGAAGAGGCCGTCATTGACCGCCGGGATTGTCCAGCTGTACGTCAGGCCGGATTACATCAAATGTACTGCAATCTATATGCCATTTTATCAAGAAGACGGCGGATGCTCTGCTCAGACTGGCGAGCGGATCCGTGTCAAACCCCGTATTGCGGTCGCATGGGTGGTTTTGTCAGAACGCGATTTGCCCTGAGTGAATCGCTGAACACGATGTTTTTGTAAAGCGGCTGGGCTGGAAATTGGGTCCACTAAGGTGCGAGAAACACACACAATCCCTTTTTTAGTGCGGTAGCCACTGGCCAAGCGCCGGAAGAACAGAGAGCAAAACAGTGACAACACGATTGATAACGCTGGAAGGCTACGCGCAGCTGAAACAGGAGCTGGATTATCTGTGGCGCGAGAAAAGACCTGATACCACGCGCAAGGTTACCTGGGCGGCTTCTCTAGGTGATCGCAGTGAAAACGCGGACTACCAGTACAACAAAAAGCTGCTACGTGAAATCGACCGGAGAGTGCGCTACCTGCGCAAACGCATCGAGGATCTGAAGGTGGTCGAGCATCGATCCGAGCAGGAAGGACGCGTGTTCTTCGGCGCCTGGGTCGATGTGGAGAGTGATGAGAGTAATAATCGGCGGTTTCGGATCGTTGGCTACGATGAGATTTTCGACCGCAAGGACTATATCTCCATCGATTCGCCCATGGCTCGAGCATTGTTGGGTAAATCAGTCGGCGATGAGGCCGTCGTCACCACCCCGGAGGGCGAGATGGGCTGGTGGATCAAGCAGATCGAGTACATCGTCTAGGTTGGCCATCCTTGGCCTGCTGCCTATTCAGCTGCCGCGATTGATCAGACGCATGGGACTTTCACGTACCACCGCTCGGGTACCCAGGGCGCCGGCGACGCCGATCAATACTGCACCGGTCAGCGGTACCCCCATCCAGAGAAGGTAATGCGGTGACCATTCAAGGTTTAGCGCGAAACGATAGAGTAACCAGGTGATCAGCTCAGCCGCGGCGATAGCCATGACACCGGCCAAGGTGCCCAGCAGCGCAAACTCCAGTCGATTGGCTTGACGTAGCAATGCCTTGCGCGCCCCCAGTGTACGCAGTAACGCGCCTTCATACAGACGGTTGTCGAGGGTTGACTGCAAGGCGGCAAAGAGCACCGTGAAACCAGCCAGCAGTACAAAGACCATAACGTACTCGACCGCCAGGGTGACCTGGGCGAGAATGTCGCGGATTTGCTTGAGCAAGGCTTCGACTTCGAGAAGCGTCATGGCGGGGAAGGCCTGTGCCAATTCGCGCAGTTCCGCCCGTTTCTCGGTCGGCAAGCTGAAGCTGGTCAATATCGTGGCCGGCATGCTGTCCAGGCTGCCGGGCGAGAAAATAACGTAAAAGTTCGGGGTGAAGTTGTCCCAATTGACTTCGCGGATATTGATGACGCGGGCATCCAGGACTTGCCCGGCGATCACGAAGCTCAATTCGTCGCCCACTGTCACACCCAGACTGTTAGCCAGGCCGGACTCGATGGATATTAGCGGCTCATCCGCGGGCAGAGGCTCTGGCCACCATTGGCCGGCTAGGAGCTGGTTGTCGGCTGCCATGCTGGCTGACCAGGTCAGGCTCAGGTCGCGGCTGACTGCCCGTTCACCCTGGGTATCCTTGGTGACAATTTCGCGTACCGGCTGGCCATTTATTTCCGTCAGTCGCCCCGGTGTAACCGGATACAGTGGTGCGCTGACTGCGCCAATACGCTCCAGCGTTGCCGAAAACGCTGCTTGTTCACTGGGCATGATATTGAGCGCGAAATGGTTGGGTGTGTCCTCGGGTAGTTGTTCTTGCCAGGTGTCGAGGAGCTCGGTACGCAGTATCAGGACGACCACCATCGACATCAGAATAAGACCGAAGGCAAGGATCTGCCCTGCGGCGGCTATTGGTTGCTTGAGCAGCTGACCGCTGCCCAGACGCCAGGCCAGGCCGGCGTTGCGCAGCCGGCTGCCGGACAGGCGCAGCAGCGCCCAGGCTACCAGTCCCAGCAGCAGTGCCGCGATAGCACCGCCGAATACAACGGCCAGGGTGATACGCAGGTTGCCGGTGAACTGCCACATCAACAGGCTGAGTCCGCCCAATGCGAGTCCATAGATCAGCCAGCCACTGCTGGGCAAGGGTGCCAGGTCCCGGCGCAGTACCCGTAGCGGCGCGACTTGGCCAAGTCGAATAAGCGGTGGCAGCGCGAAGCCCGCCAGCGCGATCAAGCCGGTGGCCGCCCCCACTACCAGGGGTTTGAGCCCGACGCCAGGCAGATTGGGGGGCAACAGATCGCGCAGTAGATACACCAGCCCCCATTGCATGACCCAACCCAGAGCCAAACCGATCAGGGTGGCAAGTAGACCCAGGCAGGCCAGTTGAATCAGGAAAATGGACATCACCCGGCGGCGGCTGGCACCCAGGCACCGCAGCAGGGCGCTGGTGTCGAAATGTCGCGTGGCAAAACGGCTGGCCGACAGGGCGACAGCGACGCCTGCGAGCACGACTGCGGCTATGCTGGCCAAGCCGAGAAACTGGGCGGCACGATCCAGTGCACTACCAATCTGCTGGTTATCGTCGGCAACCGTGGTCAGCTGCTGGTTGTCTTTCAACTGGGGGCGTAGCCAGTTGGCATAGCTCTGTAATGCGGTTTCTGATCCGCTGAGTAGCAGCCGGTAGCGCACCCTGCTGCCGGGCTGAACGACTTCGGTTGCGTCCAGATCAGCCAGATTCATCAGCACCCTTGGGGTAAGGCTGTAAAAGTCACCGGCGCGGTCAGGCTCATAGGTCAGCATCGATTCGATGTTCAGACTGATGCGTCCGACGTCCAGGGCGTCGCCTGTCTCCAAGGCTAGCTGGGCGGCCAGGCGAGGCTCGACCCATATTTCGCCGGGCAGCGGAATACCGTTAGCCACGCGTTCGGCGCCGAACATCTGTTCGGCGATGCGCATCTGACCCCTCAGCGGATAGCCGGGGCCGACCGCCTTGACACTCGACAGCTGCATCTCCACGTCGCTGGTCATCATGCTATTGAATTCGACAATGTCGACGTGTGCCAGGCCGTCGTCCAAGGCGCGCTGCAGATACGCTTCAGGCAGGGGTGCCCGGGAGGAAACGACCATGTCGGCACCAAGAAATTCCGCAGCTCGGCTGACCATGCCGCGCTGCAGGCGGTCGGTGAAAAAACTGATCGCGGTACTCACCAGCACGGCAATAATCAGTGCCATGATCAATACGCGCAGTTCGCCGGCACGCCATTCGCGGGCCATCAGACGGGTGGCCAGTGACAAGGTACCGGTCTTCATTGCACCGGCTCCAGCAGGCGTCCGGCTTCCAGCTGCAGTGCATTCTGGCAGCGTTCGGCCAGGCGCTGGTCATGGGTGACCATGACCAGCGTGGTGTGTTGCTCGCGGTTCAGCTCGAACAGTAGGTCGGTAATGTGCTGGCCGGTGACGGCGTCGAGGTTACCTGTGGGTTCGTCGGCGAAGAGAATATCCGGTTCGCTGGCAAAGGCGCGGGCAATGGCCACCCTTTGTTGCTCTCCACCGGAGAGCTGGCGCGGGTAATGGGTGAGTCGTGCCGCCAGACCAACGCGGTCGAGCAGATGGGCGGCACGCTGTCGGGCGTCGCGCCGGCCGTGCAGTTCGAGGGGCAGCATGACATTTTCCAGCGCGGTAAGACTGTCAAGCAGTTGGAAAGACTGAAACACGAAGCCGACATGATCTGCGCGCAGCTCGGCGCGCTGGTCTTCATCCAGAGCACTCAGATTTTTCCCGGCCAGATGTACTTCGCCACTGCTTGGCAGATCGAGACCGGCGAGCAGACTCAGCAAGGTTGATTTACCCGAACCGGAAGCGCCGACAATGGCTACGCTACTTCCTCGTGCGATTTCCAGACTGACATCGTCTAGGATGGTCAATGTCGCTTCCGGGCTGCGAACGACTTTGCTAAGGTGACTGGCAACGATCACGTTGTCTGACATGGAATATGCCTTTTGATGAGGGTCTTAAAAAAATACCTGGTAATCGCGACTTTATGCATGCTGGCAGGATCTGCAAATGCCCAGGGAATACTAATAGTGGGAGATAGTATCAGCGCCGCTTTCGGTATGGATATCGCTGATGGCTGGGTGGCGCTGTTAGAACAGCGTCTGGAGGCAGAAGGTGAGTCCATTCCGGTGGTCAATGCGTCCGTTAGTGGCGACACCACGGCTGGAGGGCTGGCCCGCCTGCCACGCCTGTTAGAGCGGCATAGCCCCGAGGTTGTAGTAATAGAGTTGGGTGGTAATGACGGGCTGCGCGGAATGCGGCCCACAGATATGCAACAGAATCTTTCGAGGATGGTTGAGCAGGCACAGAACGGCGGTGCAGAGGTTCTGCTGCTGGGTATGCGCCTGCCGCCCAACTATGGGCAACGCTTTACCGACGCCTTTGCCCAGGTCTTTGACGACGTGAGCACCGAGCATGAGGTGCCACTGATGCCTTTTCTACTTGAAGGTATTGCAGGTACAGCAGATCAGAGTCTAATGCAGGCCGACGGTGTGCATCCGACAGCTCAGGCGCAGCAGCGCATACTCGATAATGCTTGGCCTCTTATCGATGCCTGGCGCTCGTCGCGCGAAACGCGCTGAATGACAGACGCTCATACGGCAGGAGAAAAGTGTGACAGTAAGCTGGATGGCCAGACGGTGGTGCGTGGTTGAGCGCGAAGAACAGCATGACCTGTTTGTTGGCGACCCTTGGCATACCCATCTGACTGACGTAAACATGCGCCTGGATGTGCCGGTCGAGCGCACCCTGTGTGGTGACTTATTGCCCGCGCGTCCGGTTTTCAGTGAGCTGCTGCGGGCTATAATGCCGCAGTTGTGTCCCCAGTGCCTGGCGAACGCCCGTTCACAGCGCTTCACAGCGAGCCGATCAGCCAGTCCTCGTGGTGAGCAGCTAAACGACAGAGGCCGCCAGATTGATCTCGGCGTTGCATAGAGGTACTAACATGCGCCCTGGTTTTTTCAAGCGTGGCTACTTATTCTGCCTGGGCATCCTCGCGGCGCTGGCATCGATTGCCGGACCCGTATCAGCATTCGAGTACCCACTTCAATATACAAACCAGGAGCTGGTAGGCGAGCTGTACTCCGTTACCGCCCATTATGAAGATACCTTTGCCGGATTGGGCGGCGAACATGGCTTCGGTTATCTGGAGATGATTGCGGCCAACCCGAGTATGGATCCCTGGTTGCCTGGTGAAGGCACAGAGGTGCTCATGCCTGGGTTGCATGTTCTGCCTGATGTGCCGCGCAGCGGTATTGTCATCAATTTAGCAGAATATCGGCTTTACTACTTTCCGCCGGAAGGTGGCAGGGTGCTTACCTTCCCCGTTGGCATCGGCCGAGAAGGCTGGTCATCGCCCATCGGTGAAACACGGGTGCTGCGCAAGGAAGCCAACCCGTCCTGGTATCCCCCCCAATCAATCCGTGAGGAGCACGCAGCCGAAGGCGATCCGCTTCCAGCAGTAGTGCCGCCCGGTCCGGATAATCCAATGGGGCCTTTCAAGATGAATCTGGCTATGAGCGGATACGTCATTCATGGCACCAACAAGAATTTTGGCATTGGCATGCGCGTCAGCCACGGTTGTTTTCGCATGCGCAATGAAGACATCACCAGCCTATTCCCGCAGATTCCGATCAACACACCTGTACGTATCGTCAACCAGCCGTTCAAACTGGGTCTGAGCGATGATGGCGACCTTTACCTGGAGGTGCACACGCCCCTCGACGGGGACGGCATGCCATCTATCCTCGATCGCCAGGCAGCCATTCAGGAGGCACTGAATCAGCGCAATGAGGCGGTAGTAGGCGTTCGGCTGAATTGGCAAGCGATAAGGGATGCCGTGTTTGCTGAGGAGGGGATCCCCGTATTGATCGGCGAGGCAACGCAAGGACTCGGCCCAGGTGAGCAAATCAACGTTTATTAGTAGTCTCTTTAAGGCCGAAGCAGACTCAAGCATTTCGGCCGGCACCGGCCGAAATGGTCAAGCCATTGGCGGGGTTTTACTTGCGGCTGGCTCGTTCCAGCATGCGACGAGCGCGTTCGTTGGCTTCCTCGGCCTTGCGGTCTGCGCGCTGCGCTGCGGCCATAGCCTCTTCTGCCATACGGTAGGCTTCATCAGCACGTGCATGAGCGCGGGCGACAGAGGTTTCCGTCGCGGACAACCGAGCTTCCATTTGCTGTGCCTGCTGGTTATTGGTGCTACAGCCGGCGGCAAGCAATGCGGCTAATGTGATCGCGGATATCTGCAATGCGTTTCTCATGGGGACTCCCTTACTGGGTTGTACGTGTTGGGTATATCTCTGTCAACGAGCCATAATTAGTCTAGCAGTAACTTCGAAAAACGAAACAATCGGCCCATAAAGCACTTAGCAGGAGTGGTATTCAGCGTATGGAGCGGGTGCTCTGGAATATTGTAATGTCGGGTAGCTAAGGTATCGTGTCGCAAGCTAATCAAGAATTACAAAGGGATGCTTCCTATGCTGGGAAATCTGGGACTGCTGGCCGGCTTGGCGCTGCTTATTTACATGGCCATGCGCGGCATCAACATCTTTATTGCCTCACTTGTCTGCGCACTGGTGGTCGCCGTTACCAACGGTCTGCTGATTCCCCGCACGCTGCTTGAATACTATCCCTCCGGATCACTGGGCGCCTTTAGTTTTGCCGGTCGCTTTTTCCTTTTGTTTCTGTGCGGTGCGATTTTCGGTAAGGCCATGGCAACCAGCCAAGCGGCCAAGAGCATTTCCCTGGCGATCACGCGGAGCCTTGGCGTCAAGCACACCCTGCTGGTCGGTATGGTGGTTTGCGCATTGTTGACCTACGGCGGAGTAGTCGTCTTTGTTGTGGTCTTTACCATGTATCCGTTGGGTATCACATTGATGCGCGAGGCCAACCTGCCCAAGCGGCTATGGGCTGCGGCGACCTCTATTGGTGCGGGTACCTTCACGATGACGGCGCTGCCGGGTACCCCCTCTATCCACAACGTGATTGCTGCCAGTTCCCTGGGTACCGATCTGTTTGCCGGTGGCTGGATTGGCTTATTCGCAGCAGTGATCATGGGGGGGCTGGGCATGTTGTATGTCGAGCGAGGTTGGCGCATAGCTCGGGCCAATGGCGAAGGCTTTGTGGAGAATGCGCAGGATCGACGTATGGAACAACTGGCGGGCGATCTGGACAATGTGCCCTCCTGGAAGTTGTCCCTGGTGCCGCTGGCCGTGGTTCTGGGTGTCATCATGCTGCCTCGGCTGATTATCTCGATGGCCGATTGGTCACAAAGCGATAGCATGCTGGCCTCACTGTTGGCATTCAGCCAGGCGCAGCCGATCATCTGGCCAAGTATGTCGTTGATCCTCGGTTCGTTGGCGTGTGTCGTCCTGTTCCCGTCCATGCGCCGCAAGACGGTTGAAGTGTTCGGTCAGGGTGCAGAAGATTCGATCATGCCTCTAATCAATACGGCGGCAGTTATTGGCTTTGGTGGGGTGGTTACCCAGACGGCTGGGTTTAGCCAGTTCGCACAGTGGATTCTGGCGGCTGATTTACCGCCGTTATTGTCGGTGTTCGCCTCGGCGAGTGTGGTGTCAGCGATCGTTGGCTCTTCATCCGGCGGGTTGCAGATTTTCATGCAAACTCTCGCACCACAGTATCTGGAGATGGGCATCGAGCCGGAAATACTGCACCGTATCGCAGCCATCGCCTCCGGCGGGCTGGACTCGCTGCCACACTGTGGCGCAGTGATCGCCACCTTCATGATCATGGGCTTGACGCACCGCGAAGCGTATAAAGATATGTTCATGGTCACGGTTGCCATCCCGGTTATTGCCTGTCTCGCATCGATAGCGTTGCTGATGGCACTGGGGGTGGGAGTGACTCCACCCGCATAATGCAGATTGACCTTCACCAGTGAATTTTTCCAGCTGGTGGGGGTCAACATGCTTTGCAGCCATTTTCGCTGCCGGGGAGCATACGACATGAATCAGGACATCAACATCCAGCATGACCCGGACGATAAACAGTTTTTCATAACAATCGACGGTACCCGTGCTTACCTGGCGTACATGGATCTGGGCAAAAGTACCCTGGATATCTATCGCACCTTTGTTCCCAATGCGCTGCGAGGTAAAGGTCTGGCCGCCAAACTTACCGAGCATGCTCTGCAATTTGCCCACGACAAGGGCTTTGAAGTGATTCCCTCCTGCTCTTATGTCGAGCGTTACATGCAGCGGCAGAAGAAGCTCGGGACTAGACAGCCCTGAATTCCTTGTCAGTAACTCCAAACGAGTGTCTCGCCTTCCTCCAATGCCCTGGGGTACAAGCCGACAACTGCGCTCGAACTTGTTCACGTCGGTCTATAGACTCAAGTTGTTACCCCAATGCTTGCAGGTCTGAATCTTTCAGTCATTGAATGTTATAAGCCAAGAACAGGGAAAATGAGGCAGGAAAAATAATGGAAATGGGCGGTCGTTTCGAAAAGAGCGGGACTGTGCAACAACGAATGCTGATGGTTATCGGTATTGTGTTTCTGATTCTGCTCTCGTGGACCGGAGTGATAGATCGCTATTCAGTTGCTTACGTCGATGGAGCTCTGCTGCAGACGTCTGTCGCCTTCGCGGTGGCTCGCTCATTGAATGCCGTCATTTCGGTGCTCCAATCGATAGATGTGCAGATGGTGGTGGTGGGCTTCAGTCCTGGGGAAGCGCTTGATCCTTTTAACGATATGGTCGAGCAATTTGGCACATTGATGCAGTTCGCTCTGGGATCATTGATACTTCAGAAAATCCTGCTCGTTCTGGTCTCAGATCTATTCTTCAGAGTGTTGTTGACAGTGGTGGGTCTGTTGTTGATCGGGAGCCTGTTCACGAGCCACAGTCGGCTCATAGCCGTGTCACTCAAGATGTTCGTATTTATGGTTTTTCTGCGCTTTTCCGTGGTGCTGATGGTGGTGCTTAGCGGCTGGGTTGACCAGGTTTTTCTGGAAGAGCAACTGCGTCGGGACGTCACGGTACTGGAAGGGTTGCCGGCGAGTATTGATGTGATGAACCAGCAAACCAATGGTGGAGTTCCCTCGCTGGATGCGATGCATGACAGCGGTCTGGCGCAGCTTGCAGCCAAGGACGCCGAGGTCCAGAGTGCGCTTGGATCAATCGAGTCGACCCTCGGGGATCTGGTTCAGGAAAAACAGTCTGCGGATGCGTCACTCGGAGTGCTTGAATCTACTCTCAGCGCCAGCGAGCGCTACAATTTTTTGAACCGCAGTGCCGCTCACCGCGCAGCCATTGCGCGTGTGGACTCAGTTGAGGAGCGTATTACTGACTTGAAGAGCCAGACTCAGGCCCTGAGGCTCTCCATGGGCCGTATTGCTCAAGAGCGCGAGGCGCTGGCGCAAGCCAAAGGGGAGAAAGGCGGATTCTGGAATACGCTTGGCAGTGGCATCAGCTCAATGGCGGTAAAGGTGACCAGATTGGGCGACCCGAGTACTTATTCGGAGCTGATGGATATCCTCAATAACATGGCGACCACAATCGTAACTGTCATGACCTTGTTTGTACTTAAAACGATGATCTTGCCGATTTCGTTTCTTTACCTGTTTCTGCAGGTGTTCAAAGCCATCTGGGGTATCGATCTAAGGGTTCACCGACGTATCCCGGTAAAGCCCATGACTGCAGGATAAGGATTGATAAAAGTGCAGGAACTGACTAGCCACGACATATCTCGCGACTAGTCAGACCGATCTGTCAGTTGGTGGTGCGCTGACGGCCCGGCAAAATCTCTTTCAGTTTGGCATGCATGCTGCGCACGCTTGCCACGGTAGTATCCCAATCGATGCAGGCATCGGTGATGGAAACGCCGTATTGCAGGTCTTTCAGGTCCTTGGGGATTGACTGGTTGCCCCAGCCGATATGACTTTCCACCATCAAGCCAATGATAGAAGTGTTGCCTTCCAGAATCTGGTTGGCGACATTGTCCATTACCAGCGGCTGCAGGCCAGGATCCTTGTTGGAGTTGGCGTGGCTGCAATCCACCATGATGTTTGGTGCGATACCGGCTTTTTCCAACTCTTTCTCGCACAGGGATACGCTGACCGAGTCATAGTTGGGCTTGCCGTTACCGCCGCGTAGTACGACGTGACCGTATTGGTTGCCCTTGGTGGTGACGATCGATACCTGGCCATCTTGATTGATGCCGAGGAACCGATGCGGACTCGATACAGACTGCAGGGCGTTGATTGCTACGGTGAGGCCACCGTCCGTTCCGTTCTTGAAACCAACCGCCGAGGATAGACCTGACGACATTTCGCGGTGGGTCTGGGATTCGGTGGTGCGCGCACCGATCGCCGACCAGGAAATCAGATCTTGTAGGTATTGCGGCGATATGGGATCCAGTGCCTCGGTGGCGGTGGGTAGGCCCATTGACGTGAGATCGCTCAACAACTGGCGGCCAATGTGCAAGCCGTCTTCAATCTTGAACGAGTCATCCAGGTAAGGGTCATTGATGAGGCCTTTCCAACCGACGGTGGTGCGCGGCTTTTCAAAGTACACTCGCATGACCAGGTACAGCGTATCGCCAACTTCCTCCGCCAATTGCTTCAGGCGTCCGGCGTAGTCCTTGGCCGCCTCCAGGTCGTGGATTGAGCAGGGACCAATCACGATAAAAATCCGGTGATCCTTGCCTTCGAGAATGTCGCGTATTACCTGCCGACTCCGGGTAACAGTTGCCTCGGAAGCAGCCGCCATCGGGATCTTAGCCTTGAGCTGGGCAGGGGTTATCAATACCTCATTGGAGGCAACGTTCAGGTCATCAATAGGTAAGTCAGCCATATCTTTTCCAGCGGTCATATAGGCGACCAATCGGGCCACCTTTATCAATAGCCCGACAGCTTAATCAAGGAAAGCGATGTAGGCTAGCCCATGGGCACATATTGCCTTGATTAAGGTTGTTAATCGTCAGAGGAATCGGTTTGTGTCGCGCCAATCTTGGGCTCTTTGTCGCTTTGCTGACTGTCTTCCCCCCTTGCTGGGTATTACCATGGATGACTGAATTCAATAAGAGAGGTCGCCATGCAGAGCGTAAAACCACGCATAGGGGTTATCGGGACAGGGGCCATAGGTGGATTTTATGGCGTGATGCTCGCTAGAGCAGGTCATGATGTGCATTTTTTACTGCGCAGCGAGTATGCGGCGGTGAAGGAGCGAGGCATCACCGTAGACAGCATGGTGCATGGGAAGATGACGCTGCATCCGGTCCAGGCCTATCAGAATGTGTCTGACATGCCTCCCTGCGATTGGTTGCTGGTGGGCACCAAGGCTACCGGCAATGCTGATCTAGCACCGATTATCGCTGAAGCAGCGGCGCAAGGTGCCAAGGTTATTCTGTTCCAGAACGGTTTAAATAATGAAGCGCATCTGCGGCCAATGCTGCCCGAGCATATTCATCTGATCGGCGGGCTATGCTATGTATGCCTGTTCCGTGAAGGCCCGGGCCAGGTGAAGCATCAAGCAAATGGCTTGATTGATCTTGGCTACCACTCGGGATTGGCAGATCAGGAAGAGTCTGCAACTATTGTCGCCGAAGCCGCAAAAATGTTTCGCGACTCGGGTATCGAAGCGCGTGAGATGGGCAATATCGATGCCGCCCGCTGGCAGAAGCTGGTTTGGAACGCGTCTTTCAATGGGGTGTCGGTGCTGCTTGATGCGGGTACCGAGGCCTTGCTGAAGAATCCGGCAAGCCGTCGGCTGATCGGTGATCTCATGCAGGAGGTAGTGGCGGCGGCTAAAGCCTGTGGGCATGTCATGCCAGAGGATTACGCCGACAAGTTGCTCAAAGTGACCCGGCATATGCCCGACTATTACCCGAGTATGTATCATGACTGGCTGCACAAACGTCCGATGGAGCTTGAAAGTTTGTACGGTGAAGCGTTGCGGCTAGGCACCGAAGCCGGTTGCGAGATGCCCAGAACCGAGGCATTGTTGAATATGTTGCAGTTCATTCAGGACAGTTACACGACAACTGAATAGGAGCAGGGCATGCCGGTCAGGCTAGGCGAAAAACTCGTAGTGGCTATCTCCTCCCGGGCCCTTTTCGATCTGGATGACAGTCATCAGGTCTATGAAAAGGAGGGCCTGGAAGCTTACCGGCAATACCAGATTGATCGTGAAGACATTCCCCTGGAGCAGGGCGAAGCCTTCGTGTTGGTGCAGAAATTATTGAACATCAATACCCTGTTGGAAGGCGATACCCGAGTAGAAGTGGTACTGCTCTCGCGCAACAGTGCCGATACCGGATTGCGAGTGTTCAACTCCATCCAGCACTACGGTCTGGGTATTACCCGTGCCGCCTTTGCTGGTGGACGCAGTCCCTACGCCTACATACCTGCCTTTGGCAGCCAAGTGTTTCTTTCCACCCATGCTGAGGATGTGCGCAGCACACTTGAGGCTGGTTTCGCGGCAGCGACTATCCTGCCCTCCAAGCATCGTCGCGAGGAGCGTGATGAGTTACGCATTGCCTTTGATGGAGATGCTGTGCTGTTCTCGGATGAATCGGAGCAGATTTTTCAGCGTGACGGGCTGGAAGCATTTCAGGCCAGCGAGCAGGCTGCTGCTAGGCTCGCTCTGGGTGGCGGGCCATTCAAGGGGTTCCTTGCTGCGCTCAGTCGCATCCAGAGTGAGTTTTCCAATGGTCAGTGTCCCATTCGCACAGCCCTGTTTACTGCGCGGAGTGCGCCGGCTCACGAGCGCGTAATCCGCACCCTGCGCGAGTGGGATATCCGCCTGGACGAATCCCTTTTTCTTGGAGGCCTGGATAAATCCGAGTTTCTGCGGGCTTTTGGTGCGGATCTTTTTTTCGACGATCAGGAGGGCCATTGTTTGAGTGCTGTGGGTGTCGTTCCGACAGGGCATGTACCCCACGGGATCAGCAATCGGGTCGCAAAATAGGGCGTCGTGGCCTGGCTATCGTTTTTTTTCAAACTGAGCCTCACTTCCCGCTTTAAATGGTCTAACCTGAGGTCATAACGCGCTAATATGGTTATAAAGAGCAGTGCTTACAGATGACGGCTCACAGCGCATGCTGGATCACCGGCGGATATGACAGAGGGTTGAACGATGAAGCTGCAGCAACTTCGCTATATATGGGAAGTGGCACATCATGATTTGAATGTATCCGCTACGGCGCAAAGTCTTTACACATCACAGCCGGGCATCAGTAAGCAGATCCGGTTATTGGAAGACGAGCTCGGCGTCGAAGTATTTTCGCGCAGTGGAAAGCATCTGACCCGTATTACGCCGGCTGGCGAGCGAATCATCCAGACTGCCGGGGAAATTCTGCGCAAGGTCGACAGCATCAAACAGATTGCTCAGGAATTCAGCAACGAGCGAAAGGGTAATCTGACAATCGCCACTACCCATACTCAGGCCCGCTATGCATTGCCACCCATCATCAGCCGCTTTATCAAGGGCTATCCGGATGTGTCGCTGCACATGCACCAGGGTACGCCGATCCAGATCTGCGAGATGACGGTAAACGGTACCGCTGATTTTGCCATTGCCACCGAGGCCCTTGAGCTGTTCTCGGATATGGTCATGATGCCGTGTTATCGTTGGAACCGTTGCGTCATTGTCCCCAAGGGCCATCCCTTGACCAAGGTCGGCCCGCTGACACTTGAAGGGCTGGCCGACTACCCATTGGTAACCTATGTGTTTGGCTTTACCGGGCGCTCAAAACTGGACGAAGCGTTCAGCGACAGAGGGTTAAGTCCTCGGGTGGTATTCACCGCGGCGGACGCGGATGTTCTGAAAACCTATGTCCGCCTGGGTTTGGGGGTTGGCATCGTGGCGAAAATGGCAGTCGATCCGGTGGCGGATGATGATCTGGTGATGATCGATGCAAGCCATTTGTTTGAAGCCAGTGTGACCAAAATCGGCTTTCGTCGTGGCACCTTCCTGCGGGGATTCATGTATGCCTTTGTCGAGGCATTTGCACCCCACCTGACTAGAGAGCGTGTCGACCAGGCATTGTTATGTCACAGCAAGCCCGAGCTGGATGAGTTGTTCGCCGATGTGACGTTACCAGAGCACTGATCTAGCCTGAGCGACGGCTCTGGTTTGTCGCCACGCCAGCGGGAGGGGTCTTAACCCTTGACGATCAAGTTGCCGCCATGCAGGCCGCATTCTTTTTGAGTTGCCTCTTCCCACCACCAGCGACCTTCGCGTTCATGCTGGTTGGGCAGTGTCGGTCGAGTGCAGGGCTCGCAACCAATGCTGACGAAGCCTCGCTCATGCAGGCTGTTATAGGGGATTTCCAGCATGCGGATGTAGTTCCACACATCCTCGCTGGTGAAGTTGGCCAACGGATTGAACTTGATTAATGAACGCTCTGGCGTGCTGAACGCGCTGTCGACTTCAATCACCGGTACATTGCTGCGGGTTGGGCTCTGGTCCTTGCGTTGCCCAGTGAGCCAGGCGTCGACGTTAGAGAGCTTACGGCGTAAAGGTGCAATCTTGCGAATGCCGCAGCACTCGCCATGGCCGCTCTCGTAGAAGTCGAACAAGCCCTTTTCCTTTACATAGGCTTCCAGCGTCTGGTGATCGGGGGAGAGCACCTCGATCTGTATGCCGTAATGTGTGCGTACCTGCTCGAGAAAGCGATAGGTCTCAGGATGTAGACGACCTGTATCCAGCGTGAACACCTGGATGTCGGGGTTCAACTTCCAGGCCATGTCGAGCAGAACAATATCGTCAGCGCCACTGAAGGATAACCAGAGGTCCTGAAAGTGATCAAGAGCCAGCTGCAGTATCTGCTGGGGCGATTTGCCAGCGTACTCGTGCGCCAGTGTCTCTACGTTAAAAGGTGCGTTAGGCATCGGGCTCTCCGTGGCTGGCCGCCTGTAGTGGCCTGCGGTCGTTATTGCGGGAAGTCTAACAAAGCCGCCTTAGTCCATCCTCTTTTATTTAGTTATACTTTTATGCCGTAACGTTATCAAAAAAAGGGTCTGTGGCCCTGTACCATTGCGCACGGCAAGGACAAAAGGTAGATTGTTGCGCCAACTTGACTGCCTACTGTGCCGATATGGAGTAATGTGTGGAAATCGCCTGCCTAGACCTCGAAGGTGTACTGGTTCCGGAAATCTGGATTGCATTCGCTGAAAAAACCGGTATTGCTGAATTGCGCGCAACCACGCGTGATATCCCCGACTACGACGTACTGATGAAACAACGTTTGCGCATCCTCGAGGAGCACGGTCTCAAGCTGGGTGACATTCAGGAAGTCATTGGTATGCTTAAGCCGCTTGAAGGTGCTCCGGAATTCGTAGACTGGCTGCGCGAGCGATTTCAAGTCGTCATCTTGTCAGACACGTTCTACGAATTCTCACAGCCCTTGATGCGCCAGTTGGGGTTCCCGACACTGCTTTGCCATCGCTTGATTACCGATGAAAGCGATCGCGTCGTGGACTACCAGTTGCGTCAGAAGGATCCGAAACGACAGTCGGTGTTGGCATTCAAGAGTTTGTATTACCGCGTAATAGCTGCGGGTGACTCCTATAACGATACGACGATGCTGTCCGAGGCCCATGCTGGTATTCTCTTTCACGCACCGGATAACGTGATCGCCGAGTTCCCCCAGTTCCCTGCGGTGCATACTTTCGACGCACTGAAGAAAGAGTTTATTTCGGCCTCGAATCGCCAATTGACTCTATAAGCGGCAAAGCTGACTGATGCCGGCGATTAGCCCTGAAGCGCGCGCTGCTTCAGGGTTATTGTGTCCTCGCCCTCGGCGGGCAACTTATTCAAGGGCTTTTAGCAATACTCTGACCTTGGTCAGGGTTTCCTGGTATTCGGCTTCGCCCTCGGAGTCAGCGACTATTCCACCGCCACCCCAACAGTAAAGGGTGTCATCCTGGTGAATCAGGCTACGGATGGCGATATTCAGGTCCATCTGGCCTTCACATCCTATATAGCCGACGCTCCCGCAGTACAAGCTGCGCCTGACCGGTTCCAGTTCCTCGATGATCTGCATGGCACGAATTTTAGGCGCGCCGGTAATTGATCCGCCGGGAAAGGAGGCGGCTAGCAGATCCAGCGCGTCGTGGTCGCTGTCGAGTGTGCCGGTGACGCTACTGACTAGATGATGCACGTTTGGGTAGCTTTCCAGTTTGAATAATTCCGGCACTCGTACGCTGCCCAGTTCGCAGGTTCGGCTAAGGTCATTGCGCAGCAGGTCGACGATCATCAGATTTTCAGCTCGATCCTTGAGACACTCCTGAAGCTCTCGCGCCAGTGCTTCATCCTGCTCCGCTGTGACACCTCTGGCCCGTGTGCCCTTGATCGGTCGTGTTTCTACTGTGCCCCCGCTTACCCTGAGGAAGCGCTCCGGCGAGAGGCACAGCAACGCGTAGTCGGGCGCTTCGATATAGGCGGCAAAAGGAACTGGGCATGCCTTGCGCAGGCGTTGGTATGCCTGGAGCGGATCGCCGCTGCAACGGGCTTGAAAGCGTTGTGCCAGATTGATCTGATAGCAGTCGCCGGCGTTTATGTATTCCTTGATTTTCCGGAAGGACGACTGATAGGCCTCTCTGCTTTGGTCCGGTTGAAAGGGTGCGTTCAGATGGAAATTGCCTGGCGTCTTGGTGCTGGTTTCCAGAAGATCGACGAGTCGCTTGCGCTCAATCTCCGTTACTGTCGGATGACAGACGAGCCAGCAGCGCTTGGCTGAGTGATCGCTAATCAGACTCCAGGCGTAGATTCCCATCTGCAATGCAGGCAGGCTGATATCGATCGTGGCCTGGCTCGTTAGATTTTCCAGAAATCGGCCAAAATCATAGCTCACAAAACCCAACGCCCCAGCACCAAAAGGCAGGTTGATATTCTCAGGCCAGGTGGCTGGAGCAAGGACTTGAAGTGCGTTGCGCAGGCGGGCAAGTGTGATTTCGCCCGACTCGTCGGGGCTTGGAGAGATCAACTGGAGTGGCCCGGCAGACAATATGCTATAACGGGCAAAGCGCTCTAACCCTGCTGCTGAATCAAGCAGCACAGGGTGACCCAGTGAGCGCGAGGCGGTCAGGCGCGGCAGCGGGTCTGCCTGGTATGGCAGTTCCGTCAGCTGATAACAGCCTGGTGTCGGAACTGTCATGCCGGTGCGTCAGACTCCTTATTCGTTCTTGATTCAACTGAAGCGGGTGGCCCGAAATGTCGTTGGGCATAGGCGACGCGCTCCAGGGCCGTCTCGGTGCGGCCGATTTTCTTCAGTGCCGCCAGATGCCGTTCAACCATATGGCAGCGATGCGTCAAACCCGCATCATTGGCGATCTGGATGTTCAAGCCCGGCCTTGCGTTGAGCTCCAGAATCAGCGGACCCTTTTCTTCGTCGAGCACCAGGTCGACACCGATATAGCCTAATCCTGATAGCTCGTAACAGGACGCTGCCAGATTCATGAAGCCATCCCAATCGGGAAGCTGAACGTCGTGGACGGGGTTAGTGGTGTCCGGGTGCTTGCTGATCTTGTTGTTGAGCCAGGTTCCCTTGAGCGTCAGGCCTGTCGCCAGGTCGACGCCAACACCGATGGCCCCCTGGTGCAGATTGGCCTTGCCGCCTGATTGCCGCGTCGGCAAACGGAGCATCCCCATGACCGGATAACCCATTAGTAGAATGATTCGTATGTCGGGCACGCCTTCGTAGCTGATGCCTTTGAAAAGCGGATCGGGTGTTACACGATATTCGATCAGCACGCGATCACGGTGGCCACCAAGCGAATACAGTCCTGACAGAATGCTGGAAATATGGTGACCGATATCGTCACGACTGATGATCTTACCTGATACGGTCTTGAACATGCCTTCGAAACGGTCAGCGATCACGATGATCCCGTCACCACCAGCACCTTGAGCGGGCTTGATGACAAAGTCACGATAGTCTTTGACGATTTCGTCAAAGCGGTCGATATCCTTTTCTGTCTCGATAACGCCATACATTTTTGGCACATTGATGCCCACTGCGATGGCGCGCTCCTTGGTCAGGATCTTGTCATCGACGACCGGGTAAAGATGGCGCTTATTATATTTGAGCACGTAATCGGCATTACGCCTGTTGATGCCCATCACGCCATTGGCCTGTAGTGTTTTCCAGGTATTCCAGAAGAACATGTTTTTTCCTCAGCCCTGTTTCGTCAGCGCTTTGAAGCGCATCAGTTCGGTCAACCGGTAACCGCGGTATCGGCCCATGGCGAGCATGAACGCAACCAGGATCAACAGCGTGGCGGGGAATGTGAAGAAGAAGTACGCCAGCTCCGGAATGGACATCAGCAGGTGCGCAAGTGTTGCTGCTACCAGTGTGCCGAGAGCGACCTTAAAGGAATGACCACCACCACGTTCTTCCCAATTGATAGATAGGCGCTCGATCGTCATGGTCAGGATCACCATCGGGAACAGCGACACTGCCAGAGCTCGCTCAACTCCTAGCTTGTGACTGAACAGACTGATAATTGCAATGATGATGACGACGAAGGTCAGTACGATCGACAGACGCGGCAACATTTGTAGTTTCAAATGCTCGAGATAGGAGCGTAGGGAAAGACCCAGAGCGGTAATCAGAGTGAAAAGTACAATGCCCCAACCCACTTGAGTTTCACGGAACGCCAGAGAGATCAGTACTGGAGTGAAGGTGCCGAGGGTCTGGATGCCAATAATGTTGCGTAGCAAAAGGATGACCAGTACGCCGATCGGAATCATGATCATGACGCGATACACTTGCTGGGCATGCAAGGGCAGTCCATACAGGGAATATTCGAGTAGTTGTGATGATCCACTGTTGGAGGTCATCTCAGCCAGGCGCATTGCGTTCATTTCGCTGTTGGTAACGGTCAGTGTCAAATTGCCTCGTCGACCACCCTCGATATCGAACAGCGATTCGGTACCGGTCCACCACACCAGGCGATTTTCCGGGATGCCTTGTTGTCCGGTCTCGGGGTGGAAATATAGCCAGCGCTCACCGTTGTAGCTGCGCAACCATAGCTCGGGCTCCTGGTTAGGAAGATTCTCCAGTCGTACAGTGTGTACTAGCTCTAGCGGAATGCGCGCCTGGGCAAGCAAAACATCGATGACACGTGCTTTCGCTAGGGGAGAGGTGTCTCCACCAAGCAGCAGTTTGACGTTGTCGTCGGTGATGTCGTTAACGCGACTGATTGCTTCGCTGATGAACGTCTCGATGTCTGCTGAGTGCTGACGAATCGGGCTGATCAGTGCATTGACGGCAACCTGCTCTGCGCCTTCGAGCTGGACTGGGTCGCGCAGGGGTGGGCTGACTGCCGGTGGCGGCTCGCTGCTGTAGCGCTGAGTCAACACAAGACGGTAGTAAAGTGCTTGGGTACCGCTGGCACGCCGTGAAGACCAGGTCACCCGACGATTGCCATTTTGCTGGTTAATACTTACGCCGTAGTTATTGGAAATAAAGCTTTCATTGAGACTGATGTAATCCTGTGCGAGCGGCGGTATGAACATCTGAGCTTTGACCGGCACCCCTCTTGCTGCTTCGAATTCCAGTTTCGCATCCATACTCCAGATAGCGTCTGTTTCATCCTCGGTAAGGGGGATTTCCATGACATAGATCTGGTAGCCAGTAATGGCGATACCCAGACTGACCAAAATGGCGATCAGGATTTTCAAATGCGTATTGATCGATTGCATAGTGTTCTCAGCGGCAGAATGAGGGCGTGGCGCGTTCATTATAGGCAGGGCGCGACCGACGAATGGCATCTTAGCATGACCATTCGCCGGGTCGTAGAGGCGGTGATCTACGCTCGCCAACGGCAACGGGTATAAATGTATTGTGAGTGCGGGTTGCCGCAGGTACAGATTGTTGACAATTCTATCTTTTATGGCGCAAAATTCACCAAATAAACTGATATCAACAGACTATTGTCTACAAGGTAGCTGTTATGACGCAACTCGAAACCGAGTTACCGACACTTACATTATCGGATGGTGCCTTTCAGCGTATTCAGACTGCTATCGTGAAAGGCGAAATTCCACCCGGCACTCGGATCAGCGAGCAATATCTTTCAGATACCTTCGGCATCAGTCGTGGCCCCCTGCGTGAAGCCATCAGGCGCCTGGAAGGGCGTCGTTTGGTGGTCAGAATTCCTCACGCCGGCGTGCGCGTAGTTTCACTCAGTTACGAAGAATTGCTTGAGCTCTATCACGTGCGCGAAGCGCTTGAAGGAATGGCCTGCCGTTTGGCTGCGCAGAATATGACCGAGAGCGAGATAGCCACTCTGCGAGATGTTCTGGCAACGCACGAAAAACACAGTGGGTTGCAGGCGAACCAGTCGTATTACCAGCAGGAAGGCGATCTGGATATTCACTATGTGATTATTCGCGGCAGCAAGAATCGTGCGCTGAGTGATATGTTGTTGGGTGATCTCTATCATCTGGTTCGGATGTATCGCTACCGCTATTCCACCACGCCAAATCGCCCGCAACAGGCGCTTGCCGAGCACCATCGAATTATCGAAGCCATCGCCGATCGCGATGGAGAACTCGCGGAAATGCTGATGCGTCGTCACATCAGCGCCTCACGCCGCAACATTGAGCGCCGCATGCATGAGCAGAGCGGCGCTGTTACTTCCCCAGGAGAATCTATCTGATGTCCAATACACCCGGTCAACGTTTCCGCGATGCGGTCGCCAGTGAGCATCCCTTACAGGTAGTCGGTGCAATTAATGCCAATCATGCGCTGCTTGCCAGGCGCGCTGGTTTTAAGGCTATTTATCTTTCCGGCGGCGGCGTTGCTGCGGGATCTTTGGGTCTGCCTGATCTGGGTATCACCGGTTTGGACGACGTGCTGACCGATGTCCGTCGTATCACTGATGTCTGCGACCTGCCGCTGCTGGTGGATGTGGATACCGGTTTTGGTTCTAGCGCTTTCAATGTCGCACGGACAGTGAAGTCTATGATCAAGTTCGGCGCTGCGGCTATTCATATAGAAGATCAGGTGGGCGCCAAGCGTTGTGGTCATCGTCCAAACAAGGAAATTGTCACCCAGCAGGAAATGGTTGATCGCATCAAGGCTGCTGTAGATGCAAGGACCGACGACAGCTTCGTGATCATGGCGCGCACCGATGCGCTAGCAGTCGAGGGGCTTGAGTCCGCGCTGGATCGTGCGGCTGCCTGCGTGGAAGCGGGTGCTGATATGGTGTTCCCGGAAGCCATTACTGAATTGGAAATGTACAAATTGTTCGCTTCTAAAGTGAATGCGCCGATTCTGGCCAATATTACCGAGTTTGGCGCGACGCCTTTGTTCACGACGGATGAGTTGGCTGCTGCTGATGTGTCATTAGTGCTGTATCCGCTGTCGGCTTTCCGCGCCATGAACAAGGCTGCAGAGAATGTCTACACCGCAATCCGACGCGACGGTACGCAAAAAAATGTCATCGACACCATGCAGACTCGCATGGAGCTTTACGATCGTATCGATTACCACGTTTTTGAGCAAAAACTCGATGCGCTCTTTGCGCAGAAAAAATCCTGAACCGGCTGCACGGCAAGCTCGGTACCAAACAAGAAGGAGAACGGCATGGCTGAAGCAAAAAAATTGAGTGGCGCGGGTCTGCGTGGTCAAGTCGCTGGTAAGACGTCACTGTCCACCGTCGGACAGACAGGCTCTGGCCTGACCTATCGCGGCTATGATGTAAAAGATCTGGCAGCAAACTGTCAGTTTGAAGAGGTCGCGCATCTTATTCTCAAGGGTGAGCTGCCCACCCAGGCTGAGTTGGATGCTTACAAGCTTAAGCTTAAAGGCCTGCGCACCTTGCCCAAAGCGTTAAAGGAAGTACTGGAACGTATTCCCGGGAACGCCCATCCCATGGATGTGATGCGGACTGGTTGTTCCATGCTTGGTAATCTGGAAACGGAAGCTGACTTCGGCCAGCAGCAGGATGCTACCGACCGTCTTCTCGCGATCTTCCCGTCGATCATCTGTTATTGGTACCGCTTTACTCATGATGGTGTACGCATCGATGAAAATACCGATGACGACTCTGTTGGCGCGCACTTCCTGCATATGCTGCGCGGCGAAAAGCCTAACAGCCTGCATGAACAGACCATGAATGTGTCGCTGATTCTGTACGCTGAGCACGAATTCAATGCGTCGACTTTTACCGCTCGCGTCTGCGCCTCGACCCTCTCGGACATGCATAGCTGCGTTACAGCGGCAATTGGTTCGCTGCGTGGTCCGCTGCACGGTGGTGCCAACGAGGCCGCCATGGAGATGATCGAGGGCTTTACCAGTGCCGAGAATGCGGAGCAGGAAATGCTCGGTATGCTCGAGCGCAAGGAAAAAATCATGGGCTTTGGTCACGCGATCTACGCTACCAGCGATCCGCGCAACGAGATCATCAAGCAGTGGTCCGAGAAGCTGGCAAAAGATGTTGGCGATACTGTGCTCTATCCGGTGTCGGTGCGGTGTGAAGAGGTGATGTGGCGCGAGAAGAAGTTGTTCTGCAATGCTGATTTCTTCCATGCCTCGGCTTACCATTTCATGGGTATCCCAACCAAGCTGTTCACGCCCATCTTTGTGATGAGCCGTCTGACTGGCTGGGCTGCGCATGTGATGGAGCAGCGCGCTGATAACCGTATTATTCGTCCGAGTGCCGACTACGTTGGCGTCGAGCCGCGTGTAGTCGAGGCGATTGAGAAACGTTAAAAAACCGATTTTTTGAGGTTGTGAGCTGGTCGCCAATGTCGCATATGGTTCCGTGCAATCAGCAACATCCCAAAGCAGGCGTAAAGCCGTTTATCTGCATGCGTCTTAAACAAAGACTACCTGATGAGTCCTGATGCCATGAATACTCAATACCGCAAGTCGTTACCCGGCACTCAACTGGATTATTTCGATACCCGCGAAGCGATCGATGCCATCCAGCTAGGCGCGTATGACAAGCTGCCCTATACCTCGCGCATTCACGCCGAAAATCTGGTGCGCCGCTGCGACCCGGCGATGCTGACCGAGTCCTTGAAACAGTTCATCGAGCGCCGCAGTGATCTGGATTTCCCCTGGTTTCCCGCCCGTGTAGTCTGCCACGACATTCTCGGCCAGACCGCGTTGGTCGATTTGGCGGGTCTGCGTGATGCTATTGCCGAAAAGGGTGGTGATCCGGCCAAGGTCAATCCAGTCGTACCCACACAGTTGATCGTCGACCATTCCTTGGCCGTGGAGCATGCCGGTTTCGAAAAGGATGCCTTCGAGAAAAACCGCGCCATCGAAGATCGTCGTAATGATGACCGTTTCCACTTTATCAACTGGACCAAGACCGCGTTCAAGAACGTTGACGTTATCCCGCCCGGTAACGGCATCATGCACCAGATCAATTTGGAAAAAATGTCGCCTGTGATTCAGGTAGCTGAGGGTGTGGCCTTTCCGGATACCTGTGTGGGTACCGACAGCCATACGCCGATGGTTGACGCCCTAGGTGTTATCTCTGTGGGTGTCGGTGGGCTCGAGGCGGAAAGCGTCATGCTGGGTCGCGCGTCCTGGATGCGTCTGCCCGACATCATCGGTGTGGAACTGACTGGTAAACTCAATCCGGGTATCACCAGTACAGATTTGGTCTTGGCTTTGACTTCGTTTTTACGCAAGGAGCGCGTGGTCGGTGCTTACCTGGAATTTTATGGTGAGGGTGCCAGCAGACTGACTATCGGCGACCGCGCGACTATCTCGAATATGACGCCCGAGTATGGCGCTACTGCCGCGATGTTCTATATAGACGAACAGACCATCGATTATCTCAAGCTGACCGGACGCGAGGATGATCAGGTCAAACTGGTTGAGCAGTATGCGCGGCATACGGGCCTGTGGGCCGACAGTCTTGAAAACGCTGAATACGAACGCGTACTCACCTTTGACCTGTCGAGTGTCGCCCGTACTCTGGCGGGTCCATCCAATCCCCATGCGCTGCTGCCCACCTCCGAGCTGGCCTCGCGGGGTATCAGTGGTGTGGTCGAAAACGAAGCGGGCAAGATGCCCGATGGCGCAGTGATTATCGCCTCGATCACCAGCTGCACCAATACCAGTAATCCTCGCAATATGATTGCCGCGGGTTTGATCGCACGCAATGCGAATCGGCTAGGTCTGCTGCGCAAGCCCTGGGTGAAAACCTCCCTCGCACCGGGCTCGAAGACAGTGAAAATGTACTTGGAAGAGGCTGATTTGCTGGGTGAGCTGGAGCAACTGGGTTTTGGTGTTGTAGCCTTTGCCTGTACCACCTGTAACGGCATGAGTGGGGCGTTGGATCCGGTTATTCAAAAGGAAGTGGTTGACCGTGATCTTTACGCCACTGCTGTTCTGTCGGGCAACCGCAACTTCGACGGTCGTATTCATCCTTTCGCCAAGCAGGCCTTCCTGGCGTCGCCGCCTCTGGTTGTTGCTTACGCGATTGCCGGCACCATCCGTTTTGACATTGAAAAGGATGTTCTGGGTATCGACAAGGATGGCAACGATGTCACGCTGAAGGATATCTGGCCGGCGGATGAAGAGATTGATGCGATCGTCAAACAGAGCGTCAAGCCGGAGCAGTATCGCGAAGTCTATATTCCGATGTTCGATATTACCCGTGAAGCGCAGAACGTCAACCCGCTCTACGAGTGGCGTCCTGAAAGCACTTATATTCGTCGTCCGCCATATTGGGAGGGCGCCTTGGCGGGTGAGCGTTCACTTAAAGGTATGCGGCCGCTGGCAGTGTTGGGGGACAACATCACCACCGACCACCTGTCGCCCTCCAATGCCATCATGCTCGACAGCGCCGCGGGCGCTTATTTACACAAGATGGGCCTGCCGGAGGTCGACTTCAATTCCTACGCCACCCACCGCGGCGATCATTTAACCGCTCAGCGTGCGACGTTTGCTAACCCCAAGCTGTTGAACGAGATGGTTCAGGAGAACGGCAAGGTCAAGCAAGGCTCGTTGGCACGTATCGAGCCTGAGGGCACTGTGACCCGAATGTGGGAGGCAATCGAGACTTACATGGAGCGCAAGCAGCCGCTGATCATCATCGCTGGTGCCGATTACGGCCAGGGCTCGTCCCGCGACTGGGCGGCCAAGGGTGTGCGTCTGGCCGGTGTCGAGGCGATTGCCGCGGAGGGTTTCGAACGCATTCACCGGACCAACCTGCTGGGCATGGGTGTGCTGCCGTTGGAATTTGAGGCAGGCACGACGCGCAACACGTTGTCGATCGATGGTACCGAGACATTTGATGTTACCGGGGACATCACGCCGCGCAGCGCCATGACCCTGGTGATCCACCGCAAGAACGGCGAGCGTGTTGATGTGCCAGTGACCTGTCGTCTGGATACCCAGGAAGAGGTATCTATTTTTGATGCAGGCGGTGTGCTGCAGCGGTTTGCCCAGGACTTCCTGGAAGCGGAAGGCGCTCTTTGAGAGCACTGGTCTAAATGAATTATTCAGGAGTTTGGCAATGACGCATGCATCCCAGATCAGGGTTCCTGCCACGTACATGCGTGGCGGTACGAGCAAGGGCGTATTTTTTCGTCTGGAAGATCTGCCTGCAGTAGCACAGGAGCCTGGCAAGGCACGAGACACTCTTTTGTTGCGCGTGATCGGGAGTCCAGACCCCTATGGCAAGCAGACTGATGGTATGGGCGGGGCAACGTCCAGTACCAGCAAGACGGTCATTGTGTCGCGCAGTACCCGACCAGCGCACGATGTCGATTACCTGTTTGGTCAGGTGTCGATTGACAAGGCCTTTGTCGACTGGAGTGGGAACTGCGGAAATCTGTCGGCAGCGGTGGGTGCTTTTGCGATCAGTAACGGCCTGGTCGACTCCGAGCGTGTACCACGGGATGGAGTCGCTGTGATCCGCATCTGGCAAGCCAATATTGGCAAGACGATCATTGCCCATGTGCCGATGACTAACGACGAAGTGCAGGAAACCGGTGACTTTGAACTTGATGGCGTGACGTTTCCGGCGGCAGAGGTGCAAATCGAGTTCATGGATCCGGCCGCAGACGAGGAAGGTGAGGGCGGTTCTATGTTCCCCACCGGCAATCTGGTTGACGAACTTGAGGTGCCTGGAGTGGGTGTACTCCAGGCGACCATGATCGATGCTGGCATACCGACCATTTTCATCAACGCAAATGCTATCGGTTATGACGGCACGGAACTGCAGGATGTGGTCAACGGTAATCCCGAGGCACTGATGATGTTCGAGACCATTCGCGCCCATGGCGCGGTGCGCATGGGCTTGATCAAGCATGTCGACGAAGCAGTCAACCGGCAGCATACGCCCAAGGTGGCCTTCGTTGCCGGGCCGCAGGACTATGTGTCTTCCAGTGGCAAGCAGGTGCGTGCGCAAGACGTTGACCTGCTGGTGCGGGCATTGTCTATGGGTAAGATGCACCATGCGATGATGGGTACGGCAGCGGTGGCCATTGGCACGGCGGCAGCCATCCCAGGCACACTGGTGAACCTGGCTGCGGGTGGGGGTGATCGTACCGCGGTGGTTTTTGGTCACCCCTCGGGCACTCTGCGCGTTGGCGCTGAAGCAAGGCAAGAGAATGGGCAATGGACGGTCAAAAAGGCCGTCATGAGCCGCAGCGCGCGTGTTTTGATGGAAGGCTGGGTCCGGGTGCCGGGCGATAGTCTTTCCTGACTTATCATTCTGAGAGGACAGCATATGAATCTTGACCTGAGTGGCAAGCGAGCACTTGTCTGTGGCGCTAGCCAGGGGCTGGGCGAAGCCTGTGCCCGGCAGCTGGCTGAACAGGGAGCCGAAGTGGTGGTGCTGGCACGGTCGGCGGACAAGCTCGAGCGTGTTTGCCAGAGCCTGGCCACGGGACAGCAGCAGAACCACAGCTTCATTGCTGTGGACGCTGCAGATACCGAGGCGCTTTCGGCGGCGGTGGCGGCTGAGCTGGTAAAAGGGCCATTGCATATCTGGGTGAACAATACGGGTGGTCCGGCGCCCGGGCCCGCGCATCTGGCCAATCCCGAGGCTTACGCGTCCGCATTCAACCAGCACTTGGTGGGTGCGCAAACGCTGCTTCAATTGTTGTTGCCAGGCATGCGAAGCGCCGGTTACGGTCGCATTCTCAATGTGCTATCCACGTCCGTCAAAACGCCTATCCCCAATCTGGGTGTATCCAACAGCATTCGAGCGGCGATGGCCAATTGGGCCAAGACACTGGCAGGAGAGCTGGCCAGTGATGGCATCACAGTAAACAATGTTCTTCCGGGTTTGACGCAAACGGCGCGTCTGGACAGCTTGATTGGCCATATGGCGCATAACACTGGCAAATCATCAGAGGAGGTGTCTCAGGCTATGCGAGCGACCGTCCCGGTAAGGCGATTCGGCAAGCCGGAGGAGTTTGCCAACGCGGTAGGTTTTCTGGCTTCGCCGGCGGCAGCCTTTATTAATGGTGTCAGCTTGCCGATCGACGGCGGCAGCACTGTCAGTCTGTAAATCTCTGGCCGGGCGAGGGGCCTGGCCAGACTTTTAATCATAGAGCTAGGGGTGTAGATGCTCGGCCGCGTGTAGGGTATTTTCGAGCAGACAGGCGCGGGTCATTGGCCCGACACCACCCGGCACAGGCGTGATCCAGCTCGCACGCGCTGCGGCGCTTTCGAATTCCACATCGCCAGTGAGGCGTCCGTCGTCGGTACGATTGATACCGACATCAATCACTATCGCGCCTGGTTTGACCCAATCTCCACGGACGATTCCTGGCTTGCCGACCGCAACAACTAACAAGTCGGCACGACCAACATGTTCGGCCAGATCCTTGGTGAATCGGTGTGCCACAGTCGTCGTGCAGCCTGCAAGCAACAGCTCCAGCGCCATCGGCCGACCCACTATATTGGATGCGCCAACAACAACGGCATTGAGGCCATATAAATCGATTCCTGTGCTTTGCAGCAGGCGGATAACGCCGAAAGGGGTACAGGGTCGTAACATGGGCATGCGTTGGGCCAGTCGCCCGATGTTGAAGGGGTGAAAACCATCCACATCCTTGTCCGGTCGGATACGCTCGAGCAATTGCGACCCATCCAGATGCTTGGGTAGCGGTAGCTGCACCAGGATGCCATCGATCTCGGGGTCGTCGTTCAGACTATCAACCAGTGCCAGTAGTTCGGCTTGGGATGTCTCTGCCGGAAGATCATGGGAGCGCGAGACGAACCCCACCTCAACACAATCCTTGCGCTTATGGCTAACATACACTTGCGAGGCCGGATCCTGGCCGACCAGGATGACGGCCAGACCGGGTGCGCGCAGACCCCGTTCCATTCGTCCAGCCACCTTGGTGGCGATCTCCTGACGGATATTGGCGGCAATCTGTTTGCCGTCGATGAGTTTGGCGTTCATTGCTTTCCTGGTACACACTTAAGAAGGAATCAATTGTCGCACGGCAGGGCGGTTGGCAAAAGACTGAAGAGCACGATCAACGGTTTATCCGCTTCAGCATTCGCAACTCCCTCAAATAATTATAAAAAGTGCTGCACAGACGTTGACGTGGAGAAGGTGGCTGAGTATTATTCGCCCCGCTTCACAAACACCGCATGACCGGTTTGGAAGGCGACCAGGCTCCACCGCTTTTACAGTCCAAAGCTGTCATCGCGGGCATTTCAGGATACTCTAGGTAGTCTAGATAGACTGAAGGTGCGTAAGGCGCCCGTAGCTCAGTTGGATAGAGCATCCGCCTTCTAAGCGGATGGTCGCAGGTTCGAGTCCTGCCGGGTGCACCATCGCAATGTGTCCTGTATGGTGAAGCGAGTAGTTGGCAGTTTTGGTGGGC
>TARA_R110001592_G_scaffold56347_1_pt1 | contig 44170 bp, 33 predicted proteins | sample TARA_R110001592 | Tara Oceans TARA_R110001592 (sample SAMEA4398387) | marine metagenome | biome: Polar Biome; feature: [SRF] surface water layer (ENVO:00010504); material: water (ENVO:00002006), including particulate matter (ENVO:01000060) such as... | depth 5 m | reverse complement strand
TTCAACTATCAATCGATTTTAATTGCTTTATATAGTACTTATTTGTCCACTACCAGAACTACACTTAATTTTACATTTAATAACCCAAATTTTATATTATGAAAACTATTAAAGTTTTTGGTTTTTCGATACTATTATTAGCTGCTAATTTAACTTTTTCTCAAGATGAACTTCAAATCACTGCGAAGGATAGTATTGTTCAAAGTTCATGGATTGTCGGTGTTGGTTTCAACGCTGTTGATGATTCAGGGAACGTTTTTGATGATATATTCAACGTAGGGCAAGAATGGAATATAGTACCATTTCCTTCTAGGGTAAGCATCGGTAGATATTTTAAAAATGGCTTGGGAATAGAAGCTATTGGTACTTATAATAAATATAAGTCTGGGAATATAATTGACGCTATCTTAATCCTTGAGGATATAAATTATTATGGTCTTGATGCTCGTTTGACATACGACTTAAATCAAATTATCGGCCAAACAGGATGGTTTGATCCATATATTGGAATAGGAGCTGGTTACACAGATGCTAATAATTTGGGTAGAGGTACGTATAACGCTGTAGTCGGATTTAGAACATGGTTTTCAGATAGATGGGGACTTGATTTTAATTCTTCTGGAAAATGGTCGATGAATAAAGGTGATGGAGCCACTAACCATATTCAACATGCTGCGGGTGTAGTTTATCAATTTGGAATTGAGAAAGGGTTATCTAAAAGAGGTGAAGAAAAGTTAGAACTTTTAGCCGCAATAGAAAAGGAAAAACAACGTCAAAATGATTCTATTAATGAGGTGAATAGATTAAGAGATGGTGTTTTGTTGGCTGAAAGACTTGAAAAACAAAAAAAGGAAGATGCATTAGCTGCTGCTGAAAAAGCAAAATTAGATGCTCTCAATAATAAAAGAAATGCTATTAAAGCAAGAATAGAGAAATTAGGCAACATATATTTTAATTTAAATTCATCGGTAGTGAACAATAAATCTAAGGTTGTATTAGATTCGTTGGTGTCGATTTTCAATGAAATACCAACCTTGAAATTAAAAATAACCTCGCATACTGATTCAAGAGGAGCGTCTACCTATAATGACTGGTTATCGCAGCGTAGGGTTGATAAAACTAAAGACTATTTGTTATCTAAAGGAATATCTGAAGTTAAATTAATTACTGAGGCTTATGGTGAAAAAATGTTGCTAAATGAGTGTGATGACAGTACTTATTGTCCTGAAGAAAAACATGCGATTAATAGACGTTCAGAGTTTGTAATACTAGAGTTTTAATAAGTAGAATAAATATTTTAAAGCCCGATAGGATTAACAAAATTCTATCGGGCTTTTATTTTTGCACGAATAAACAACTAATAATTTTTTTTAAACGAAGTGAAGCAGATAACTAAACCTTAGGCAATATTATATTTATAAGCCAACGCTAAAGGTGAAAATAGGAGAGGTTGATTCATTACCTCCACTATCTTTAGTAACTATTTTCCAGTAATAAGTTTTTCCTGCCTCAACTGGGATATCGTTAATTCTAGTTTCAATAATATCAGTGCCATAGAGTTCAGGGTCTTTTGCTTCACCAAAATATAGGTCATGAGAAACGATATCGTTATCTAAATCTTCTGATCGCCAAATTAAATTAACGGTAGTACTAGTCTGTGAAATTGATGAACCAGAAACAGGAGAAATAGCAGTGGCAGGAAAAGGAATTGATGATTCAAGTCCTGGTCCTTCATTATAGAAACTCCAAATGTCGCTACTACTATTAAGTTTGCCTGTTACGTACCAAGTATAAGTTACTCCTCGTTCAAGAATAATGGCTACCTCTGTAGTATCACTTTCATATAATTCTGTCTGAGAATTCGAAATATTGGTCAAGTGTAAGATATAAGGAGCATTATTACTTTCATCAAGCCATTCAAATATTAGCTCACTCTGCGTTTCAGATACAATAGTACCTCCAGTACATTCAGAATCTTTTTCAGGAAAAACCAGGAATAAATTTATATTTTTTTTAGCAAATTTTAAAACATCTGAATCTACTCCACAAGATTGGATTGCTATTATTATGAAAATTAAAAACCCTATTTTTCTCACTGTTTTATTAGTTTGAAGGATTTATTTACTTTATCATTCTTCAATCTTAAAAAATAAATACCTGAGCTAAATGCACTGGTATTTAGTTCAATTTTAGAATGTTTAACTAAATAAGTTTCAGAATGAACTAAAACTCCTGCTTCTGTAAAAATAGCTATTTCAACTGTATCAGAAGTCAATGATTTTAAATCTAATGAAAGACTTTCCTTAAATGGGTTAGGATAAATTAAAAATGTGTTTTCTAAAACAACAGTACTTTCAAATTGCCCTTGGCATAATTGATTTGTACTTACCTTTACATTATTTACATCTTCGTATAATGGTAAGCTTATGAGTTGATTATCGGTTTGTATACTTTTACCATTTATTTCTATAGAATATTCTTTGGCACCGTTCATTTTCAAGGTGACACTACTGGTCAATGAATCAAAGTCTAGTTGTACACTTAGTGGTTGAGGTTCTGTAATTATTATCTTAGAACAGGTTTTAAAATTTTGAAATTCTAATGAGGAAATGCAAAGGTTGTATTCTCCAATATCTAAATCTTCAACAGTTAAAAATTCAGTAAATGGTAATATCATATTTTCATTAGGCCCAGTTATCGTTGCCAAGAAGTTTTCGTTGGTTATAGATTCAATTGAAATTGAACCATTATTAGAATCAATACATGATGTTCCTATAGATGTTATTTGAAATTGATTTGACGGATAAGGTATAATAGAACAGCCATTTTCATTAACCGATTCGCCAACAAATGTATTGGGGCAATCATCTTCAGAATCATAAACACCGTCATTATCACTATCTAATGGGATTATAGAACATCCATTTGAATCAACAGAATCTCCTGTTGGTGTGTTAGCACAATTATCATCTTCATCAAGCACACCATCATTATCTTGATCAACTTCTACTGAAGAATGTACTAAAATCTCTAAATTTTCAATACATCCATTGCTTGTTTCGTAAATATACGTACCCGATTGGTCAGGAGTTATAGTACCTAAATTATAATCACCATTTACTTTTGAACCATTAGGTAAAGTGATTGAAAACGAAAGGTTATTAGGTAGCATGCTTAATACTACTTCGTCTCCTTCTTTTACAGTTAAGGAATTGTTTCCACTCTCAAATACACCATTTATTTGATATTCTGGAATAATACTGTTTTCTTCACAAATATTTTCACTCCAAATAGCTATATTATTGGTAGTGATATTACCAGCCTTGTTGAAATTACCACCTACAATAAGTTCTGTATTATTATTAGTAAATTTTAATGAGTTTACCCTAACGTTTACTCCTACATCAGTGTTCGGTCCTAAGGCCTCCCAACCAGAATCCACACTCCAACGTGCTAGGTTATTTACTATTTTATCTAAATTTCCGTCATCACTTGCCGTATCAAAACTACCCCCTATATAAATATAAGTTCCATTTGAAGTTATAGTATTTACATTACCACTTAGACCATTACCTAAGCCTTCCCAAGTTTCAGTATTTTTATTGAATCTAGCAATTCTATTTACGGACTTGGTACCTGCAATAGAAAAATTACCTCCAATATAGAGGTAGTCTCCTATAGATTCTATGGCTTGAACGAAACCACTTGTGCCAGATCCTAAAGCAGACCAATTAATGCCATTCCAACGAGCTATTCTAGAAGCTGAAACTCCACCTGCGGTATCAAAATTACCTCCTATATATAAATTATTATTCTCGTCGAAACCTATTGAACGAATTTCATTATTTGTACCAGCAATCTTAGTAAAATTGTCAGCTAATGCAGTCCATGTATTATTCTCCCATTTAGAAATATTATTTACTATTATGCCGCCTGCAGTAGTAAAAACACCTCCTACAAACAAAGTTCCATTTTCATTAAATCTTATTTTCGAAATTGGACCGTTAGTTCCGGTCCCTAACGATGACCAGGTAGAACCATCTAACTTGGCTATATTATTAGCTGTAACCCCACCAATTGTTGTAAAATCACCAGCAGCATAAATTGTTCCATCTGGGGCTATGTCAATAGAATAAATTGAACCATTGCTTCCATTTGAAAATACTTCCCATTCATTAGTGTTATTTATGCTCGCTAAATTACTAACGTTAATGTCCCCTGCGGAGCTAAATGTACCTCCAACATAAGTTACGTCATTTGTAGATTTTGCAATAGTTTCAACAATGCCATTAATGCCTGTTGAAATTGATTTCCATTCTCCAAAACCATTTATAGGGGTAGTTACGGGGCCTGTAAATGTTTCAGTTAATTTATATAGTTTTACGTTAGAACCGTAATCAGAAAAATATAGTTCACCTGCTTCATCTTCACCAAAGCTAGAGATAAATTGTCCGTTGGTCTTAAACAATAATTCATTTGAGATATTGCCGTTGGTTGTATCATAACTTAAGGCCCAAACCCTGCCAGAAACATAATCTGCATAAATATAATTGTTTTGTAAATTGCTACTAGTTAAAGATCCGTTGTACACATAGCCTCCAGTGATAGAAACATCTGCCGCATTGTGATCATACAAAAATATGGGTTTTATATCTGGTGTGGTAGCAAGGCTAGTTCCATTTCCATAACTAGGTTCTGAATTTGCTTCAAATCTATTCCAGCCATAATTCCCTCCCTTTATAATTAAATTTATTTCTTCGTAACTATTCTGACCAACATCTGCTCCCCATAAGTTACCTGAAGCATCGAAAGAGAATTTCCAGGTATTTCTAATACCCCAAGCATATATTTCATCTAAGCCAGATTGGCCAACTCTAGGATTGTTTGCAGGTATTTCATAATTGCCGTTCGGTAAATCGGGGTTGGTTTCTAAAGGATTATTACCGTCTATATCTACATCAATTCGAAGTAAACTCCCAAATACTGTATTTAAGTTTTGTCCGTTACCTTGTGGGTCACCACCACCACCACCATCACCAATTGAGATATATAAATAACCATCAGGACCGAATGCAATTTTACCGCCATTATGGTTTGAATCTGTTTGATTTTTTGTGAATTGTGCTATGATTACTCCCGAACTAGGGTTAAGTATATTTAAATTATTACTATCTACTTGATAACGTGCTATGTTAATTCTATAGTTGCTGGGTTGGTCTATGTAATAAATATAAACATAGCCATTTACTAAATAATTTGGATGAAACGCTAGGCCTAATAACCCAATTTCTTGACCAGCGTTATATGATACAATTGAGGAAATGTCTAAAAAGGTAGTGAGCTCTGCTGTAGTTACGTTAGATTTATTAGGAAACACTTTTACTCTACCCGGCTGTTCAACGACAAATAAGCGATTGGTACCATCGTTGCTACTTTGAATTTCAACAGGAAAATTGAATGATAGATTTGTGAAGGCATTTTGATAAGAAATATCCTGACTAAAACAACTAAATGGAATGACTATTAAGCCAAAAATAAAATATAGAAACCTATATAATTTCATTGATAATTTTGTTGGGGGAATTGATAAGAATTAAAAACTCGTAAACTAATGGGTTTTAAAATCGCTTTGCCAAAAATACTAATTATAAGGAGTTAAAGTAAAATATACAACAATTGATTTTGACTGGTTTGAAATTTATAGTAGCCCTACTTTGGGAATAATTTCTTTAAAAATAATCCCACGAATCTAGAGACATTCATAAATTCGGTTATATTTTCAAGTTAAAAGGAAAGAATAATTGCGAACAATTACAGAAGTATTGAATAAAAATAAAAATGAATGGAGAAAGTTAAATATAATTTTAGTTTTGGGCTAAAGTATTTTTTTAATGGTCATTAGAATAAGTTTTAAATCATAAATAAAGTTCATTTTTTCTATATATTCCAAGTTTAATCTTAATTTCTCGGGCATTATTATTTCTATATAGAAATTTTCAGGGTCATCTTGTCCTTTCAGTAATTCATTTTCATTACTAAACTTAATAGATGCTAAATCAGTAATACCTGGCTTAACTGTTAATACAGTTAGTTGTTTCTCTGTGTATAAGGATACATATTTTCTAACTTCAGGTCTTGGGCCGACTAAACTCATGTCGCCATTGAGCACGTTTATTAATTGAGGTAACTCATCTAACTTATATTTTCTTAAAAAAGCCCCGGGTTTTGTTATCCTTGAATCGTTGTTTCCGATAGTTATAAGTCCTTTTTTATCAGAACCTGATGCCATAGTTCTGAATTTAAATAGTTCAAAATTTTTATTGTTTATTCCTACCCTTATTTGTTTATAAAATATAGGTTCAGAAGAATCAATTTTAATAAAAACTGAAATAAGTAGGAAAAGAGGAAGTAGAAATAAAATACCAATTAGGGCTAGCAAAAAATCAAAAATACGCTTAAGCATATGCTAAACTGTTTTGGAAACAGCATTTAAAACTTGTTCACAAAAGTCAATTGTGGTTTTAATTACTAAATCAACGGACTCATCGCTTAATTGAGGATATATAGGTAAACTTATTTCTGCTTTATAATTATTATAAGCTTTTGGATGCTCATTAATTGAATACCCCAACTCCTTAAAATACGACAATAAAGGAAGAGGAATAAAGTGAACATTTACGGCTATTTGCTGGGCACTTATTAAGCTGATAATTTCATCTCGTTGTTCTTCATTAATATTCTTAATGCGTAATGGATATAAGTGGTAGGAAGATTCTTTTTCAATGGTAAGCATAGGAGGTTCAATAGCCCAATTAAACTTTTTGAACTCACTACTGTATTTTTTAAAAATAGATTTTCTCCTTGCCAATAATGTTGGATACTCCTTAATTTGGGCAAGACCTATCGCAGCATTTACATCTGCCATATTTATTTTCATACCTAAACCTGTAATGTCATATTTCCAATTACCACTTTGAGATTTTGAGAATGCATCTTTTGTTTGACAATTTAGGGTCATAGACCTAAGTTCTCCATATAAATTTTCATTGTCAAATGGTTTTGGCATATTTATAACAATAGCACCACCTTCTGCAGTTGTAATATTTTTTACTGCATGTAAAGAGAAAATAGAAATATCACACGAATGACCGATACCTTTATTTTTATAAGTAGCACCTAGGGAATGGGCAGCATCTGAAATAAATAAAATACGGCCTAATTTTTTTTGAATTTCAGAAGTAGGTTTAAATAATTTAGTGATTTTTTCACTCGCTACAAGTTCTCGAATTTCAGAATAATCACATGGAAAACCTGCAAAGTCGACCGACAAGACTGCTTTGGTCTTCGATGTTATTGCTTTTTCAACGGATTTGACATCTATATTGAAATCATCATTCACATCAACCATGACTGGTATTCCTCCCGCATGTATCACTGCAAGCGCTGTTGCACAGTATGTATAAGAAGGTATGATAACTTCATCTCCTTTTTCTAAACCAAGCCAACGTAACATCATAATAGCTCCAGATGTCCATGAATTAACACAGAGAACATTTGGCAAACCTACCAATTGTGAAATTTCATACTCCAGCTCCTTAACTTTAGGACCCGTCGTTATCCATCCGGATTTTAAGGAATCTACCACTTCTTTAATGACATTATCATTAATATATGGAGGAGAAAATGGAATCATATATAATATTTAGGTATTTAAGTGCAATTTTAACAAGCACAACTTAAACAAATAATACAAAGAACAAATATAACGTGAGAATTATAATTTTCTTGTAAATTTAGTATAAACTAGTTTAACTACTTGCTTATATCGATTAATACAATATTTTTAAGTTAATTAATTTTAGTTAAATCATCAAATTTCAGTTGATTAAGCTTTATTACTTTAGCCATACGTATTACATTCTTTTTTTTAATGCATTATAAACATAAAAGCAGAAAAAATAAGTAGATTTTACAATTCCAAGTTTCTCTAAGTTATAATAAAGATACCAAACTCTTTTTGCTGCTTTAATTTTATTTGCAGAGATTGAGTCTGATCGAACTCTGTATTTTGCCAAAATTTGATTAATACCGTATGCTTTATGTCCTTTTTTTAATAAGGTTATCCATAGATAGGTGTCTTGTCTGGTTCTAATATTTGTAAATCTAAATTCATTACCTACTAATGACCTGTCAATCATTGAGGTAGACATGCCTATAATAGTGTTTTTCATATAACCGCGGTAATCTATTTTCTCAACAGTTTGCATTATTTTATTTAAAGGTAGTCCCATTTCATCTATTAATTCATAAGATGTAAATGAAATAGGATAGAAATTAGATAACATAAAATTTATCTGAATTTCTAATTTTTGTGGATACCACAAGTCATCACTATCGATAAAGGCTATAAATCTTCCACTAGCATTTTCAAGACCTATATTTCTACTAATTGCTGCTCCTTTATTGGTTGTATTCGTAAAAATTTTTATGCGACTATCATTTTTAGATAATTTCTTTAAAATACTAACGGTATTATCTTTTGAGCAATCATCTACCACGATAAGTTCCCAATTTTGATAGGTTTGGGTAGAAATAGAATTTATTGTTTCTTCGATGAAATCTGAGGAATTATAGGAAGGACTTATAATGCTGATAAGATGTTTTTCAGAAGAATTTAGGGACATGTATTGTAATTTTTAAAATTTAGGCTGTTTAACAAGCGCATCGATAACTGTAAGGTCATCCTTATGGTTCAAAGTATGTGTACATAAAATGTCTTTTGACCAATTTGGGAGAAGAGAATCAATATTTTTTTCCTCATAATCGTTTTCATTTAACACTATTATTTCTTGTATATTCATGCTATGACCATAACGTTTAGCACAATTTTGGGATGGTCGGTAAATTCTATTTTCTTTAACGAAGATATTCCCTGCTGGCCTAGAACATCTTATATCTGTAACAATTGGATTCTTTGGGTGTGATGTCCAATTTTCATCCATTAAGTTATCTGCGAAAAACAAAAATAATTCTTCATGAATTGAAGTTTTAGGCTGTTGTCTTACATTAGCGAATAACCAATATTTATCTTCATAATAGAAGACTGTCGAATCTACGGCTTGGATATCATTCATTATATATTTTACGAATTCCCATTTGTATGGAAATTCAAGGCATTTGTATAAATTTATAGTCTTATTGATCCCTGATTCAGGAATCATAAACAATTCATTATTTTCTTCTAATAGAAAAGGGTAGGAAAGGTGATAATCTTCTTCAATAATTTTTTGTGGCGGGTCATAAGTTCCATTTTTATTTAATTTCATTACTGAAATTTTCCCTTTATTTTCATTCACTAACATTTCTTCTATAAAAATGTAAGCGCAACCATCTCTTTTCCATATAAAGGGGTCTGCCCAAATTCGATCTTTGGGAGGTGTGATTCTTCTAAAATCATATAAAGAATCGCCCATTTTAGTCGAACTATCATACTTGAATAAAACTATCCATTGCTCATTAAAAAGTACATTTATTACTTTTTTCTTTAACCATTTAGTGTAAATACCAAACACGCCGATTACAAATTCAATATTTTTCGGTGTTTTAAATAGTTTAAAGTTATAAAAACTCGGTTTGTTGTTCAGTTTGTTTACATCTTTGAAAAAGTCAATTTCACCACGGTTATATAATTCGTTTACTTTTCTAGGCAAATAAACAATTGATTTTTTATAAATGTTTTTTCTATTTTTTGAAATACTAAATGGAGAAGTAGAGGAATATGATTTCAATAATATATTTCCTCCGTCTAATTTTTTATTTAAAATTTGTAGTGTTACTCCTGTTAAGGGATTATTATTTAATACTTCCCAAGTTCCGGGAGAGCTTCCTCTATATGCTTTGTTATCTCCATGATGGTAAGACCATATTCCATATTTAGAACAATTTAGAATGTTACCTTTTAATATTTTGAATCCCAAACGAATAAATATATCTATATCATGTTTAGCAATTTTATCAATATCTTCTTGTATGATTTTATCGTGTAATTTGGAAGTTACAGGCTTAGTCAATATCTCAGGACAAGTTATAATACTTTTAATACTAACAGGACTAACATATTTATTAGCTGATTTGAAAACAAATGACTCCATTTTCATGAAAAAAACATAAAGTATATGATTCCTGTTGTTCCAGAATTTATTTCGTAACGAATTATGTTTTTTTTCTGAATCTCTCTTTACTACTAATGATATTTCAGCGTAATTTGAATTTGATAATATCTCTATCATCTTAAAAACCCAAAAAGAAACCTGATAATCATTCAATAGGAGGCCTATTCTTAATTTTTTTTTGGTTTTTGAGGTAGATTCTTCCATGTAATAATAAATCAATTATTTCTTAGCCTTAGTAAATTTTCTCAAAATATTTTTAGTTATAATTTCAACCTTCGGATTCAAAAATTCAGGTCTTAAATTAGGAGCGTTATAGTTATCTAAACCCCAAGACCACTGCATGCTTCCAGTTGCAAAAACATAAGAGTCAGATGTTGGAGAGTAAATAGACATGTTTGACTCATATTTTTCCGAAAATCTAATTTTTAAAAACCAAACGAAAAACACAAGTAAAAATAGCAAATGAATTAAGGTGAAATAAATTAAACCTATGTAAGTCAAAACAACAATATCAATAATAACGCAAATACTTAAGATTAAGTATTTCAATACTTTTTCATTAGCTCTAAATAATTGTGCAATATGTTTTAAATTATTTTCAAGTAATTCATTTAGTCTTTTAAACATATGACTAAGAATATAAGAACTCTTTCTTCTATTTACTTTTTGACAAATTGTTGAACTTAATTTGATAATATTGGAAGGAGATTCAGAAACTATACCATCAATTTCATAGCCTAATAATCCTTTTAAGACTTCACCTTCTTTAATATCACTGTTATTAAAAATCCAATGTTTCGGATTTGTGATTTTTATGTCACCTAAAACTGGGTCAGCAAAATATTGAACTCCAATTAATTTGGCTTGAGTTCCTATTTCTGGGATAGTGTCAAAGTTAATAGTTCTTCTTTCTGTTTTAACAGGATCTAATTCAGCTTCTTTATAACAAACTATAGTTCTATTTTTTGAATTGGTTAATGAACTTTTTACCAATCGTATTTGCCAATACATGGTATTGGAAGAAAAAAATGCAAGATTTATTCCAGAATCTCTAGCTTTGGTTATATTTCTACGCATTTCATAAGACCAATATTCGTCGTGACCATTAGATATGTATGTCTTAGAAAAGTTATAAATTTCTTTATTTTCATGAATGTCAATGTTAGTACAATATTTAACATTGTATCCATTTTTTTCTATCCATCGTACCATATTATAATCCCAACCCGCACTGCTTATGGGGTACTTATGAGAGGTTACTGGTCTTGTATTCGTTAAGAAATCTCCAGCCCCCATACCATATGCAGCTTTTGGATTATTGCTACTGGCATACGGTCGGTTAAAAGATACTTTTTTTGCTTTTTCACCAGAAACCTCTCCCCAATCAGTTAATGATCCACTTCCAAAGGTGTATAGACATTTGCCACCCCAATAATTATAAGCTTGATATGTGGTTACCGGTAATTGAAATAAAATATCTGTTTCATTATAGTCATCTCTAACAACAAAAATAATATAGCTTTCGTTATTTGTATCGTGTTCAATTAATTTAACTAAATATACACCACTAACCCATTTTAAAGTTGTTTTTAGTATATAAGAACAATTCCAATTACATTCTACTAGGCCAGAATTTTTATCTGGTACTGGAATTTTTTGTATTTCTCCATTTAATAAAATTGATTTATCAATTTGTCGTCCACCCATTCCCTGATACCAACCCATTCTGAAAAATGAAACGCTATATTTTTCTGAATGTGTATTTATATAAAATTTAATGTCTTCCCCCTTGTTTATACTAGTGTGCGATGCATATCCTTCAATTTCTCTATTCCTAGCAGGTTTCTGTAGAATCCATTCAGAGGTGCCTAATTTCTTATTTTCTTCTTGTGTAATATTCAAAATTATATGTTTTTCATTCTTAAAATTAAGAATGGTTTATTCATTGTTGTTCATTACTATTTGGTTGTAAATAGAAAAGTATTCTTTGGAGACTTCTTTCCATTTAAAACGACTCAAATCTAAATTTATTAGGTTGTTATATATTGAGTAGTTAGAAATGATTAAATCTAGACCATTTTCAATAGATTTTACTGAGCTAGGCTGTACGAATTCACCAATTTTTGATTTAAAAACACCATCTATTCCTTGATCTTTTGAGCAAATGACTGGTAAACCTTGTGAAAGTGCTTCAAGATAGACAAGGCCAAAGGTTTCGCTGAAAGATGGCATAGCGAATATAGAACTAGAACGGTAAAGATTTAAAAGTTCAGTTTTGTCATAGATTGGGCCTAAATATTTAATGTATTGTGAATTTTGTTCAATTAGTTGTTTTATTTTTTTATTTTTTGAATCGTTTTTACCAACAAGAAATATTTTTACTTTTGGGTGTTTATTTTTCAATTCTAAAACGGCTTTTAATAATCCCAAAACATTCTTATTATTTCCAAAATTTCCAATATATAGAATATTATCCCTTTTTTTATTCTCGATTTCTAAACTCCTATTATTAATCCAAAATTCATCTATACCATTAAGAATTATTTTACTTTTTATTTCTAGTTCAATTTTGAGATTTTTGGCCCATGATTTTTGAAAAAATCGATTTGAAATTGCATTACTTATAAAAATAATTTTACTTGAATTGGTTAAGATTTTTATAGCTAGTGGAATAAGATCTTTTCTAAATTTCATAAAGAAATCTATGTCACTTCCTCTTACTGCCAGTATGTAAGGAATTTTAAATTTTTGATGTAATTTATACGCTAAAGCACCATCTGTGAACAATGTTGTTGCATGAATCAATTGAATATTTGAAATGTCAACTTTATTTAGTAAGTCTTGATATAAAAACTTTATTTTATTTCTAAAGAATAGGCGATGATAAGTCTTTAATTTTACCGATGGAATTGCCTTAAATATAAAATTGGGTAATTCACTTTTTATTTTATTCTTAGGTCTAATTTGATAAAATATAATCTGACTTATTTTTTTTTCTTCTAAACAATTATATAGGTTTTCATGAACTTTACTTCCAAGTAGGTCATTGCAAATATGTAAACAATTAATTCTTCCCTCCATTTTTGTTTTGTTAATAGTTTTGGATTTAAAACTTACTCTAGTCAAGCATTTTAACTGCTTTATTTAATATAATATCTATTAAGCTACCTTAATAAGAGGTACTACAAGTCTTAAATTATACCTTTGGAGTAACATAGGTTAAATTTAAAAAGAATTTTAGGTATGATAGATGTTTTTATCGGTGGAGATGTTTTTTTAGGAGATAATAGGCTAGAAGAGATAGCAAAGAAAGCTGACCCAGCCGTATTATTCAAAGGTTTATTGGATAAAATATCAAAGTCAGATTTATCAATTGCTAATCTAGAGTCACCTATTTTGGAAAATGGAACGGCACTTATAAAAACTGGACCAGTTTTAAAATCAACCCCACAATCATTGGCAATACTTAAGAATGCGGGTTTTGACTTATTAACACTTGCCAATAACCATATTTTAGATTATGGTGAGTTTGGTCTTTCCGAAACCTTGAAGACCATTGAGTTTGAAAGCATGCAGTTTGTTGGTGCTGGTTTAAATAAGGTTCAGGCTCGTAAGCCATTTAAAATACAAATTAAAAGTAAAACTATAGGAGTTATAAATGTTGCTGAAAATGAATTTTCTACGTTTAATAATCGACGTGATTATGGAGCTAATCCAATAGATTTGGTTGATAATTATTATGATATCCAAAACTTTAAAAAAGAGGTAGATTTTCTATTTGTAATTGTCCATGGAGGAAGAGAGCATTATAATTTACCAAGTCCTGAATTTAAAAAAACCTTAAAATTCTATGCAGACGCCGGCGCAAATGCAGTTGTAGCTCATCATACGCATTGTGTTAGTGGATTTGAAAATTATAAAGGAGTACCTATTTTTTATGGTTTAGGAAATTTTGTGTTTAATAATATTGGGAATAATAGACCTTTATGGAATATTGGGTTAGCGGTACAATTTCATATTTCTGAAGATAATCAATGTAGCTTTGACCTTCTTTCATTCAATCAATGTAAGGGTGAAAATTATATTATTGAAATGCATAATAAAAGGGAGAAGGAATCATTTTTAGATTATATAAATAATATTAATAAAATAATTCAAAATGATAGCTTGCTTAGAAAAAAATGGGTGGAATACGTTGAAAACCAAGAGCATGCATATTTAAGACATATATTTATTAAAAATTCATTCGTAAAAAAATTGGTTAATAGAAAAATTCTACCTGAAAATCTTTTTATTAATGAAAATCACAAAGTATTATTAAGTAACTTAATTAGGTGTGAGACCCATCGAGAAATTATTCTAAATATTTTTTCTAAATGAATATTAGATATTTGATTTGCCCAACTTCATATATAGATTAAGGTATAATAATCTAACATTATTTGAGTTAGTATAAGGCATAGGAGATTATTTTGTCAATTCTAGAATTAATTTAATAAACTAAAATACATTGATAGCTATACATTTTGAAAAAGGAAATAATTTCAGCGGGTATTGGAAAGATTATTGTGAAAAGGCGAGTATTGACTACAAAGTAGTTTCTTGCTATGATTCAGATATAATAGAACAGCTTAAAGACTGTAAAGCACTTTTATGGCATGTAAATCATTTTAATTATAAAGATCAAATTTTTGCTAAATATTTAATAAACGCGCTTGATAATAAAGATATCAGGGTATTTCCTAACCAACATACTTTATGGCATTTTGATGATAAGGTAGCTCAGAAATATTTGTTAGAATCAGTTGATGCTCCACTAGTGAAAAGTTTCGTATTTTATAATAAAGAATCTGCAATTGAATATATTGACAAAGCAATATTTCCTAAAGTATTTAAACTTAGAAAAGGTTCAGGCTCTAGAAATGTTATATTAGTTAATAACCGTCACCAGGCATTAAAACTCATGAATAAGGCATTCGGAAAAGGATTTCCAGTTTGGGACATGACCTCTGTTCTAAAAGAGAGGTTTAGGAAATTCAAGCTAGGTAAGGAATCATTTTTTGGATTAGTAAAAGGGTTTGTTAGAATTTTTATTGGTACACCTTTTACAAGAATGTCATCCAAGGAAAAGGGATATATTTATTTTCAAGATTTCATGCCTAATAATAAATTCGATCAACGAATAATTGTGGTGGGTGATAAGGCTTTTGCATTAAAACGAATGGTACGGGAAAATGATTTTAGAGCATCGGGAAGCGGATCTTTCTTTTATGATAAAGATAGTATCGACTTGGAGTGTTTGAAAATATCTTTTGAAACAAGCCAGAAATTAAAATTTCAAAGTATGGCTTACGATTTTGTCTATGATGAAAAAGGTGTACCTAAAATCGTAGAAGTTTCGTATGGTTTTAACCCAAAAGCTTATGATAGCTGTCCTGGATATTGGGATTCTGAAATGACTTGGCACGATAAGCCTGTTACACCTCAGAAATGGATGTTACAGGATCTTCTATGAAAGATAAATTACATGATTTAATTGTTAGAATAAACGAATATTGCCTTTATCTGGTGGTTTTTTCCATGGTATTTGAATATTGGGATCCACTTGGTTTTGGCGATAGATTATCAATTGCGTTTATTTCTATGTTACTATACATTGCTTCTTCTTTACCATTTATAAGATTCAATTTTAATCAATTTGTTTTCAAGCGATATATTGCTCCGCTTTTAATTTTAATGGTAGTAAGTATAGTATCTGCTACCATAAATGACAGCTATGTTACAAATCTTATAGATATAGTAGATATACGTTTTGTTCAATTGGTCTTTTTGACATTTTTAATTTCAATACATTTAGGTCAAAAACATATTTTAATTGATAATGTTTTAAAGATATATGTGGTATGTGTTTGTTTAATGTACATTCTTTATATATTAAATATTGGAGTCATTTATGAGAAGGGTAGGTTGCTTTTATTTGGTGAAAATCCGAATATGGTTGGGTTGAAGGCTTCTGTTGCATTGATTGCTGCTATATATTTTGTTATTCATAAAATCAACTATAAGAAAGTTTTAATTGGAATTATTGTTTGCTTTCCCTTAATAAATTTAATTTTTCTTTCGGCCTCAAGAGGTGCGTTGGTTTCATCAATTCTAGGTATTTTATTAATGCTTTTTTTTATGAAGATAAGTATCGTGAAAAAAATGTTTTTAATTGTTATCATGGTCTTTAGCTCAACATTTTTTATGACTTACTTAATGACTAGTCAAAAAGTATTTTATCAGAGAATTGAAAATGCTATAAATACAGGCAATACGGGTAGAAATATATTATGGGAAGGTGCATTTAGAATTATTGAAGATAATCCGTTTATTGGAGTGAGTATACCTGGTATGTTACCAGAAATGTACAAGTATAGTGGTATATATAACGGCCCACATAATGTTTATTTATATGTATTAGTAACTACTGGGATTTTAGGATTTGTGTTTTATATGACATTTATAATTAGGCTAGGAAAAAAATTATATACTGACTTTAAACAAACAGGTATGATTTTATACTTGACAATTTTTCTTGTGGTATTGTTTAATATGTTTAAAGCCGGTGGAGGAATTAACAAAATTGTATTTTGGTTCTTTTTTGCTATTTGTATTGCTTCTACACTGCCAAAAAAAGGAGTACCCCAAAAAAGTATATAAAGTCATGAAAATTCTTATAGTTTCAGATAATTACCCTTCAGAACGTTTTCCTTCAATGGGTGTTTTTGTATATAATCTAATTCAACAATTTGCGAAAATAGGACATGAGGTTACTGTAATTTCGCCTCAGTCACAAAAAAGAAGATTTAGTAAGCCTAAGGGTGAATATGGGTTAGAATTGGCTAAAGTTTATAGGCCTTTTTTTTTCTCTGCTTCAGATAAAGATTTTCTAATTTTTAATACTAACAGTATTGGTGAAAAATTTCAAGCAATTGCAATCACTAAGGTTGTGAAAAAATATAATATACAATTTGATGTTGTTTACGCTCATTTTCTTTCAAATGCTTTCGTTGCAGTAAGGGCATTAAGATCTTATGGAAAACCAATTTTTGCAGCTATTGGGGAGTATGATAATCTTAAAGTTAGAAAAGAATATTATTCAAAAGCGACCTATTTGAAATATCTAAATCAAATCAATGGTTTTATAGCAGTTTCACCACAAATAAAGATGAGGTTAATTGAATATGGTGCGATTGATGAAAGAATAATAGTAAAACCTAACGCAGTAGATTTTTCTTTATTCCACAAAAGGGATAAGCTATTAATGAGAAAAAAATATGGGTTTTCTGCAACTGATAAGTTAATTATATTTGTGGGTAGATTTCTTCATAATAAAGGGCCGATAAGAGTTATAGAAGCTACTGATAGGTTAGAGAATTTAGGTTTAATTATGGTTGGTGATGGCCCACAAGAAATTGTAGGCGAAAATGTTATATTTAAAGGAAAAGTGAATTTTTCACAAGTTCCTGAATTGCTTTCTGCTGCTGATTTATTTGTGCTTCCTACTTTACATGAGGGTTCTTGTAATGCAATAGTTGAGGCTATGGCCTGTGGTTTACCAATTGTATCCTCAGACATTCCAGAAATAAAAGTTCAATGTTCTCCTTCTTTTTCAAGGCTAGTTAACCCGTTAAGTGTTAGGCAGATAGAAAAAGCTATCAGCGAAATTATTAAGGATGATAAATTATTGCTGGGCATGTCTAATTATGCCTTAGAAGCATCTAAAGATTTTGATATTGTCGAAAGGGCTCAATCTATTTTAAGTTTTATAGGAAAGGAACTTATTCAGAAAAATAATCCTTTAGATGGCAATTAATCAAAGAAAAGCTGGGGCACTTTTATCATATGCTGTACTTGGTGTGAGCAATATTGTTGGACTATTATATACACCCTACATGCTTCGCATGATGGGTAAAAGCGAGTATGGGCTGTATGCATTAGTTGGTTCTGTTATTGCCTACTTGACTATTTTAGATTTTGGTTTTGGTAATGCGATTGTTAGGTATACTGCGAAGTTTAGGGCTGAAGGTAAGTTACAGGAGCAATATTCCATGTTTGGGCTTTTTATAATACTGTATTCCATAATTGGTATTTTATCTTTTATTATAGGATTAGGATTGTATTATAACGTAGAAAATTTATTTGGTGAAACCATGAGCCAAGATGAACTTGGTAAAGCTAAAATTATGATGCTTTTAATGGTTTTTAACATTGCATTTACCTTCCCTTTAAGCATATTTGGGTCAATTATCACAGCTTACGAAAATTTTATTTTTGTAAAGGTAATTGCCCTAAGTCGGATTATATTAAATACAGTGATTATGATTCTCCTTTTGGAGATAGGTTATAGAGCTGTTGGGATGGTGGTCTTAGCTACGGTACTGAATCTAGTGACTTTAATCATAAATTATTGGTATTGTAAGAATAGGATAAAAATCAAAATATCTTTTCAAAACATGAAATTAGGACTTCTTAAAGAGGTAAGTATATATTCATTCTATATTTTCTTAAACATTATCATGAATAAAGTATATTGGAGCACAGGCCAATTTGTATTAGGGATGTATTTAGGTACAGCCGCAGTTGCCGTTTTTGCTGTTGCCATCCAATTTCAAGGGATGTATATGGGGTTTTCAACTGCTATATCTGGGGTATTCTTACCAAAGGTTACGGGTATGGTAGCGGGAAATTCTACAAACCGGGAAATTTCAGATTTGTTTGTTAGAACGGGTAGGATACAATATATAATTATGTCCTTTATATTAGCTGGTTTTATTTTATTTGGCCGGCAATTTATTATTCTTTGGGCAGGTCCTGATTATGAGGAGGCTTTTAGTATAACCCTATTGTTTTTTATTGCTTTAACTATACCATTGATACAAAATTTGGGCATTACCATTTTACAGGCTAGAAACCAAATGGAGTTTAGATCATGGCTTTATTTTGTTATGGCTATTTTTAGTCTCGTTTTTCAAATTTTACTTGCAGAGAAATATGGGGGCTTGGGTGTTGCCTATGCAATAGCTGGTGGATTGGTGTTAGGCAATGTAATTATCATGAATATCTATTATCACCGCAAACAGCATATAGATATAATTCGATTTTGGAGAGAGATTATAAGAATGTCTATTGCGCCTGGTATAATTAGTATTGGAACCTATTATTTATTAAATGGAATGATATTCGAATCCTTTGGTCAATTGGTAATTGCCATTGGTATTTTTAGTGTAGTTTACTTACCTGTTTTTTGGTTTTCAAGTATGAATACTTATGAACGGGAATTATTGAAAAAGCCAATGGTAAAGCTTTTAAAAAGAAATTAATAACACCAAATATTATAAAGCAAATGATTTGTTTGATAGACAATAAAAATATAAACAAAAGATGAAGAAAAGAAAAATCGCTATTCTAACCCTTCCTTTACATTCTAATTACGGCGGTCTTTTGCAGGCTTTTGCGCTTCAAAGGGCTTTAACCTTTTTAGGCCATGAATCTCTCTTGATTAATAATAAAACCAGTAATTATCCAAATTGGCGAAAGCATATATCATTCCTGAAACAAAGGATATTTCAGTTGTTTAAAGGAGGTTCGGTTATAAGGCCTGATTTAACTTCTAATAAAAATAAAAGGATTATTGGTGAGCATTCTGCAAAATTCGTAGAACGTTATATTTTAAAAACGGAATTAGTGCCTGCTATATTTAACTTTGAGGATATTAAATCATATAATTTTGAAGGTTATGTTGTGGGTAGCGATCAAGTTTGGAGGCCTAATTACACACCTTCTATTGCAACTTATTTTTATGATTTCTTGGAACCTATTTCTACTGTAAAAAAAATTTCCTACGCAGCTTCTTTTGGAGTTGACCAATGGCAATATTCATCTAAAGAAACGAAAAGTTGTGCTATGTTGGCGAAAATGTTTGATGCAGTTTCTGTAAGAGAAGATTCCGGTATTGACTTATGTGCAAATTTTTTGAATGTGGAATCTGTTAAGGTTCTGGATCCGACTTTGTTAATACCAAAGAGCGATTATGAAAATTTGGTTGAAAAAGCTCAATTGATAAAACCTACTGGCAAATTATTTACTTATATTTTAGATCGTTCTCCTGCAAATAAAAATATGGAAGAAAAGGCAGCTTCTTATTTAAAAACTACTCACTTTACAGCTATGCCTCGAAAAGATATGTTGAACCTATCTTCTGAAAATATAAAAGAGTATATATTTCCACCAGTTGAAGAATGGATTAATGGTTTTATGAGTGCAGACTATATAATTACAGATTCATTTCATGGAACCCTGTTTTCTATTATTTTTAACAAGAGATTTATTTCCATAGGGAACAAAAAAAGGGGACTTTCACGTTTTACATCAATTTTAAACCTGTTAGGTTTAGAACATAGATTGTTATTGAATGTTGAAGATTTTAATCCCCAACTTTTGATTCAGGATATTGATTGGACACAGGTTAATGAAAAATTATCGGTTGAAAAAGAATATTCATTAAAGTTCTTACAGACTAATCTGTAATTATCTTTTAAGATTTGATTTATTTACTTTAAAAGTATGAAAACAAAGAGGATTCTTTTCCAAAGGTTAGTATTTTTCATTTTAACGATGTCTTTATTATTTAATATTGTCTTTTTTAGTGTGGATATTTTCCCTGTTGTTAAGCGTAAATTATCTAAGTCAAATTATTTAATTAATGTTAATTCTCAAGCCGTTGAAAAGAAAATAGTGACTGCTTCTTATGATATGTTTGTTTCCACTAAAATACATATGCCTTATGGTAAAAACGTTAGCTTTATAGAGAAAGTTAAAAATTTAGGCGCAGATGAGATTAATAGAATTAACTATTTTCCCAGGGCATATTTGGCTTTAGGTTTGGTGAGGTATGCTAGTAAATATGATCAAAAATTATTAAAAAAAGTCATTTCTAGATTTGATAATTACTATTTTAATAATACTAAATTAAATTTTAATTATGAGTATGTAGATCAAGTACCACTTGGGTTAACCGCCTTAGAATTGTTTAAATTAACTAAAGAAATAAAATACAAATTATTTGCTGATTATATTTATAATAATTTAATTGAATCAGTTGTTGAAGTAAATGATTACTCTTTAATTCTATATAGAAATTATCATAGTGATTTTTTAGTAGATACTTTAGGATTGGTCTGTCCTTTTTTAATGGAATATGGAGCGTATTTTAAAAACACAAATGCAAAGGCTTTGGCAGAATCACAACTTCAATTTTTTATGGAATATGGTTTAGATCAAGATACGGGTTTGCCTTTTCATGCTGTAGATTTAAATACCAATGAAGGTTTAGGTCCTAATAACTGGGGTAGGGGTATGGGATGGTATATGCTAGCCTTAGAATCTGTCTATCTAAATTACCCAATCAATCAAGATTTTTTCTGTCATGAGGATCAAAATATTAAAAAAACATTATTCTTAAATTCTTTACAAAAATTAAAGGATATATTTATTTTCACACAATTTCCAGGTACATCAAAAGAATTCGATTCATCATCCACTACCATGTTAATGTATGGTGAAAATCAATTATTACCTGGAACCTATGGCAAAGAAAAAATTCTAAATATTTTTAAACCCTATATTAAAGAAAATGGTATTTTGGATTTTTGTTCTGCGGAGGCATTTGGCGTGAATAAATACAGCTTAGAGTTTGGTGAAAGTGAATTCGCTCAAGGAATGTTATTGATGCTGTTGAGCACTACTTCTCCTAAAATATTGTAAATAAATAAGTTAATGGACTTAAAATAATGATTTCTATAATTATACCTTTATATAACAAAGAGCAAAGTATTGAAAAGACTATTTCTTCAGTGCTTTTTCAAACTTTTGGGCAGTTTGAATTGATTATTGTAGATGATGGCTCTACAGATCAAAGTGTTACCGTTGTTAAGAAAATAGATGATAAGCGAATTAGATTAGTTGAAAAAGCGAATGGAGGGGTTTCAAGTGCTCGAAATAGAGGAGTACTTGAATCTAGTTATGAATGGATTGCCTTTTTAGATGCGGATGATCTTTGGCATAAAGATTTTTTAAGTAATATAGTAAAAGTTATTAATTCTGTAAGGAATGTTTATGTTATTACAACTAATTTTTCTAATGTAACACGGGATGGTTCAATACTATGTAAATTTGAAACCTCTAGTGAAGGATTCTATGATTTTTTTGACATAACTAATAGGCAAGGTTGGCATATTACAAATATGTCTACTTTATGTGTAAGTAAAGGAGAGCTATTAAAGACGGGTCTATTTTCTTTAGATAAAACACATGGAGAAGATATTGAAGTAGTAGAGAAACTTGCACGAATGCATAAATTTTGGGTAGTAGATAAAGTACTTTCATTTTATGTTCAGGATGCAGAAAATAGGGCTATGTTAAAATCACCTAATATATACAAGACGAGAGTCTATAATATAGAGCCTGATATAATAGAAAGTGTTGAGGAAGAAAAATATTTTAAAAAAGCAATACTTCTAAGTATCTATAATTATACTTTTAATTTAAACTTTAAGTCTTTTTATATTTTATTAAAAAAACATATGGGGTTTGTTACTGTATCAGAAATATTTAATTTCTTTACTATAAAGTTTTTTAAAAAGATTAAGGGGTAGGGTTTTAGTTTGTTTTTTCAATCCAATTAGCAATATGTTCAGTAACTATTATGCCTGATTCTTTAGATAGATGATTGCCATCTGTAAAAATATAATTATCGAAGTCATTTCTAGACATATCTAAATAACCTGAGGTTAAAGGAATAATTTCGTCAATCAAAATCTCATTAAATTTTGGTATTAGTTCATTTTCGATTTCTAAAACTTCCTTTTTAATTGGTAATCTTACCAGATAAACCTTTCCATGAGTATTTAATTCTATAATAAGTTTTTTAAGGAATTTTAACCTTAATTCTGAGAACTGATAGTTTTTTAAATCCTTTTCTCTGTATGCTTTAATTTTTTTGTTAGCTCGTAGTTCTATAGAAATTGAATCCATTGGAATATCCACTTCTAAGAGCCCATCTTTTCTGAGAAAAGTAGAAGATGCAAAAGGATTAGCTAATATTTGATAGAATCTTCCTTGAAGATTATTTAATAAATAGTCAAAATTTGGTGAAGAATTTACATTTTTCGTATTATCCAATTGTAGACCAACTTCTCTAAAATTTTTACCATCATTCCTTTCGATTGTTTTGGAAGCTATTGCCCACGGTGTAACGGAAATTATAAAAGTACCATTCTTGGTAGTACTGTCTAATTTTTTGATAATGCTATTGTAATAAACTTCTCCATAAGGACTATGTAAACCAGTAAATGCATAATTGAAAAAAATCTTATCTAATTTTTTGTTCAGAACATCAGGATGTATTCCTTGAGCTGCACGAGATGTTCCTATAATTAGATTATTCTGCTGTTTTGTAGTAAAACGAATATAAAAATCATCTGTGTAACCGTCAGCCATAGAAAGTAATGCGAAGAATGTAATAATCATTACAATGGAAAAGGCCGTAATCTGTATTATGAATTTTTTCATACTTCTTAAAATTGAAAATAGAAAAAGTCTTGAGGTTTTCCGCTAAATAAAAGAATCGTAAACGCTAAAAAGAAGTAAAGTACCCATGCGAAATATTTATTTTTAGTATTAATAAGATTCTCAATAGCGTATTGGTTGCTTCTACCAATCCACTCAATCATCATGAATAATGTAATTAACCCTAGAGTCATAATAACTCTTTTAAAGTCTGAAAATTGGAAAGTATCAAATATTGATTTAGAAAAAATTATAGACAGATAATTCCATGCATGTGTAAGATTATTAGCCCTAAAGATTGTTAAAGTGAAAACAAATAGTAAAAAAGTTGTAGTCATATTAATAGCTTCCTTTAATGATGGGAAAATTTTTCCTTCGGCTACAATATCAGTATTTACTCTATTTTTATTTGTTATCATTAATGGTAGAATAAATAATCCATTTAATGCACCCCAAACGACAAATGTCCAGTCAGCACCATGCCAAAATCCACTAACAACAAAAATTATTAAAGTATTCCTCATCTTAGTTTTCACCCCACCTCTGCTTCCTCCTAATGGGATGTATAGATAATCTTTAAACCAAGTTGTTAGCGAAATATGCCATCTTCTCCAAAATTCTGCGATATCTCTAGAAAAAAATGGATAGGCAAAATTACGGGTTAAGTTAAAACCGAAAAAACGTGATGTTCCTATTGCAATATCAGAATATCCTGAAAAATCTCCATATACTTGAAATGCAAATAAAATAGCCCCTATAACCAGAGTACTGCCCGTTAAGTTATCAGAATTGCTAAATATTTGATTCACAAATATAGCACAGTTATCTGCTATTACTATTTTCTTAAATAGACCCCAAAGTATTTGTTGAAAACCGTTGATTGCAAGATTATAATTAAATCTTCGTTGTTTATAGAATTGGGGTAATAAATCAATAGCTCTCTCAATGGGCCCTGCTACTAATTGAGGGAAGAAAGAGACAAATGCTGCAAACGAAACGAAGTCTTTCGTTGGCTCTAATTTTCTACGGTAAACATCTATAGAGTAGCTTAAAGTTTGAAAGGTGTAAAAGCTAATTCCTACTGGTAAAATAATTGAAATTGAATTTATATTTAATGAAGTTCCAAAGATTGAGAAAGCCGATACAAAATTGTCTAAGAAAAAATTATAATACTTAAAAAAGCCTAGGAATCCTAGGTTAACTAAAATACTTGTCCAGAGTAAAATTTTTCTTTTTAAAATTTTCTGCTCTTTCGCTAATAATCGGCCAACAAAATAATCTATTGAAGTGCTAAAAAAAATAAGTGTTAAAAATCTCCAATCCCACCAACCATAAAAAACATAACTTGCTATTACAATTAGAAGATTTTGATACTTTATCTTATGGTTAAAAACAAACCAATATAGAAAAAATATAATCGGTAAAAATACTGCAAAATCTACAGAATTAAATAACATTTACCTTTGATAAAATGATAATATTTATTTGATGCAAATCTACAAAGATAAAAAAAAATTAGATATAAAAGTTGAAATAATACCTTTTTTTATCTAATCTTTTTAAGATTAATACACCAAATATATTATCAAGATAATCTCTGTTATGGACATTAAGGCCACATTAGGTAATAGAGTTTTGGCGAATAATTTAAATATCTATTCTCCATTCTAAATAGTAGATCAACTTCGATTCATCCAAGATTTGGATGCCTAGATTCTAATTTTGACCTGGGGCCATACCCCCCTTTGTATCATATATGTATATGGCGTTTTGATTCATTCATCTTTACCAATTGGTTCAAACACCTTAACTGTTTTCTGAGGTTCTAATTAATATAAAAAGCACAAAATTAAATGAATCAGTTGTTGTACAAGATTACGGATTAGATATAGAATTATTTAATATAGCACGATTTAAAGCTAATACACCGTAAAATTGTGCACTTGTATTGTTAGCTTCTTCATAAGATATATCCTTAGTTTCAAATCTATGTTGTAAGTTTCCATCATATCTTCCTAACATAACCCAACCTTCAGGTAGCCCACTTTTATCATTGTTACCACTACTTGTAGAATTACTAGTTCCATCCATTATATAGGTTATAATTGAATCTGTAGGCCAAAAAACCTCTACGGTATTAATTAATGCAGTCATATCTTCAGAAGTCCAATATCTTCCCAAATCTTTAGAATTAACCATATACTTAACAGCTCTACCTGCGTGTGGGTGGTCACTGACATCTGTACCTATTGGCGCATATATTTCATTATCCCAAAGTAAACCCCACTGGTAAGCGGATGCATCACCACTATTAGGCTCTATATGGTCTCTAAGATTGCCTGCTCCATTAACAGTTGTTGTATCGAAATTGTTTACGTTCGCCGTATATTTAGCATCGCCTGTAATGATTTCCATGAATAACGAAAATCCTGCCCAACCACTAGATCCATCCACACTGCTTTTATAAGGCCAGTTAGAATCTCTACTTATCCATTTATTCCAAAAATTTACATCCATAAAATCTCGTATAGAAGCAAATTCAGTTTCATAACCATTGGTCCTAAGTGATGGTCTTTCATATAATGTCCATAGTAAATACCCAACATTTTGAGCGAATCTACTTTCTGCTAATGGAATTTCATTACCATTATTTGCTGAAACGCTACAAGATGAACCTGGTTTATCTTCCCAAGTCAAATAACCATCATTCCAACTTGAATTTGGTAGAGTTGAACTAACAACGGCTTGGTTTATAGCATTGTTTACAAGTGAAATAGCATCGTCAAGATATGCAGTATCACCTGTTGCTCTAAATATAGATATTAATCCGTCTACAGCTTCACCTAAACAATAAAGGTCGGAGGAATCACCACTTGTAGACCTTGATATATACCAAGATTCTTCTATTGTCCATTGTTTATCAAATTCAATTTGAAATTCCGGAACAGTTTTCAAATCATCTAAAATATAATTTTGAAAAGAATCAATTGTTATTTCTAAAATTATTGTTGCAGAATCTGTTTGAACAGTATTATCAGTATTTGTCGTTTCTGTAGTATATACAATAGTCTCAGTCACGGCGCCCTCTACTGTATTTTCTGTAGGTATTGTAGTTGTATTTACAACCGTTGGCTCTACGCTTTCTTCCGCAGGAATCACTTCAGGGACAATAAATTTTAAGGTATTATTTTCTAAAATTTCAATCTCGCCAAATTTTGGATTTGTTGTGGCAATAATTTTAATATTTTCAATATTAATAATGTTATCGTTAGCTAGAACATCTAAAATAATAGTACTGTTACTAGTAGTCGAAAAGGTATCGTTTACTAGTAAATTTACAAGTGATGCATTTTGGTTATCTTTAATTACATATTCAGATAAAAGATCGGCATCTTTGCTGCAAGAGGAAATTAGAAAAGCACAAATAGAGGTGATGATGAAAATCATCGAGGGATATTTTCTCATGTTCATAAGTAGGTATAGTTTTTAATATTCAAAAGCTTGGGGCTTCTTTTGTTATAAGACATTCTTTATCATGTTAATAATACGCACCAATCTTATTTTTAGTCTATTAACTACCAATATATTCGATGAAATACTATATACTTTAACAAGTTAACGCTCTTTTAACTTTTTCTTTTATTTGTTTTAGAATTAATCTATAAAACCCTGAAAACAGTTTTTAAAAAGGAAAACTTCAGATTAAACCTGTTTAAGTAGGTAAATTATAGTAACCTATATAATGGAAAATATGAACCTACTTTATCCTTAGACAAGGTATCATAAACTTTTTGGTCAACTATATATCTCCAAAGTCTAAAGTCTCTATGGTCTTTTGAAAAGGAAGCTTTAAATTTAAAAAGAGAATCTTCTTGACCGCCTAGGCCTCCACCAAGATTGAAAATTTCATAGCCTTCTTCGGTGGCAATTAGCCTCATTTCGTCTAAAAAAAGATTAGCAGGGGCCCAATTTAAGAATTCTGTGCGGGTGCCAGACAAATGGAACTGTACTATAGAATTAGATTCAACAAACATAGATCCAGCCATTGCCTTGCCAGTTTCATTTTCTATGACCAATAGTACACGGGTTTTGAAATCTTCACATTCAAGAAAATTAAAAAAGTATTCTTTTGAAAAATAATATGAATCTGAAGCCTCTAAACGGTCCATGTTTTCATAATAAATATCCATATAGGTTTCTAAGTCCTCTTTTGAGATAACCTCCTTGACTGAAGCGATTCGGCGGCATTTATTTGTGCGATTTTTTGTGCTTTTACCATATTGAGTGCGTTGTTCTTCAATGCTTTTAGTCAAGTCTATATTAACTACCTTACCACTTACTGGTGTTTCGCCAATGTTTTTTAAAATTAAGGTCTGTTGATTAAAATAGGGGTTAAGCCTAGAAAAAACACTTATAATATTGTTACTGGTCAAGTAATCATTTAATTCACCAAGAAATGTAGTATTGTTAAAATCTTCAGCTACATTTTTATATATTGGCCCTGCGTAGCCATAAACGGAGGTGAAGTCAAAATAGGGTGTTCCTACAATCTCTCGTTTTAAAAAGGGTATAGCAATACTTAAATCATCTTGTGAAAATACCAAGAGTAAAGGTTTTTCGTCTTCATTTTTTGAAAGGTTGTGATAGTCGAAGGTGTGATAAAAGTCATAAGATTCGAACTCCATCAACGTATTCTTCCACTCTTTTTTGTTGGTAATTATGTTTATCATTTTTATTAATCCTTTGTGCCTGTAAACAACTCCATAGTAACTTCTTCGCTAGCCGAAACTCCTTCAGAATTAAATACTTTTCCTATTGTTTTGAAAAGTATTTTTAAATCAGTCCAAAATCCAATATGATTTACATACCATACATCATATTCAAATTTTTGTTTCCAACTTATAGCATTTCTTCCATTTACCTGTGCCCATCCTGTAATACCTGGCTTAACTAGATGCCTTTTTGCTTCCTCTTTTGAATATAAAGGAAGATAAGAGACGAGCAGGGGACGAGGGCCAACAATAGACATGTCTCCCTTTAGTACGTTAAGTAGCTGAGGAATTTCATCTAGCGATTTTTCTCGTATAAAATTCCCAAATGCAGTTATTCGTTGATAATCAGGTAAGAGCTTACCAGTTGCATCCTTTTTATCAGTCATGGACTTGAATTTGATGATTCTAAAAATTATGCCATGCTTTCCTGGTCTTTTTTGTACAAAGTAAGGTTTTCCTTTATTTGAGAATAAAAGAACAAAAGAAATAATTATAAAAATTGGCGATAATAGAAGCAAGGCAATCAACGCCGAAATGAAATCCATTACATGTTTAATGTAGCGATACATATTTTAAGGGCTTTTAAAAGGAAGTTTATTTTCAATTAATTGATGTTTTTAATAGAGATCAATTAACTCGAATTTTATTATAAACCTTCAATGTGTTTTTTGTCATCACAGGGATAGTATACTCTTTTAACGCTTTTGACTTTCCTTTATTGGCTATTTCGGTTCTATATGTATCATCTAAAATTAATTTTTGAAGTATGCCACTTAAAGCACCATCATCTTCATTTGGGAAAAGCATACCGTTTACACCATGGTCTATTTGTTCAAGCGCTCCTTCTACTTGGCTTCGAACGGTAGCACATTCACTCATCATAGCTTCTAAAACAACTAATGGGAATGATTCGAATCTTGAGGGTAATACAAAAATATCAAAAATATCATAAAATGGTTTTGGGTCTTGAAAATCAACTATAGTACAGAAGGTGTCAATATGTTCGCGAGCAAGATTTTGCTGTAGCCAATTATAATCTTCTGAGTCCTTGGTGCTGCCTACGAAAATAAAATGACCTTGTGAAAGAACTGTTTCGTTTAGATTTTTAATGGCTTTGAATAAAACATCACAGCCCTTATCTACTGTTAACCGTCCAACAAAACCAACTATTATTTTATTTTTAGGTATAGCGTATTTGGTTTTAAGTTGATTCTTCTCATTTTTAGAAATTGAAATTCCAAATCGTTCTGAAACGCCATGATTGACTACAGTTATATCTTTAGATGCTATATTAAATACTTTTTGGCTCATTGCTTCAGATTCTTTGCTTATTGCAATGAGATGTGTGGGGTTTTTAAATTTTATATTCTTTTTTAGCTTGGTGTTATGTATTGTAGTAGTGAAGTTTTTACCCATTAACCATGGTATAAAAGTCATGTATGGTGATTGGGCATGAATAATATCTGGGTTACATGATTTTATAAGTTTAATGATATTGAAGATGGAAACTACCGTAATTATTGCTTTACTTAAATATGTTCCTTTTGGGGTTTTAAATTCTTTTACTTGGGCACCTAAAGAAACGAATTGGTCGTAAAAGGCGTCAATTCTACTATTGTCTTCTTGAACCTTACCTCCAGTTATTAGAAATACCTTATGACCTTCGTCTATGAGTCCTTTAGTTAAATCCAAGGTATGGGTTGTCACTCCTGTTTGTTCTATTCTACTTAATAGTAAAGCTATTTTCATCTTAATTTTGACTTGATTTATAAAGCATTAACTAATAAATAAACGATAGGAATTTCAATTATTGTTTTACATAGCATTTTTGTAACCTATATTTTATGTCCAAGTTTCTAAAATATCTTATGGATAAAAATTTCTATTTGGTTAAACCAATGGAGCTAAATAATTCTAAATATTTTTTTGTTGCAGTATCTAATGAATATTTATTTGCTAAATCAAGACTATTACGTTTTTGTTCCTCTAATAAGGAAAGGTTAATAGTATAATTGATAAAATCATTTAACACTTTTTCATCTATTTTCGTTGAATCGTGAGGTAGAATAAAACCTGAATTATATTGTAGTAGAACATCTTTTTGCCAACCTTCATGATTGATTAAAATGGGTCTACCTGCAGCAAGAGAATCAAAAAATTTATTTGCAGAATTGGCCCATAGCTCTTTAATTGCAAGTACAAAAGAGCTGCCCATATCTGATTCATAATAATACTGAGGAAGTTGTTCTTTAGGAACTGGGCCAAAAATAAAAACGCTTTTGTCTAAAACCCCATATTCTTTTGCTTTAGTAATTAAGAGTTCCTTTTCTGCTCCTAATCCTATTAAAACGAAAACAATGGATGAATCCAAATTTTTAAGTTTAGCTGCTAGTTCTATCACATAGCTTAAACCATTTACCCTGCCAAATGTACCTGCATATAATACTGTAAATTTTGGTTTGAAACCTAATTGTTGTTCTAGAAGTGAAACATTAGGGTCATACCCCTTTTTAAAACGCTTTAAGGCAGCAATATTCTCAACACTTATTATTGGACAATTTAAATTTGGATATCGATTTGTAATGGAAGCTTTCATATCAACAGAAAGGGGAACAATTGCAGCAGCATTTTTATAAATTGTAGCTTCTAATTTATAAAGAAATGACTGAGCAATTTTATTCTTAATGGCTCCAATCGCAATTACCGCTTCAGGCCATACATCTCGTGCTTCAAAAATAAATGGAGTCTTATCTTTCCATTTTTTCACTAGAGCAGGTATTCCAATAGTTAAAGGTGTAGAAGAAGCCAAAACTACGTCTCCTTTTATTTTTAAAATCTTAAAACTCGCAAACCAAATAAAGATTAAAAAATTGATAATCCTCTTAAAATATGAAGTGGAGTTTGAGGTTTTTTCAATATTAAGAACATGAATCTTCATTTGTTCTAGCTCTAAATACTGCCATCTACCTTCAGGTTTATGGGAAAACCCATGAGATGTGGTTATAAAAATCACTTCATGCCCATTTTGAATGAACTTCTTAGCCAAATCATAAGCCCTCGTACCTCCAGACACTTTTGGTGTTGTGAAATATTGATATAAATAGATAATAGTCATTTATATGTTAGATAGAATTTATTATTTATTTTCAACTTCTTGTATTTAGTTTACTTGGACAGTGAAATAAAAAGCGAGACCCATTGATTATATATAGTATTCATGCTAAAAGCTTCACTAGAAGTATAGGCCGCCTTGGAAAAAGTATTAAGTTGGTTTTCATCAGATATCAACTCTTTTATTTTGAATGCCATTTCGTCTACATCTTCTGGTTTAATTAAAAAACCATTAACTCCTTCATCTATAATTTCATTTGGTCCTGTAGGAATATCAAAACTTATAAGGGGTAATTTTGTAGCTAAACCTTCTATTAAGCTCATGGGAAATCCTTCAAACCTTGAAGTCATAACCATTAATGAGTATTCTTTATAAATTTCATAGATATTTGCAACATGTCCTTTAAGGATAACCTGTTGTTCTAATCCATATTTTTGTATTTTACTTCTTATTTCATTTTCTTGATATCCATCTCCATAAATATCCCATTGTATGTTGGGGTTTGACTCTAAAACTTTTTTAGCCACATCAATTAAAAGAAGGAAATTTTTTTGAAACGAGAGACGGCCAACACTTATTATTTTATTGGTTCTTGCATTATAGTTATGGCTTTGTTCTACTAGTGAGGGATCTACGGGGTTATAAATTTGTACAACATTCTTTGTTAAGGTTCCCTTTTTATAATTGATTTTATCGACTTTGGTTAAACTAATAATTACGTTTGTAAATGCTGCTGTAAATAGCTCATTTAATATTTTATACTTGCTATGAGTTTTGCCTTTAAAACTAGAGTGAGACCAATACACAAATTTTGTTGCTTTGCCTAGAGTACCCAATGCCCCTAATGGTCCAATTTCTTGACCACAACTTACTAAGACTTTGATTTTTTGTTCGGTCAAGATGCTTCTAAGTTTGGCGGTTGCCTTGAAAATACCTTTCTTCATTTTTACACCTTCATCTACGAGTTCATAATAGGATAAGTCTGCGTCCCAATTGTAGCCTCCTTTTTGAATAGTCTGGTAGCTAATTACGTGTATATGAAATCTATCATCATGTGCAAATTGCTTTGTCAGCATTGCGGTGACCCTGGTTATGCCACCATCAACCAAAATTCTTGAAAGTAAAAATGCTACGTGGATTTTATTTTCCATGTTTTCTTGCTCTGTTATATAATTCAATAGTCTTTTCTTTTATTTCAATGTACTCTGGCAGTTTTATAAATTCATTGGTAACTATAAAAAAGGCTATGCCAATTATTAGTTGAATAGTAACCATAACTAAATAACCGATGTCAATAAAAGTTATTGCATACATTAATGTAAATAAAGCTATACCCAATAATATAAAAGGTAATATATCTTTAAATTGTTCTTTTAAACTATAATCTATAATAGTTTTAGTGTAATAATTATTGATAAAATATTCAATAAATGCAAAAAGAACGATTCCTAATAGTAATGCTTTTATACCCAATAAAGCAGTAACTAAGACCAACGGAATTAAAATTATTTTTTTTATTATTTCCAATTTCAAATTCAAATTTGAATATCCTTTCACTAATAATAAATTAAGATGTAATATTTGTAAAGGGTATAGTATTCCTGGAACACAAAGTAATTGTAAATATAAAATAGAAGCTCTCCATTTTTCGCCTACCAGTAAAATGACCATAGGTTCGGCGATGGCAGCAATCACAAACATAACCGTGAAATTTAGGAACATACTGTACCTTAAAAATTTAACAAATCTACTTTTTAATAAAATATCATCATTTTGCACTTTTGAAAGAATTGGAAAACTTAAACGCTGTATAGCAGTTGTTATATTAGAGGAAAAAGGCGCTTGAAATTGTTCTGCCCTTGTATAAAATCCAAGTGCCTGTGTATTAAAATATTTTCCAATTAATACATAATAGATATTTCTATAAAAACTGTGTATTAAGTTCGTAATCAAAAGCTTATATCCATAGTTAAAAAGCTCCTTAAAACTTTTTATTGAGAAAATTAATGAAGGCCTCCATTTACTGTGATACCAAAGCAAAATACTGTTTAAAAAAGGCCTGAGAATTGCAAGGGTAACTAGGCTCCAAATTCCAAAATCTTCATAGGCCATAACAATGGCAGTTAATCCACTTCCGAAAGAAGCTATTATTGAAATTATAGCTTGTGTTTTAAAATTCAATACTTTAGTAAGTATAGCTCGTTGAATAATGGAAAAAGAGTTTATAATTAGCAAAATTCCTGCAAAAGGAATGATTTTATTTAACAATTGTACTTTGAAATAATCTGCTATTGATGTGGCACCTAGTAATAAAAGACAATAGATGATTATAGCTATTGAAAGGTTAGAATAAAATATGGTATTATAATCGGTAGTATCTGCATTTACTTTTCTTATTAATGCACTTCCAAACCCACCTTCTACTACGCTATTTGAAATAGCAATTATAGCCGTAATTATTCCAATAACACCAAAGTCAGACGGTGATAATAAGCGAGCTAAAATGATGCCAACGATAAAAAGAAATCCTTGGCTAAAAAGACCTTCTGTAAGTATCCATCCAAAACTACTTATAGCTTTATTTTTTATAGACATAGCTTTAAGATCTGGAATCTTCTATATTTTTTTGATTTGATTGTTGGAGGATAATCGAGTTTGATAGCTCAATTGGACCATTATTAAGGGTGTTTATTTTTTTATATTGAATGCTAATTATTAAGGAGAAGTAAAGCATCGAAAATCCAAATTTATAAAAGGGATAAAATATATTGTAAAAGTAAAACATAATTAAAAACAACAGATTTAATTTTAAAACCATGTCCTTTGGATTTTTGAGTAAATAAATTAAACAAAGTCTTAATGGTATGCCAAATAATAATAGTAATAAAATGCCACCTATAATTCCTTGCTCTGCTAATATTTCTACGTATGAGTTATGCGAGAACTGTCTTATAGAAGTATAATTTGGTATTTGGTCCAATCCCACACCAAATAATATATTTTCAGTAAATACATCAAATGCTTCTATTATTAAAAGTTCTCTAGCATCGACTCTGTTTCCTGTGACATCAACTCTGTTTTTGATGCCAGAATTTTTATATAAACCCCAAAATTGGAATGCTAGAAAAAATAATATTAACAATATAGATATTGATCTTAGTAATTTTTGAATTTTTGTAGGGTTTTTAATTCTGTTTATTAATAGCCAATATATGACATTGGACAGAATTAGAATTAACATTCCAGACCTAGATTGAGTTACAAAAGAAACTATTATAAAAAGCAAAGGAATTATAATGAGGAAAATTAAAAGTAACTTATTCTTATATTTTTGAAAAAGATAAAACAAAGAAAAATTGGCAAAGAACATTAGATATGAATACGTATTTGCATTGATAAGGAATTTATCTCTTTGAACAATTTCACTTGCGAAGTTTAGAAAACTAAACTGACCAGATATATACAATATATAAATTAGAGCCAGTATTGAAACAATATAACCGATATGAAAATAATCTGTATAGTCATATTTATTATTCAAGGCTAAAGGAATAAAAACAATTAAAATCACGCTTAATTGTCTAGTGTAACCAGTAATTAAATGGCCATAGTTGACGTATGTAAAAGCTGAAATGAGACTTGTAAGAAATATAAGTATTGTTAATAATAACTCTGACTTATTTTGAATAGGATGAAAATAATTATGTTTAAGTGAAATTAAAAAAAGTAATGGGACCAAAATATAAGTAGTCACTTTTTGTAGTTGTAGAAAGGGTCCTAGTGTATTTAGAAATACAATAGTAAGGATAATAAGAAGTCCTAGACCAAGATTGCTCTTAAATTTTATATCACTTTCTTTATATAATTGCATCTAAATTAGAAATCAATATTGTTTAAAACCTTTTATTTTATTTCTGGTCTTGGTGCTTTTTTTAGCTCCTTATTAAACTAAAATGGACCTTTTGAAATTCATGAAATGATTGCCTAACTTTTTAATTATAAACAATTTTCAAAAAGTTAATTCGCTATCCCTTTATATCTGGGTTATTTGTAATTATCAGCTAAGTTAGAGATAAGCATTTATCTATCTTTAAAAAAATGGATAAATAGTAATTAAATCAGTTGTGATTTGAATTAAAGAATTTTATTGTAGAAAATAAACTTAATTCAGGTTTTATTAACAAACTAGTAGAATTAAACTGTAATAAAAGTATTTAATAATTTTTGAACAATACGATTAATTAAAATTTTTTATGAATAGCGGTCATTAAAAATTAGTTTTTAAAAGATTAAGTTTTAAGTAATAAATAGGCATTGCAAAAACAGGAAACTTAAGTATTTTTGAATTGGTATTCTATGATTGGTAATACTATAGCAAATTTTATAAATGAAAATACTTATTACAGGAGTTGCAGGATTCATAGGTTATCATTTAGCTCGTTCATTAGTGAAAGCTGGCCATAATATTGTTGGATTAGATTCTATTAATGAATATTATGATCCTAATTTAAAATATTCTCGATTAGAACAATTAGGGATAGTTAAAATAAAGGCGGAGAAATGGAAAACTGAGGTAAATAGTGATTCAGGCTATTTCAAATTTATTAGAATTCAACTAGAAGACTTTAACGAACTTCAATCAATTTTTAAAAATGAAGAGTTCGATATTGTTTGTAATTTGGCTGCTCAGGCAGGGGTGAGATATAGTATTGAAAATCCTAAAGCTTATATAGATAGTAACATAGTAGGTTTTTTTAATATTTTGGAATGTAGTAGAAATTTTAAAATAAAGCACCTTATATATGCGAGTAGCTCTAGTGTTTATGGTTTAGATAATGAGGTTCCTTTTCAAGTGGCTGATAATACAGATAAGCCGGTAAGTTTGTACGCAGCAACTAAAAAATGTAACGAAGTAATAGCTCATTCATACAGCCATTTATACAACCTGAAGACCACAGGACTTCGATTTTTTACAGTTTATGGGCCTTGGGGTAGGCCAGATATGGCAATATTTATATTTACAAAAGCAATTTTAGGTAATGAAACTATTAAAATATTTAATCAAGGTAAATTAGAAAGGGACTTTACATTCATAGATGATGTAATTGAAAGTATAGTTAGAATAGTACAATCAGAAAAATGGGACGGTAAATTATATGATATTTATAATGTAGGAAACAACCAAACAGTAAAGTTGATGGATATGTTAGGCACAATAGAGGAGGTTCTTAATAAAAAAGCAACAATTGAAATGTTACCCATGCAACCTGGTGATGTATATAGAACATTATCTAATTCTGATGAATTGTCAAAAGATTATGGATTTAAGCCAGAAACAGAATTGAAATTTGGAATAGTAAAATTTATAGAATGGTATAAAAGCTATTACTTGTGAGTTATTGGTAAAATGAATAATTAAATCATGTTGCCAAACAATTCAATTCAAAATTGAACGCCATATAAAGCCTTTTAAAATAGCCAAAATTCTCAATGTGAAAAAATTGAAGTTATAATTTTTTGGTTTCGAAAAATAAAGATTCAAATGTTTTTTAATTAAATAAGTTGAATTGTTTAGTTGATATCTAAAACTTTTTTTTGACCCCATTGCAGAACCAAGCCGTATTCGTCTATAATAAATGGCTTCTTTTATTAAAACAACAGCCCGTATTTCCCCTGAAATTGTGGACATAAATAATGAATCTTCACCAATCTGAATTTTTGTATCGAAAAGTGTTTTAGAAATGCTTGATTTCGGAATAAGTTTTCCAGTACAGATTGAAAAAACACGTTTGAATTTTAATATGGACCCTTCTTCAAAATCATTACCTTTTTTAAATAACTCAGTCATATAACTGTTCTCGGAATTATTTATTTTTTGCTCAAAATTCTTCATGTTACCACAAATCAATTTATTTAGGTCGGCATGTTTAAATAATAATTCAAAATATAAGTCATTTAAAATATCATCATCATCCATGAAGAAAAGAAATTTTCCTTGAGCATTTTGTATACCCAAATTTCGGGCATATGAAACACCTGCACTTTCTAAATTAAAGAAAACGAAATTTGATAATTTTTTTTTCTTTAAATATTCTTCTATTTGATATTTATAAGAGTCATCAGACCCATTTAATATAATAATTACTTCATATTTAAAACTAATAGAAATTTGATTACTTAAAGAGTCTAAACATTCGTATAAGTAAGCCTGAGGCTTATACGTTGGTACAATAATGGAAATATCAATCATTATTATTGATTAAATTAATATTATTAATAACACGAAATTTTTCCTGGCGTATTTTTTATAATAATAATTTGTGAATTTAATGCATGTTTTTACAAAACACAAAAATGGCCGGAAAATATATCCGACCATTGGTAATTCATAATAAATTGTATTATTTATTGTTCAGGATATACAGGTGCACCATCAATCAATATCTTAGCATTAAGAGCTGCAATACCGAGTGGTTGTATGCCGTAGTATGTTAAATTAGCACCGGTATAACTATCTTTTATTTGTTGTTGTAATTCAGCATCAAATCTACCTAAAGGTAACCATTCATGAAGTCTACCATAATAATCATAACCACCAGATCCATCTACATTTTTGGTAAATCTGGAACCGTCAGCTTTTGTCCAAATAACATTTTTTAAAGTTGAAACGAATCCATCTATATCATTTTTATCCCAATACATAGAATTTTCATATGCCGCTACCCAAAAGGAGACTATTGCTCCAGCATGGGAAGTATCTTGAATTGCAGCGTTGGTCCAATTTTGATTCCAAATAAATGCAGAAGTAACTTTCGAGTTTGTTTTAATTTGGTTTCTTAAATTAGATGGCCAACCTATCATTGTACCGTAAGATATATTATCGAATACAAGTTTATATTTCGTCTCACCGGTAATTAAGTATAAATCCATGCCTATTCTTGCCCAGTGGGAAGACATGTGAGTATTAATTCTATACATATTATGTATTCCATCATACTCCCATTTATTCCAAATATTCTCTATTGTAAAATTTAAGATTTTGTTATAGCGCTCTTGTAAGTTATTGGTAGAACGTAAGTTTGGTGATTTATCCATAACTCTTAATAAGGAAGAAACAAATCTAAACATAAATGACTCCCAAAGTGGATATCCCTTTGCTGATGCTTCCGAATGATTTGGATCCGTTGGCCAACCTAAAAATTGTTTGCCTTTAATGTCGATGGATTGGGCATCATCAATTGTATTTTCAATAAGTTTTAGCGCATTATCTAAGTACTTATATTCGCCAGTTGCTTGCCACATTGAAACATGTGCATCTATGTAGTAGGCTAAAAAGTAATATTCTTGATTCTCATTTGCACTTTGTGATTTTTGAGTAGCATCGACACTATCAATCTGACCATCTGCATCATTAAGTTCTTCATCGAATTTTCTTTGCCAAAAAGCAACGTCATCGGAAATTTTTCCTACGGAGGCATCAGTAGTAACGGTCACATTGCCAGTTGAAGTAGCTATGTTATTATCTTCGGTTTGAACTTCTACATCATATGTAAAGGAATCTGAAACCGTATTTTCAGCGGGTAACTCTTCAGAAGTTGTACTTACATCCGAAGGGGCTTGTTCAGAAGCATTGGTACTATCTTCAATAGTTTGAGTAGGTGTTTCAACTACTTCAGTATTTGGGGTGTATGTTAGCGTGTTATCTCCATTAATAACTACCACTCCATTATTTGGTTCTGACACACCAATAATTTTAATATTATTTCCATTATAAAAATTATCATTTGAAAGAACATCTAACACCATACTAGAGGTTGATTCCATATAATAAGTGTCATCAACAGCATATTTTGCGATTTCTGCATTTTCTAATGTGTCTATTGAAATATATTCTGATAATAAGTCATTATCCTTCGAACAAGATAGGAATATCATTGCACAGCCTAGGCACAATGGGGTTAATAAGCGTTTTTTTGATGTCATAAGTAGGTATTAGTTTTTCTTTTTATTATAGGGAACACTAAAGTATCCATATTAATTTGTAAATCGTTGAAACGTAATATATTTTCGATGAAATACATTTTAATATACCGTTCAAGAATTAAACGAGTAAAATGTGCTTTTGGACTTCGAACTACCTATTTATTCGATGAAATGCATCTTTTCAGTGTTTTTTAACATTTTACAGAATATTTTTAAAGCGTAAAGTACATGTAGTAGTATATAAAACACCCTTCTAACCAAAATTGGCTAGAAGGGTGTTTTATATACTTTTAAAAAAAAGCTAATTTATAAAGGCAAATTTTATAACCTGCCTGTAACACCTTTAGTTAGAATACCTTTAACATCATAAAGAACCGAGTTTTCTTTTAGATATTGACCAAGATCTAAATCTAAAAATTCTCTATGAGCTACAGTTAAAACTATCGCATCAAATAATTCTCCATCCTCAATTTCTTTATAAGATTTAATTCCGTATTCATGTAAAACTTCTTTAGGTTCTGCCCATGTATCTAAAACCTTGGTTTCAATACCGTAAGAATCTAAATTTTTAATTACATCAACAGCTTTTGTGTTTCTAACATCTGGGCAATTTTCTTTGAAAGTAATGCCTAAAACTAGAATTCTTGAATTCTTTACTTTAATATCCTTTTGAACCATAAGTTTAACAACTTCTGATGCAACATATTTGCCCATTCCATCATTCATACGTCTACCAGCCAAAATAATTTCTGGATGATAACCATATTCTTGGGCTTTTTGTGCTAAATAATAAGGGTCAACGCCAATACAATGCCCTCCGACCAAGCCTGGTTTAAAAGGTAGGAAGTTCCATTTGGTTCCAGCGGCTTCCAATACATCATGGGTGTCAATACCCATAAGGTTGAAAATTTTAGCCAATTCGTTAACGAAAGCGATGTTGATATCGCGTTGTGAATTTTCAATGACTTTAGCAGCTTCAGCAACTTTAATGGAGCTTGCCAAAAAAGTACCTGCAGTTATGACAGATTTATATAGTTGGTCAACTTTAATAGCTATTTCAGGGGTTGAACCAGAGGTTACCTTTAAAATTTTTTCTACAGTATGTTCTTTATCACCTGGATTAATTCTTTCTGGGGAATATCCAACGAAGAAATCCTTATTAAATGTAAGGCCGCTGATTTTTTCTAAGATAGGAACACACTCATCTTCGGTAACACCTGGGTAAACTGTAGATTCATAAATTACAATATCCCCTTTCTTCAATACTTTTGCTACTGTTTCACTTGATTTAACCAAAGGTGTTAAAATTGGTCTATTCGTACTATCAACAGGGGTAGGTACGGTTACAATATAATAATTACATTCTTCAATATCTTGCAAATGATATGAGCAATAAAGTCCGACTTCTTTTCCTGGTTTTGCTACCAATGCATTTTGCAACACTTCATTCGAAACTTCAAGGGTACTATCTAAACCCGATTGTAATTCCATTATTCTTTTTTCATTAATATCAAACCCCACAACTGGATATTTTGTAGCGAATAGACGAGCTAAAGGCAATCCTACATAGCCTAAGCCAATTATTGCAATTTTAGTTGAAGACATATATTTATTATTTTAAAATGTTATTATTTTTTCCCAATTTGAAAATATTCAAATCCTGTATTTTTCATTCGCTCATGATTATATTGATTTCTGCCATCAAAAACAACAGGCTGTTTAAGCTGTGTTTTAAGTTCTTCAAAATCTGGTGACCTAAACTCTTTCCATTCGGTTAAAAGAATCATTGCATCAGCATTTTGTAACGTCTCATATTTAGAATTAAAATATGTTATATTAGGAATATCCTTCAAGTAAAAATGTTGTGCTTCGTCCATAGCCTTAGGGTCATACGCCTGAATTTTTGCGCCTCGTCTTACTAATTCTTTAATAATATAAATTGAAGGGGCTTCTCTCATGTCATCTGTCTCAGGCTTAAATGCCAAACCCCAAATGGAAAATATTTTGTTCTTTAAATCTTCTCCAAATCTTTTGATTACTTTATTGGCAATAACCAATTTTTGTTTGTTATTTACTTCTTCTACAGAGGTTATTAATTTGGCATTGTAGCCATGTTCTTCAGCTGTTTTTTGAAGAGCTTTCACGTCTTTTGGAAAACAAGAACCCCCATAACCGCTTCCTGGATATATAAAGCTATAACCAATCCTGCTATCGGAGCCTATGCCAATTCTTACTCTATTTACATCTGCACCTACCAATTCACAAATATTTGCAATTTCGTTCATGAATGAAATTTTAGTTGCAAGCATAGCGTTGGCAACGTATTTTGTCATTTCAGCTGAGCGTACATCCATAGTAATTAGTCTGTCCATACTACTTCTAAAGAATGGAGAATATAAGGCTCTCATTTTATCTTGTGCAGTTTCATTATCTGAACCAATTACCACTCGATCTGGTTTCATGAAATCGTTAATTGCGTCTCCTTCTTTTAAAAACTCTGGATTAGAGACGACATCAAATGAAATGTCGACTTGCCTTTTATCTAATTCTTTTTGTATTGTATAACGCACCTTATCTGCGGTACCTACAGGTACTGTTGATTTGTCAACTACAATTAATGAATGTTGCATGTGAGTTCCAATTTCTTTAGCAACTTGAAGAACAAATTGTAAATCTGCAGAACCATCGTCTCCCATTGGTGTGCCAACGGCAATAAAAGCAATATCACATTTTTCTAAATTTTCAGAAAGTTTGGTACTAAAGTTCAGAGTTTTATTCTGAAAATTACGAATAACCATAGCTTCTAATCCAGGCTCATATAGAGGTATAATACCTTTTTTAAGATTCTCTATTTTTTTTATATCAACGTCAACACAAGTAACTGTGTTACCCATTTCTGCAAAACAAGTTCCGCTAACAAGGCCTACATAGCCTGTTCCTATTACCGTTAAGTTCATTTTATTTTTTCAAATTTTTCCAATACCAAATAATAGCCTCTTTAAGGCCATTCTCAAGGTTATGTGAAGGATTGTAGCCTAATAATTTTTTTGCTTTTTCTATTGATGCCAAAGAGTGGGGTACATCACCTTTTCTAGATGGACCATAGGTGATATTAACATCCATTATATTTGGGTCAAATTGGGATAAATATTTTTTCAGCAGTAATACTAAATTATTTAAATCAATTCTATCACCGCAAGCAACATTATATACTGTGTTGATAGCCTCTTCTTTTTCTGTTAACATGGCTCGAACATTCATTTGAACTACATTATCAATATATGTGAAATCTCTTGAATACGATCCATCTCCATTAATTGTTGGGGATTCTAAATTCATAAATTTCATTACAAATTTGGGGATAACTGCGGCATAAGCACCGTTAGGATCTTGCTTTCTTCCAAAAACATTAAAATATCTTAGTCCAATAGTTTCTAGACCATAGGTTGTACTAAAAACTTTGGCATATAATTCGTTTACATATTTAGTAATAGCATAAGGTGAAAGAGGTTGTCCTATAATGTCTTCAACTTTTGGTAAATTTTTAGAATCACCATAAGTAGATGAACTTGCAGCATAAATAAATCGTTTTACTTTTTCATCTCTTGCGGCTACCAACATATTAAGAAAGCCTCCAACATTTACGTCATTGGAAGTAATAGGGTCATTAATAGATCTTGGTACAGAACCTAAGGCAGCTTGGTGCAAAACATAATCCACGTTAGAACATGCGTCCCTACAAACTTCTATATTTCTAATGTCACCTTCTATTAGACGATAATTTGGATTTTTAAGGAAAGTACTTAAGTTTTCAATTCTGCCAGTTGAAAAATTATCCAAACAAATAACTTTGTTTCCATTGTTCAATAGCGACTCAGTGATATTGGATCCAATAAAACCCGCTCCGCCAGTTATTAAAATTGTATAATCGGGATTGAAGCCTATTTCTGATATATTCATTAAAATGTTTGATTTTATCTGTGCAAATATCAGGAATTCAATTTTAATCCATAAATGCCAAGCTGATTTAATAAATTAGTAAACAGAGGCATTAACGTATTATTGTCTTATTTATCAAATATTATTAAATACAAGCCACTTTTAATATAAAGTGGCTTGTATTATTTTTTTTGTCATTAATTGAGTTTAATTACTTTTTTAAGTAATGCTTCGTTAGTATTTTTCAAAGATATTTCTAAAATATAAACACCCCCGCTTAAAGTAGATATGTTAAATGATTCTTCTTGCCCATGATTGATTGATATTTCTTTTGAAATTACTAGTTTACCATAAACGTCGTATAAGCTTGCGGTTAATGCTTCACTCATAAATGCATCAAGCACTAAATATAGTGTGCCGTCAGTAACTGGGTTTGGATAGACAGTAATTTGATCAAGTGATGGGTTAGATAAAGTTTCGTTCTGTGTCACGGTTAAATCAAAATTATAAGAACAACCATTACTAGTGTTAAAAATATAAACACCTTGATCATCTAAAACTACAGCAGAAACTGAAAATGA
>TARA_R110001592_G_scaffold341573_1_pt1 | contig 44229 bp, 46 predicted proteins | sample TARA_R110001592 | Tara Oceans TARA_R110001592 (sample SAMEA4398387) | marine metagenome | biome: Polar Biome; feature: [SRF] surface water layer (ENVO:00010504); material: water (ENVO:00002006), including particulate matter (ENVO:01000060) such as... | depth 5 m | reverse complement strand
AGGTCGACGGCACGAAGGCTTTTCCTTGAGGCCCAGGCGCGGTTCGAGTGTGCGCTCGACTGGGCCGCCGGCGCGGTCAACGATGGGTACCCGACCGACGACGGGTTCCTCTATGGCGACGAATGGCAGCTAAATTCACCGGACGTCGGCGACGAGAAGCAGTACCTCGTGAATGAGGACGGTGTTGTGGTCGAAGAGGGTGAGTGGCGGTTTTTGCTTCCGTTCTGGAATGTCGCCCAGGGCGATATGTTCCGCGACCGTTTCGGGCTTTGGGCGTTTCCGCCGGATGGCACGGGAATACCGTTCAGATTCACGCCGCGGACACTACTGTTCGATGCCAATGGCGACCTGAGGCAGACTCTATCCGAGCCGCGTAGCAAGGCCTTCAGCGTCTGGGCCGAAAACATTCCCCATCCCCTGCGCTGGGTGGCGGGCAGGCTTGGCCGTCTGCAATTGCGGCTTATGGCGATTGCCCATGACAACCCGCGTTTCGCCGGCCTTGTGGGCGATGCGCCCAAGCTTGTTTTGTTCGTCCTTACCAAAACGCCGGTCGAGCAAATGAACGACGAGGGCTTGGTGCGGGTGGCGGAGAATATCGCGACACACTCCCGTACCGCGCTGGTGTCGGAGGCCGTCGGTTGCCCGATCGGACCGTCCGCGGTCCGGTTGTTGGAACGTTGCTTGTTCCCGCCGCTCAGATACAGGCAGGCATGCGACTGGTTCTCGATCGTTATCGCGCATCCGCGGAAGCGGCGGGCGCTGACCCATTTCCACGCGATCTCGCCAGCGTTCCTGTCGGCCTTGGTAGGCACCCCGGACTGGGTGTTGACGGATGCTGTTGTGAAGTTCATCGACGAGGAGTCGGCGACGGTTCTGGAAAAGACCGCCCTTCTCGTCGCGGCGTCGGGCAGCGCCAAAGCCAGCGAGTTGTTCAGCGAAATCCTGTCGCAACAACGTAGCCGGCACCAGCTGCTTGCGGTTCTCCGCCGGTTCCAGCAACGCCTTGATTCCATGCCGCCACCGTTCGATGGGCGGCCATTCGGATTGTACCCGCTTGAAACGTCCGAAGACTTTCGTCGCGAGGGTTTGGCCCAGAGAAACTGTCTGCGTTCAATGAGGCCGGAGGACTTCCGGGTCGAAGGGGGTGTCTATCATTATCGGTACGAAGGGGGAGGCGTGCGCGCCACGGTCCGGGTCAAGTGCCTGTCGAACGGCGCCTGGATTGTGGCGCAGGCGCTCGGTCCGAGGAACCGGGATCTGTCGGTGCCGGACCTGCGGCAGATCGAACAAGCATTGGAACACGCGCAAATGCGCAACATGGTGCCGGCTGGCGGGGTCGATGCGGAATCCCAGGTTATCGCCCTGCTCAGGGCGTCATGGGCCAAGCCGTCTTTCTGGGATCGGACAAGCTGTAAAACGTCCTCCCAGTGTGAATAGGAGAAACTTGTGCTTCAATGCCCACGCCTGTCGAAGATGCCCGTGGTGGAAACGGCAGACCGAACCTTCATGGCATTCCGCCGCAATCGCGCCGGATAGCAAGGATGCGCTTATGAGCTTGACCGCCGATCCAATTACCGGGTTTTGGGGCGAGTACCGGTTCCTTTCGAATTTCTTTCCGGTCGATGTCGTTCTCGATGAGGAGGTTTACCCATCGGTTGAGCACGCCTACCAGGCCGCCAAGCTGTCGCCGTCGGATGCTGCCGGCAGGGACGCCATCCGATGCGCCGCAACGCCCGGCCAGGCAAAGAGGCTGGGGGGCAACGCGGCCCCCCGCGCGGGTTGGGATGACATGAAGGTCGGCATTATGAGGGATCTACTGCGGCAGAAATTCACACGGCCGGACTTGGCGGCGCGGCTGTTGACCACGGGCGATGCGGACCTGATCGAAGGAAATTCCTGGGGGGACCGGTTCTGGGGGCAATCGCCCGTAGGTGATGGCGAAAACCGGCTGGGCCGGCTGTTGATGGAGATCCGAAGGGACATCGCGGAACAATCACGGCTACTCTGTTGAACCGGCTTGGCGGATTCCGGTGGGCGGGCGGTTCCGGATCTGGTGATGCTGGCGGTGGCGGAGCGAGTTAATAAGTGGCGTTAATCCATTCCGTCTCGATGATCGTGTTCGGACGGCGCCGCATTCGGCGCGGCGTGCGACAAGGTGATCGCGAGCGAGGCATAGGCTCGGGCTCTTTGGCGGGAAGGCAAGGTCGCAAGCGCTTCGCGGACGGATTTTAATCCCCGGCAGCGGCCGCCCGCCGCCCGGGCGGCGTATATGGCGACAAGCACGTCCTCCTGCGCAGGCCCGTCGAGATCCGGCAAGAACTCCATGGCCTTGTCCGCCACGACGAGGGCGTCTTCGTATTGTCCTTGCCTGAGCAATTCACGCGCGGCTTCGGCGAGATGACCGGCGCCAAGGCCGGAAAAAAATATATCGGACCTTAGGTGCCCCGGGTTTGACCGACTCAATTCGGCGAACAAGGCGGCGAGCGTCTTGCCCTTGAAGAATGTCTGCCGCGCCGCCACGGCGGCCGAGGCGGCGGCGCGCAATGCCCTCGGATGATCGTTCGTCAGCAGGTGAACGGTCATGAGCCCGCGCCAGACATGATACAGATAAATGGCCGGCCCATTGTCGTGCCGGGCCAGGTCCCAAACCGTCGCCGAGAGCCTGCCGGCGCGGGCCGGGTCACCGCGGCGCGCATGCGCGGCGGCGACCTGAATCAGCAGGGATGCGCGAAGGGTGGGGGATGATCGCGCAATTTGTTCCGCATCGCCGAGGTTTCCCGAGGCAATCAAACGTTCGACGGCCGACCGTTCCGCATCGGCTCTTGCCCAGGCATGCTTATACCGGTGGCCGTACATCAGAGCGCCGCCAAAATCGTTCACGCAGCCGCTGAACCGGCTTAGTGCCAAGTACATGTGGCCGTCGCGGGTGGGCTTTAGTCGCGTGATCCAGGATTCGAAGAAGCGGCGCGCCTCCGGTTGGCCGGACCGCTCGGCGATGTCGCACGCCAGGCCGGCGATCACCGTAAAGCGGCCGTCATCCGGCGACAATCGCAGGGCCCAACGCGCGGCATCCTCGAACCTACCAAGTCCGCCCAGGGCGAAAGCGCCGTTCCAGACGACAAAGCGGCGGGTCAATTCGTGGCTCCCGGATAAGGGCAGGGCCAACAAACGTGTCATGGTTTCCTGCGCATCCGGCAATCTGCCCTGGCGGTAAAACGCAAGGGTCAGATCGTGCAGGATGGACGACTGGGTGTCCGGCCCGTCAATCAGCGGGAGCAGGGCGCGGGCACGATCGGGGTCTCCGACCGTCAGAAACGCGCGGGCGACCTGATCGCCCAGGAGGCCCTGATCCCGCTCCTGCCGATGTACTTGGAGAAGCAGATCGCCTGAAATCCTTGCGGATTCCACGGCTTCGGAAGCTGCCGTACATGGGTGATCGTTGGCCCTGGCCGGTGTCATGGTGATCATCAGTGCCGTGGTGGCAAGCGCCGCAATCAGCCGCATGTGTTCTTTCCTTTTTCCGTGCCTGATGAATAAGGGATGGAACAAGACGCCGGCGTTACCGGCGGGCGATACGATTTCATCCCTTCTAACGAGGACATATGGCGGGTGCGGTTATACCCGCGCGGAACGGTTGGCATAGGACATACGAGCGGGTCATGAACTTTTGTGAGGTCGCCGGAAATCTGGAAATCGAGGGCGACAAGGAGAGCGGCTACCTCATCCGAAGGCGCGGAAGCAATCGCGCCCTTTGGGTGCCGTCATGGCGGAACTGGACGGTAAACCCGCCCAGCCTGCGGCCGGCACCGGACGGTGGGTTCATTCCACCGGAATCGGCGCGCATTTTTCGTTCCGGGTATTCCTTCTGGCGAGAAATAGACCGCTTCCTGGATTTGAATATTGGGTGTTCGAGGTCTTCCAAGCCCGGCTTGGTCCATGAGCTTCTGAAAGAACTGTTCAATGAAATACCCAGTGCCTGCCGCCGATATGTGTCGCGCCATCGGGATCAAATGCTTCTGCTTCACCTTTTCTGTAAAACGAGCTTGCCGCCACGGAGATTCAGACCCGTAGCCTGCGCGGTGTCACCGACATGACCTTCCGGATACTTCGAGCCGAAGCCAGCGTTTCCGATCACCAGATCACGTGTATTTTGGCGGGTCCGCGTTCGCTCATGGGAAACAGCGGGCCTCTCCTCACCGGCGAGTGGGGATACGCGGCACGCATGAAGATTCTGAGATGGCTGGACCGCATGGTGGCGGGATCCTCCTTCGCCGAGCGGCTGGATCTCCTTATCTATCTAGTGAAGCTGCCGAAGGACTGGTTCACGCAATGCTGAACGGCCGTCTCGCGTTAACGGTCGACCAGCTTCATGTCATTCGGCATCTGCCACCCGAACTCAACTGCGAGCGGACCTATCGAGTGTTGAGCGGTATTTTCGTGCCCGGCGACACTGTGGTGGCGGCGAAAGGTCTGGCCCGGCTTTGCAGGGAGGAACTCCTGTGGCTGAGAGGGCAGCTGCAAACCTGCGATTTGGCCTGCGCGGAGACGGTCTTGGCCTGTTCGGTCATCCGGGTGATCGCGCGAACCGATACGCAGACTGCGAAACGTCTGGAACGAGGTCTACGGCAAGATATCCGGATCGCCAGGCGGTTCAGTGAAGATTTCATTGCGGATGCTCACAGGCATGCAGGCAAACTCTCCGGTTTGGCGGCTGCGGTGCCCGGATTTTTTGAATGGGTCGTCGATGAAGTCGAACGCGGCCCCAATTATGTGCTTTTCTGCCTTGATCTTCTCCGCCATCAGGATCCTGCCTATCAGGCGCGCGCCATGATGCACGGTAAACGCCTTCCGCTTTTGCGCAGGTTCTCGGGATTGAACATCACTCGGCCGACCTACCGGGCATTGATGAAGTTCTCTGCCGGGACGGCGCCGTCGAGGTTTTCCGACATGCTGCGAAAGGTTATGGATGCACAAGCCAATCCGCGACGGGCGCGGGCGATTGCTTCGGCAGAGACCCTGAACAGCGATCTATTGTCCTTCATCCGCGACGCACCGGAGGATTTTCTCCATGTTCCGCTCGTCAAGGTTCTCGCGGCGAGGGGATCCCGATTCTCCGTGAGTGCGGTCCTTGCACTTATGGAAACCTGCGGGGACGAATCCCTCGCGAAACTCCACACGGCCTTGAAGCGGATACGCGGTTCTCAAGACCTGGACAGAATTCTGGACCGCTATGGCCCGAAACCCGAGTTTCCACCACCGCCCTTTCCCGCCTGGGGCGGTCTTTCGCCTCTCGTGTCGCAAGACGAAATGCGCCGGGAGGGCCGGAAAATGCGGAACTGCCTGGGTTCGCTCGTTCATGGGGGGGTTGGCCCCGAATGTCCTAACCCAGCTTACTATTACCGATATAAAGCCGACGGGGTACGGGCGACCGTCAGGCTGCGTCGAAAGGCCGACCGCAATTGGCATGTCGTTGAGGCAAAGGGGCCGGGCAATGCGCAACTGACCAGGGCTGCGATGCAAAAGATCGAACGAACGGTCGCGCAGGCACAGGCCCACCTGAACGATGTGGCCTCGATGTCAGAAAGCGCGGCTACTTCCTGATGTCGAACTGCAATGAGTTGCAATTTAGGGGGTGCCATAATATTCGGAAACGAGATACAAATTGATTGTAAAAGAGTGTCGAGTGCTAAATTCAGGGATGTGGGGGTAGGGGTGAAAAACGGAACATTTTTAACGCTGTTGCGGCGCGGGGTCAGCTTGGTGGTCGGGCCTGCTGCGGCGTTATTCATCGTGAGTTCATTCGTCGGCGGGCAGGCTGTTGCGGATTCCGGCAAGGGTAAGATTTCCTATTATGCCGGTGCAAGTGCCTACGGCTCAAGGCAGATGGACAGCGACCTTGTGGAGAGTGGCGTAAAGTCCTCAGATTTCATCGATTATAAGACAGGTGTCGCCTACGACTTGGTGTTTGGCGCCCATGTCACGCAGAATCACCGCCTGCAATTGGATTTAGGATATCAGCAATTTGTCGTCAGAGGCATGGAATCCGGGAATTCGAGTGGAGTGGGCGAAGGAAAGTATAAGTCCCACTATGGGTTGGTTTCCGGCTTTTACGATTTTCCGGTGAACTATTACGGCTTTCGTCCATACTTAGGTTTGGGCGTAGGATATGCATCCATTCACCCGGATAATTTATCCCGCCAAGGGACTTCTACCGCCTTCGAAGGCTCAGATCAGGTTTTTATCGGCGCATTTCGGATGGGCGCAGTATATTCGGTTAATAATCGTTTCAAAATAGATGTTGGGTATTTGTTAATTACCGCCCAGGATCCAAAATTCACCGCCAGCCCTCCAGATAAAAGTTCCATTAATTCTGAAAAAATTGAATATACGTCGCATAGTATTGGTGTGGGCTTGCGATATAATTTCTGACCGCTGCGCGAGCCGTAATTTCAGCCATAAATCCACCGAGTGGACAGAGACGGTAATTGCCTGACACCTGTAGTTCATGTGAGAACTGTCGTAGGGGCGGCTCAGCGAAATTTCCGGCTCACGTATCCTCTGTGACCACGGGGCACCCGTTGGTTTAGATCTCGATAATTCCCGGTACATAGTTATTTGAACGGGATTTGAGCGTCATATAACCCCGTTGTTTCGCCGCGATCCGTGTTTCGCCGATCATGTAATCGACGTCTTCGTGGGTATGTCCGTGGATCCACAGTTTTGGCGCCCAACGGATAATCTGATTATCCAGATTTGAGGCGTACATGGGCATTGTGCCCGCGCGGCGTGATTCGGAATGTATGCTGTTCAGTGACGGCGCGTGGTGGGTAATGACAATATCCGCGCCGCCATCCACCGCAAACACCGCATTCAACCAGGCGCGGCTATCATGGTGCATGGCGAGAGTGTCGATCGGCCGCAGGCGGCGATTGTTGCGTTTTATCGCCACGTAATCGTTCATGTCGTTCGCCGCGCGGCGCAGGTTTGCGTCGCGGTTTCCTTCGGCCTCAAAATCCGTCCATAGGGTGCAGCCGGCGAATTTCATCCCGGCGATCTCGGCCAAATCGTTCTCAAGAAAAAGGACGGGTGGCCCAGGCTGACCTTGGCGATCCCGGAAGTCCGCCACGACTGTGTCCAGATCGTGATGATAAAACTCGTGATTCCCGGCGACCTGAATCACGGGCACGTCGAGGAAGCGCGCAACCATATGGGCGTAGTCCCGCGCCGCCGGCCCCGGCGCGATGTCTCCGGCCAGGACCATCACGTCTACGATGCCCTTGATGCCCATCAGATTCGGGCCGACGCGCGGATGACCGTCCGGGCCGATGGACAACATCTCTCGCCATCTTGGCTCGAACTCGATGTGCCAATCACTTCCATATCCGATGCGCATTGATTCTTCCGTTCCAAAAACCTGCCCCACGCCGCCAGCCGGAAATCGGGCGCGAGGGTATTTCCGCCTCATTGATCAAGGGATGAAATTTCACATGTCGGTCCCTGTCAGGCGGCTCAGAAAGCTTACCGCATAAGGTAACCCGTGGGTATTTCTCGCAATCAACCGCGCCAGTGCTTGTCAGCGAGATGCGGGATTTTTGACTAGTGATAAGGCAACGGCGCGGGAAGCCCGCACCGGACTTCGCCAGAGCACGAGGTACATCATGAACGAGCAACGGAAGCGGTTTGGAGTCAATACCGTCCCTCGAGTTCAGAAGATACTCGGTGAGTGCCTTTGTGACGCGTTCGATCGGACGATGCGGTCCAATGGCGCATGTTCGGCGCAACTCCACGATTTCGTCATTCTGGCCGCCGCCCTGTTCTCCCGCCGCGCCCCGCGCGGGCTGTTCCTGGATAGGGGAGAAAATCGCGTTTCCATCTTCACGCTTTCCTGGGGCGAGGAACTGGCGATCCGGGATCTGGCCTTCGAATGGGTTGCGGAGGCGGTCGCGCGTCCGGTGATGGTCACGTCGCGGGAGAATAGCGGCACAACGGTCATGCACGCCTTGTTGGAGGATATCCTGAACAAATGGGTGCCCGCCATTGGTCCTGTCTCCGTCGAGCGCCTCCGGGCGCAACGACAGGAGGGGCAAAATGACGAACGATGAAGTGGCGCGCCGTCTCGCGGAAAAACTGAAGCAACGCCGGCCCGATCAGGCCGGTTCCGCAGCGGCTGCGAAAAGGAAGGTGCTGGGCCCCGTGGTTATGCGGTTTGGAGACGGCAGGTCGATCGAGATCGCGGATGAATTGGCTCTATTGGATGTTTTCGATGCCGTCTTTTCCGTGGCTCGTCTGACAGGAAAAGGAAAATAACCATGGAACGGAAGCGCGGCGGATTGATCGACACGGAGTGGCGTTTCATCAATGCAGCCAAGACGTGCAGCGAGGGGCCGTATCTGTGCTACACGCTCGGCATAGATATCGCCTATGCCGTCCGCATGGGCGCGCCGACCCTCAATCAGCTTCGTGCCGCCAAGATGCTTGCGAAACAGGCCCGCTCCCTGTCCGCCAAGGCCGGGGTTCGTGGGGAGAATGCGTTTCTTCTCGCCTGGCGAACCAATCCCGTGCCGAACCTGGAAAACTTCGAGGCCTTTGCCGCTACCGATTGGGGGCGGGAGATCATGAAAAGCGACCGTTTCGACCTGCCACTGGATGACTCTCCCTACGCCCAGGCACAGTGCGCCGACCGCGGGCACTTGGAGAACGACACGCGTAAACAGATGTCCCTTGCCCTCGAGCGCGGCTTCTCGCGCGGGGAAGTCTCCCTGTCGGTCCTGGAGACCCTGGAATACTGGCTGAGTGACCAATGCGACAGCGACGAGGACGTGAAGCGGTTCATCAGGGACAGCCATATCGCCTTTCTCGCGCGCTTGGAGCATCCCGTGGAACTAGGCCAAGTAAAGCCGCGGGCGCTGGCCGGGCGGTTCTGGTCCCTGTGCGTGGAGCTGGCGCGGCGGCACCTCGCGGATTTTAGGAACTGAGGGCGTCACCCCTAGATCCGAAATCCGATCCGCCCCTTCGCCGTCTCTTTGGTTGCGGCCTCGCGTTCTAGGGAGTGTACCAGTTCCTCGTCCGTGAGCAGCGCGCCCCGAGATCCCTCGGAATCGACAACATTGGCGAAGTCACGCGGCGCCAGATTGCCCAGGGCGCCTAGGCCGTGGCGGGCGGCGGACGAGATTGTCTTTCCACTGCGCTGCCGGACTGGATCGAGCATCCGCCGGAACAGAGACTCTACTTGCTCCGGTGAAACCCAGCCGAACCGCGCCTTGAACTTGAAACGGCTGATCGCGGCCGGGTCGATGACGTGTTCCTCGGGCATGAAGTTCGTCGTGCAGAACAGGATCCCGCGATAGGCTTCGACCAGTTGCAGGAAGTTGTTACAGCGGCTCCGCTCATACTGATAGCGGGCGCTGCGGCGATCGCTGATAAACGTATCGATTTCGTCCAGGCAAAGAGCGGCGTCCAGTTCGTGGGCTTCCTCGAAGGCTTCTTTGATTAATTTCTCCGACTCACCGACATAGCAGGATTCCAGGCTGGCGACGTCGCGCACGATAATCTCCCGGCCCAGTTGTTGGGATAACCAATGGCAGGCCGCGGTCTTTCCCGTGCCCGGGAAGCCCGAAAACAGAACCGTCCGTTTGCCTGGATTGGGCAACATGCCGGCCAGCCTATCGGCCAGATCCGCAAGCTTCTGATCGACATTGCATGAAGCCGGGTCGAACCGGTTATCCAGCACGTGTTGGAACGGGCCCTCCCGAACGTCACCCTCCTGAAGCAAAACCGCCGGCTTGAGGAAGTCCTCGATCTCACCGGTGGTAACGGGTCGACCGCCAGCGACAAGGAGTGCGGCGCGGACGGAATCGACAATCAACGCGGGCTGCGCTTGGTACTTGTGGGACAATGCCGCCATCGCGTCCGAGTCGATGCCCGGCAGATCGTGGCATGCCTGAACCCAAAGCTGGCGCCGGACACGTTCCCGGGGCATCTTGAACGTGATCGAAAACCGCATACGGCGGCGAAAAGCCTTGTCTGATGGCAGCGCATTGGAAACCCATATGCATGGGGCCGGCATGCGGTCCAGCAACTCATTTAAAAATGCCTTGGAAATAGGTTGATCGCGTCCCGCCTTCTCCGGCGAGGTTTCCGTATTGCGAAAAATGTCTTCGCTTTCGTCGAGCAAAAAAACGGTCCGGCGGTCCTCCGCCACGATCTCCTGCGCCCACTGCAGCGCGCGTACTCGCTCGTATGGGCTTGGCGGCCCGCCGTCCTTCCGGGCGCCGATGACATGAAGACGGGCACCTAAACGACGTGCGATAAGCTTTGCCATTTCCGTCTTTCCGGTGCCCGGCACGCCGTGCAACAGCACGTTGACGCCGACCTCGCCGGCATCAAGCGCGGCTCCCAAATATTTCAGGCAAGTCGATACTTCCCGCGTCATATGATTGAAATTCACCAAATTTAGACGCGGGGCAGAAGCCAGCGGCGCGATGGCTTCAACGAAGCGTGCCTTGGTGAGGCGGGTGGACTGGATCAGGGATTTCGTCGGTTCCTCCAACTCCAATTGACTCGATTTGTACGAAGCCGGTGAAAGGTCGATGATCCCCAGTTTGGCCAGTCTGCCGTCGGGCCGTAAAACTTCCTGCACGACTTCCATCGGCAGATCCACCGCGGCAGCGATCATCTCGACCATCGCGGCAAAAGGCCGTTTAGCGATGAACTCACGGATGGCGTCGACCGTGCCCGACAAGGCTGCTGCGACGGAAAACTTGAGAACCTCGCGCTCCACGTCCGATAGCCCGACTGCTTGACCGAGAAACACCAGGTTTCGCGCGAAGGGATGCGGCAGCGTCAGGCGTCGTGAGCCAGGCGGGGCGGGCATGATTGTCTGAGCAACCAGGACTCCCAGCTTGCGGAGCCTTTTTTCAGTTTCCGTGGTGGGCGGTTTATCTTTCTCCCTGGTGGGAGACTTGCCGAACAGGTCCAGCATTTCCAGGGACAGTGAGTTCCCAAATGTCGGCAGCTGCTCAGTATTTTTCAGCCGCAGTACGAACTCCTCACAGCGAAGAAGATTACGGATGATCGTGCGCACCAGCTTGCGGATTTGTCGTGTCCGGCTGCTTTGTGGGTTGAAGCCATCTGATGACAATTGCCCGGCCTTCATCGCAAGCCCCTTTCCGCATCGTCCTTGCGATAGACCGAAAGGGATGGAATCCATCCCTTTTGGATAATGTGCTTGAGTTCCATTGAATCAAGGATGTGTGCCCCGCCCGATACGGCATCGTCGGCTACAGCACTGTTCGGTCGATCACTCCTGTCAGGGAAAAGGCGCTCGCCAATCCCAGTTCAATCCGGATTTTCTGTCAGCGCGCGTCACGATTCTTGATCCGGGTGTGTTGTGATCCGGCTCGTTCACTTCACTTTGAAGGAGTTTATAAAATGACTCGCACTCGAACGACTTGCCGAGCCCTGACGTCGATCATCGTCGCACTCGGAGTTTCCGGTTGTGCCACGGACGGTTTGACGAACATGTGGCCGAACTCCTTCATGGGTAAAGCCGCGAACGTGTTTGCCGAGCGGGTAATTATACCCCAAGAGCGAAAGGACCTGGAAAAGGTCGGTCCCGTCGGCGCCCGGGTCGCCAACGCTATTGCCCTGGCGGACCAGGGGCGCACGGCGGAAGCTCGTTATCTCCTGCATCGGGTGCGCCTGACACAGCCGCTGGGCAGCGACGGCTATCGCTCGCTGCTCGCGTCGGAGGCCGTTCTCGCTCTGCGCGAAGGAGACCTTCATCTCTTCAGGGACCTGACGGCGCAACTGGATCAGGTGCTCGACGACAAAGTTCGCGTAGAGCCCGCCTGGGCGGAAGTGACCGCCATTGGCCGGTATCTGCGGGGGGAGCCGCTGCCAGTGAACACGCCGCAGAAACTGCGCAACTGGATTTCCAGTCAGTCCCCTCAGCGCTCCGTCGCGCTGCGCTGACGAAGAAGAAGGATTAGGACGATGACTAACTTTCATCTTTCAACACGCAAATGCCTGACGGCATTGCCCATCGTCACGGCCGTCGCTGCCGGGCCTCTGGTGCCGATTGCGACGGTCTGTGTCGCGGTCGTCACTGCCGCGCCGGTTTATGCCGAACAGCGTTCCTTGGATTTACAGATTTCCAAGACCTATGATTCCATCGACACGCGTATCCGGGCCTACGAAGGAAGTGCAAAGCAGATTCGCAACCGCATGGAAGACATGGCCGCGGACATTCAGGCCCTTGCCGTTGAGTTCAAGGACCTGAAGGGCGGGCCTGATACGGCGGCAACGCGCAATGCGCGGCGATCACTCAATGCCCAGGCTACCGAGAAGATGGCGCGCTACGTCGCCGCCGGAACGGAACTTCTGAACCAGCTGAACGACCTCGTGTCATCGAACATGCAGAGTTTGTCCGATCTGGCCGGCCAGGTGCGCCGCTCCAAGCTGGGCAAACAGCAGGTTGCGCGTCTTGAAACCCAGATCGCCAAGAATCGGAAGATCGGCCAATCCATGCGCCAGGTCCTGGTAGAGGTCAAGGCTGCCGTCGGGAACAACCCTGCCATGCTGCGCCACGCCCTGTCGCTCAATAAGGCGATGCACCGCCTCGACTCACAGATCGCCGGGGACAAGGTTCGGCTCTCCAATCGGGCGCAGGAAGTCCACCATATCGGGCAATCTCGTCTCTTGGATGCGATCGACCGTACACTGAACGATCTGGAAGATACCTACACGAGCGTACTGCACGAACAAGCCGTTCTGAAGGACGTCAAAGATCAACTCAAGCTCACGGTCAATCTCGGCGAATTGGAGATGACCAATGAAGTGCTCGCTCGTGTCCGCCCCTTGACGATTTCGCAATCGGGTGAGGCGGGGGTGATTGTGCCGCGTCTGAACGACATGCTGAGTGCAGTCATGAACCTTAGCGATCGCCTGCTTCCGGCTGCAGTACCCGAGGTTGGCGGCGAAGGTGAGGGCAGCGTCGACGTGGACACCCTGATCTCGTCCGAATTCAAGAACTTCTAGGAAGGAGTGACTGTCATGAAAAGTAGCACCTCGAATTTTTCGGTTGTCGCCGCAGCGATCTGCCTCGCCGGCGTTCTGTCGATGCCGGCGGCCCTGGCGGGGGAGAAGAAAGCGTCTGCCGTTGAGCGGCTAATGCTTCAGCGCAATACCCAGATCTGCCGGGAAACCCTGAAGGCCTGGATGGCGTCCCCCGATGGGGTCAAAAACCCGGGGGTCGTCTCCTTGGTTACTGACTGTTACGTCGGGCGTGCGCGTCTCTATCTGAACACGGGAAAGGTCCAAGGCTTGACCCAGAGCCGTTCGCTCTCGGAAGTGCCGGCGCGCTTGCTGGCTGAACAAACCGGTGTCGACCTTGATCCGTTCTCGCCGCTTGTCGGCGTGAGCTTGGTGGCGTCTCCCCAGGCTAAGGAGGCGGCGCAATGAGCACGGAACGCTTTTCTTGGGAGGAGTACTGGCGCGGCGACAGCGCCGACAGGTCCCCCGGGGCCGAAGCCGGGTCCGGGAGAACTACCGAAGCGGCTAAAGTCCGCTCGAAGGGTCTCGGGATGTCGCAGGCCGGCTTCTCTAACCTGGTGCGGGAGTTCAACACGGTCCTGGTTCTGACGATCCTGGGTGTCTGTGCGTACATGCTGATCGTCCGCTTCTTGCCCGGTCTGACTTTCGACCGGGTGGTGGATACGGTTCCCAAATTTGCGGGTTGGTCTTGGCCGTTTTTCGCTGTCGTTTTCGCCTTTTTGTTCTGGGTGCTGGCAGCCAGGATCGCCGACGCTTCGGGTTTCGTTACGGCTCGGCGTTGGGGCGCCATCGGCCAGGTTCTGCATTGGGCGACGGAGGCCTGTCCTCTTATGGGTTTGCTGACAACCTTTACCAGTCTGCGTGATGGTCTGCTTGTCTACGGCCAGACCGGGCCGGGACAGCCGGAATCCCAAACGCTGTTCATTGCCCAATTCGCCATCGCCATCGGCAGCAGCATCGTCGGGGGGATCGCCGCCCTGAAGGCCTTCACGCTGCATCGCACGCTGCCCCGCGATGAAACGGAGGAAGGAACATGAGAGACAAATCGAACGCAGTTCCGGGCAAGGCCCACGCGAACGCGCCGAGCCTCCGCCCGCCAACGATGATGATCGATCTGCTGTTCGGCGCCCTGATGCTCTTTGCGATGCAAATGGGCATGCAGTCGGACGCCACGGTTCAAACGCGGAAAATCGATCTACCCAAGGCGTCGGACAATGGACCGACGGCGAAGGACAAGCTACTGGCCGTGGTTCCCGTTAAGTCCGCCGCTGGATGGCTATACCAGACATCCGACGGCGGGCAGCACGGTGTGGACGAAATCGTTCGTCGCGCGCGCAACCAGCGCCGGACGATCATCCTGCTTATCGACAAGAACACCAAACTGCAGAGCTACCTCAATGCTGAAAAGCCATTTCGGGCCAAGGGTGTCATTGCGGCCCTGGCGGTGATCGAGAAAGGAGACAAGTGATGCGTACGCTTTTTCTGGTGGCTATTTTGGCCCTGCTGACCATTACGGCGGTTCGTGAACCGAACCTGAGCCTGTCGGGGGTCTTCGAAGAGAGCATCGCTACTGTCCGGGAATTGGCGAAGACGGCGATCCCCGGTCGGCTGATGAAAGCTGAACAGGTTCCGGCGCCGGTCGCGGGTTCCGTTTCGGCAGCCTCAACAGTTTTGCAGGACGCTCCTGTGAAGTTGCCTTCGGAACATATCTCCCCTGCTAAAGGCGCATCCACGAATGCCGAAGCGGTCACGCCGCCGCCCCGGCGTGCCAGCGGCGTTACGGCATCATTCGCACCGCCGGACCGGTCCGCTCAGGTGGCGCCCCGGCCGGTCGATCATGCCGGTCCGGCGGTTCGTTCGGTTCCTGTCCGCCCGGTCCAGTCTGCGTCCATTGGCGTGCCGTCGCCGGCTCCGCTACCTGCGTCAGCGCCTGTGAATACAAAGGCGGCGGCCGCATATGACGTGCGCAATACGGTCGATCCGCTGCGGTCGGCGGAAGCCATGTACCGTGAAGCTCGGCGCGTGTTGGAGGAACTGAAATGATCCCCAAGAATCGTCGTTGGGTAATCGTCGGGGGGGCGGCCTTGATGGCGCTGTTCTGGTGGAATAGCAAGGCCCACCCGCCCGCTGGCGTTACCCTCGACCTTCCTCCGGTGTTGCCATTCCCAATGTCGGTGGGCGCGGCGCCGGATCCGGTCACAAAGGAGACGGTGCAGCCTGCTCCCATTATGCATGCCGCCGTGGAGGCCCACGTGGTGCAACTCTACGATTACGGTTCTATTGCGTTGACGAAGCCTAAGGAGTCCAAAGCGGTGAACGCGGAAGGGGCGCCGGCCCGCGATGACTCAGCCGATCCAAAGACCGCGCCGTCGGAAAAGACATTGCCGCCGGCGCGGGCCATCACGCCGCCGCAGAGACCGGCCAGTATCCCGGCCAAAACCTCATCTCAGGCACCGGAAGCCCTTAAGGCTCAACCGTTGGTCCGGCAGGTTTCCAACTCGCAAATGTGGCCGGTTTTGGTCGCCAACTACAGTGCCATCGGGATCGACGCCTATCTCAAGGCGATCGCCCGTCTGGGCGGCCGGTTCCATGTCCTGGTTAAGGACAGGATCGGGCCCGAGGTCGACATGGTCGCCATGCGCGTGCTTGGACCTGCGATCGATAGCGGGCTGGCGCTAAAACATCCACATTTCGTCGAGGACAAGGAAATCCGGGCGCGGCTCGAACTCCTGCAACTTCCTCTCGGCGCCAACCGTGAAGGGGTCGTGCTGCTCCTGAGCGGTTGGTTCAACCGGGTTCTGTGGGGAACCGTGGCCGACGGGGTCATGGCTCCCGATCTCAAGATCCAGGATCTAGCGGAGGTTGAGGCGTCCTATGTAAAGGCCGACGACGGGTTCTTCCTTCACCTCGGTAATGCCAAGGTTCGCGCCACCGGCGGTACGGTTCGTATCGACCGCTTGATTCAACTTCCGGGATGAGGTGCGGTCATGGGCGACCGATTTAGACTTTCCCTTGCGGTCGGCATGCTGGTGGCCGTCACGGCCTGCACCGATACGCGCCATGTTCCTTTCAACGCGTTTCGCGGCGATAGCGGGAACCCCCTAGTTTTCACCCGCCAGGTCGCGGTGCAGATTTCCGAGGAAACCCATGCCGCACCGCCGAACTGCCTGATTGTTTTGCCGGTTGAGGCCGAAGTTCCGGTTCCGAACGCGGTTCTGCGCCGGATCGAAGGCAGGATCGTCGCGAACCTGCCGCGCGATCTGCGAGTGGTTTTCGGCAACCGGCGGACAACTGAGACCTTGCGCCGCTCCATCGACTTGAGAACGGACTTGGGCCAATCGGCCTTCGCCCGCTCAATCGACTGTCCCTACTTGCTGCGCGCGCGTGTGACCTCGGCCGCGCGTGACTACCTCCTCGTCTGGGCGCGCCTGCGGCTCGGGATGGAAGCATCGATGACGCGGGTGCCCGGCGAACAGGTTCTCTGGCGGGCCCGCCACGAGGCTATGCGGACGGAAGGCGGAGCCGCGCTGACCCCCGTGGGCGCCGTGATCGAGAGCGCCCTAACAGCCAATTTCCTTGCTGATGACGATCAGGTCGAATCGTTGATTGATGATCTGGTACGCCGTCTGTTCGTGAGCTTCCCAGAATAGAACATCGACGCAGGGAGGTGTCGAAGACTGTTCCGTCGGCGTTTTTGCTGGTTCGTCTTTCCGCTAATCGGTTACTTTCGTCAACGGGCATCGAAAGGTGAAAGTCGATCATGGTCATCGGACACAAATTCTTTCCGGATGGACTGTATGTCGTGACGGCACCGTGCTGGGTTGGCGTCACTGGTAACGCTGGTATTCACGAGCAGATGCCCCTCAAAAAATTCGATACCTTTTTGGTTAGGAATGGCGGAGCCATAATCGGGGCGCGATACACTCTTCCTGGTGAATTGCAAAGACTGCTGGACGCGGGATTGATCGAGAAAATGGTTAATGGTTGAAGCAGGCATTCCTATGTCCTGATGATCGGTTTGAAAATTGGTACGGCAGGTGCGTCAAGAACTGCTTTAGCGGCAACTTCAATTGTGGCTTCTGGGACGAGTTCCTGAACACGCATTGGGTATTGTCTCTGGGGATACCCGGAGCCAAGATCGAGGTGTGGCGCCGGGACTTCAACGAGACGCGACCTCACCCATCCCTGGGGTTCATGACGCCGGCCGAATTTGCTTCATCGGCTGGGGTTAACCCCAGCCGATGAAGGCCGGATTCCCTCATTCTGGCCGGAGGTGAATCTGGGAGAGGGGCAACAGGCAAAATAGATGAGGACACTGCTGCGAATTGGGATATCCCACGGGAAGGTACCTGTTCCGTAGTGGCGCTTGTGCTAGTTTTCAATAAACAGAAAACGCTCATGCGAAATTATCGTGATGTCGCCTGAGAATTGATAAGGCTGCGGCTTCCATTTTTTGACGAGCCGATGAGTTTGCAGTATGAATCTGAATGGCTGGCGGGACAAAGCCTTTAGTCGCAACCGCGTCCTCAATCCAGATCAAAACGTCGTAGCCGGTGCCGCGTTCATCGAGGCCGAGGTCGTGATCTAAGCTGATGTGGGTGACATCACCGGCTTTCAAGAGGTCAATGACTTCGTCAGGCCAACGACATTGTCTCCAACCCTTTGGAGCAGTCCGTTCATCATCTAAGTATATCTTCAATTTTAGATGCTCCGACTAGTGCTTCTTTCAGAGAGTGTTCTAGTGAACTGGTGCCTGAATTTGATAATTTCAGCCATCTAATCTTCTGAAAGCGAGTTAACCGTGATGACCTGAACCTCGATTGTATAGAGACAGTAATCACCTGACATTCGCGCCGCTCCAGCGAAGGCGGTGTACGCAGCTTTCGGTCTCGTTTCCTCATTCGGTTTTTGGCCTTGTACAGATCTGTGCCGAGCACACACTCCGCCTGCCGCTGGGGTCTGGAGGTCATTCATGCCTCATCCAAGATGGAAAGGGCGGATCGTCGGAATTTCCAACAGGGTTCCACATAAATTCTTCGTTTGCATACCGGATGCAAAGATCGATTTCCAGCGGATCCAGGTTTCCAGGGACGTCGTGCTTGAGCTGATATGCGGCGAGGGCATCCCCGTCGTGATCCAAGGTAAAGGCATGGCGGTGTTTGTATTTGAGAATATCCCGATCCGGTACCATGTCCCGATTGATGCTCAACAAGCCCATGTACTTGTTCACGGCATCGCGTCCCTTCAAGTTCAAGGCAGCGTATGCGCTTGAAACGCGCTTTTCCGGATCGTTCGGTTCCTGATGCCAGGCATAGACCCAGGAAAATAGCATCACGACACGGCGCAGCAGGTATTTTGTTTCACGGTCCTTTGCGAAGGGATGGGCATCAATGATGATGTTGAGCTTCGCGTCGGCTTGCCCTGCGTCTTCTGCCGTCTGCACGGTGGCTAAAACGTCCACGGCGGCTTCATATAGAACCGCAGAATCGTCCCTTGAGTAAGGCACTAAGGTTTCCAGCCATTTCAAAATCCCTATCACAGGTTCAGCATTCTTGGGTGACCGAAATCCCAACATGTCCGCGCACAGGGAGGAGAGTTGAACGCAATCGGATTCTCCCGCCTCGATATACTCCAGGCCAAGGATGCCCTCATGATCACGGATTGGCAGGCCAGAAGCGGATTCCGTCTCCAACCAGTCATCCAGCCGGCGAATGAGGCGCGGCACGTTGAGCACGGAAATCTGGGATGTCTGGACTCGTGCGACGAAACGGTCACGAAGCTCCTCCAATCCGCGCCCGACGGCACTCTCCGGCGTGATTGGAATTTTTTTATCGAGGATCATCTCTCGTGCTTCCGTCAAATTCACCGGGCGTCCGTAAATCGCGGAAAAGATCATGGATAAAGAAACCAGCGCCGGTCCATCGTCGGCGGTCTCCGGCCAATAGCTGGAATAGGGCACTAAGGCAGTGACCCTGGAGCCGCTGATAAAAGGCAGCGCCAAGACGGGCCCTACCGGGAAGAAATTCTCGCGGCGCCAGAGGGAGGAGTTCCGTTCTGGAATCCTGTGGAACCAGCGTTCCATGTTGACGTCCGAGATGATGATGTCCGCGCGTTGGGCACGGCTTCTCCGGCTCAGGTCGATCACCCGGTTCTGAGCGTCGTAGAGCGAGGAAATCTGAATCAGGTGCATCACCCGTGTCACCGTCGTGAAATCGTACTCGGCGTTGTCGTCGATGATGAGAACGGAAAGAGGACGTGGATCAGCCATTTTCTGAGGGCTCCAGATAAAAATCGACACTCAAATCGTATTGTATTTTGAACCCAGCGGTCCTCCTGTCGCCTGATGACAGAATTTGCGTCGGAACAGGGTTTTTGGCGGCAATCAGACCTATGTTGCCTCCCTCCGGGCCGTATAATGCATTCGCCTCGACGATGCCGCGCGGCGTTCCCTCCCACATGGCAGCCTCCCATTGGATCTGTGAGACGGATAGGGTCAGGCCATGGGGAGCGTCTTTGATATCGTAGGCCAGATCGATCCTGCGCTGTTTGTCCGGCGGGATTTCGGGAACCGCGTTATCGATGCGGATGTTCTGAATGGGCTCGCGCAAAAGGGCCAGTGGCCAGATCACTTCGTCCCTGCCGATGATTTCCAGCAGGGCGTCTTGGCGGTCGAACTTAGCGATGCCGAGAATATCGCTGAGCGATCCGATAGTCTCGTCCAAGGTTACCTTAGGGGTCCAGATGATCGTGTCTCGAATGCCTGGCGACTTGGCCAATTCGATATCAGACCTGTAGTAAAGCAACAAATTTAGGACACCGAGAACCACCGCACGGGCTGCTGCGTTTGGCAACTGAGCGAAACTGGCCGCTGGCTGGGGTTCGCCGGGCTTGGATTGAAACCTGTGGATGTCCGATCGCGCCTGTGCCGATTTTGCAAGGATATGGGTGCCGATTTGCGCCCGTCGCAGACAATCTTCCCAATCCTCCTCCTCCCGATCGATCCCGCGCCTAAGGTACGAGATGATTGGCCCGGCCCAATTTTTCACGTCATGGGCCCAGGAGCCGGCCTGGATGAGGCTTACCTGTGTCGACTTCTCGCGTTCGGCATTGATTTCCTCCGTCGCCTGGCGCCGCGCGCTCAGGATGGTTTCAAGAACCTCCGAGGCGGTAAGGTGTTGGTATTGTATCCGTTCCTGCACTTTAAGGCGGTCTTCCGGATGCAAGGAAACGGCAACCTGGCTGCTGGCCGCCGCTGTGCCGTCATCAGAAATCCTCGGTGCCATGTTCTCCGGGGCCACCGAGATTATCCATCGTTGGAAGGGAAACAGCGGGTGTAACTTCGCGACCTGTATCGAGAGGTCGGTGAAGTTCGATACCGGTCCGTCAATGCCGTTATTCCGAAAATGATCATAGGCGAATTCGCTCACGAGGCGAAGATACTCATCGCGTGCGAGAGAGCGGATGCGCTGCAGAAGAATAGGGGCTTGGTCCCGGTAGAGTCGATAGATTAGCCGTGCCGTATCTACTTCATCATCCAGAAAAGCGAACAACAGGGTGACCCAGGGTTTGCCGCCCACATGAACCGGGATAGCGAAGATTTGGGGAGCCATGCTGTGCCTATTTCCATCCTCGTATAGGTCCCCCCCTATGGCATCGAAAAGATTGGCGCAGGCGAGGTTAAGCGGGTGAGGCTGTTGCCTGCCATCCTGTTGCCAAGGCCAGCGGATCCAAGCTGAGACGCCTCGCTCAAATACGTCCTCGATGTCCCAGCCCGGCTGCGTTAGGCAAGCTTCGACGGTTCTCTTGCCGTCCGGATACGGTGGCAGGCCAGATTGCTTGCTGAAATACTCGGCCTGATGCGGGGTGAGTAGGCAATGCAGGGGGCTATCCGCGCCAAGGAACCGCAGCAAGGTCAAAACTCGTGGGAGTTGGAGGTCGCGATTCGGTCGGGGCTCTCCAGTCAGAGCTTCGCGGCTGCCGAGCATGTAATCGGCGACAGCCGACTCTAGAAAGCGGTCAACTTCCTGGAAAAAGCGATCGAGTAATGTGATGTCGGTCGTCTGGGAGTCTTCAGTCTGCGAGAATGGCTCATCGGAGGGGCTTGGTTGAAGCTTGATGATCGCTTGGGTGACTACCTGGCAATAGGTGTCCCGATCATGTTCGAGGCGGTCGGCTAGGCTGACAAGGCAGTTGCGAAGAAAAGCCGTGGCATTGTCCAATGGATTTGGGCCGCCCGAGGCTGACGTTTCAGGAATCGTGCGCAGACAGATTTCAAACTCCGCAATCCCGCAGAAATCGACCGGGCGCGACCAAGTTGAGCCGTCGTTATGCTGACTGGTTTGAAAGTTGGGGACTTCATACTGTGCGCTGGTAGTCTTCGATCCTCCGTCCTTTGTCTGGATCCCTGTCAAGCGGACGCGCAACACTGCCGGGCGACCAAGCCCGATCATCAGGTAGTCGAGTAGCTTGAGGAAGATGGCTTCGGGTTCGCTGAACGCTATCCAGGCACCCAAGATTGCATCCACCGTCTCGATGACCCGGCGGTCGAACTCGCGCCTGCCGATTTGTGTAGCTTTTCCGCGTCTATCTTTCACGCTCGTCATTGGTCTTCCCAACTTGCGCTGCCGCGCCGCGTCTAGCTAATTATTTTGCGGCTGATCGTTTCGCTCTGTGGAAGACAGTCTATCTTCCACATCCCTAGTCCAGAAGCCGCAGAGATCGGCGATGTCCCCCAATTCGAGCCTGTTCTTGCTTTCCCCCGCTAGGTTCTGGGTTACATGCCCGTCAGAAAGGATCAGTAGGCGGTCGCCGTATCGGGCGGCCAGTCCCAGATCGTGGGTTACCATGAGCACGGTGATCCTGTCCCGCCGGGAAGCCTGTTCGGCGCGCGCCATGCATAACGTCGCGTTGCGGCGGTCCAGTGAGGCCGTATGTTCGTCAAGGAGTAGGAGCTGCGGAGCGCGCAAAAGTGCCATCTCAAGGGCGAGCAGTTGTCTCTGCCCCTGGCTCAGGTTGCCGGCCAACGCGTCCGCTTTCTCCTGCAGGACCGAGCCTGCAAGCATATCCATTAGTGCGGTCCGAGCGGCGGCCGAAAGGCCGCTTTGGAATGGCGATGGCGCGCCCGGCAATTGGCAAAGACGGAGATTTTCAAGCACGGTCAGGTCCGAAACCGTGCCTCTTTCCGGCGCCTGTTGGACGCGGGCGACGTATTGGCCGCGTTGCGGTGCCGGCAGCGCCGCCCAATCCATGTCACGACCGTCGATATTGGCGCTAATGGTGCCAGAATCCGGTTGGAATTCTCCGGCGAGAAGGTTGAGAAGGGTGGTTTTTCCCGATCCGTTGTGACCGATCACAACGACGAATTCACTCGGCTCAATAACCACCGAAGCGTTCTTCAGCGCGGGTATTGCAGCGCCGTCCGCCGTGGGAAATGATTTTGTCAAGTTGTGCAGTTGGAGGCTGATCACCGAATGCCGCTCCCTACTCGATGATGCGGGTGCTCAATGCACGCAACAGATCGGAAAATTTATATCCGATGCGCGTAGCGGTCTTGGCGTTCAAAATTAAGGAGCGTCCTTCAAAGATCACGTTCTTGATCGTTCCCGGTTCCTTCTTAGTCCGGAGAATCTCGGCCACGATCTTGCCGACTGCGCGGCCCAGTTCATGGTAATCGACGGAGATCGCCGCCAGGGCGCCCTTCTCCACACTTCCGACATCGCTGGCGATGACCGGAACGCGGCTTTCCTCGGCGACGGCGATCAGTCCATCAATGGCGCCGACCACCGTATTGTCGGATCCGACATAGATGACATCGACGGTCTTGGCCAGGGCGCGGGCGGCATCAGCAACTTCGTTGGAATTGGATACAGTAACCTTACTGACCATGAGGTCACGAGACGGAGCCAGTCTTTCGACTTGTTCTACTCCGAACTGGGAATTGCGTTCCCCTGCATTGTAGATCAGCCCAATGCGTCGTGCTTTTGGCAGCATAATTTTAATGAGGTCAAGGTTCGCGCCATAATTCACGGCATCAGAGACGCCGGTCATATTCTTCGGGCCTGTGTTCATGCCGACATCGTTGGGATTGGTCACTGTGCTAAAGACGATCGCCTGTTCAGGCGGCGCTTCCTTGGCGACGGCCTGCGTTACAGGGGTCGAGATCGGCACGATCACGGTCGGTGCATTCGCCAGAATTTCCTTCGCATAGGCGTTGAGCAGATTGAACTGGGCGTTCGCGTTTACTTCAGAAATCTTCAGGTCCATGTCTTTGCCGACTTCTTCGCGAAGTGCTTCCTTGATGCCCGCGATGGATTGGTCAAGGATCGGATGGGAAAGTAGATTGTAGATCACGACCGTCTTGCGATCGCTACCGTAGGCGTGGTTCCCCTCGCCTAATCCAGCGGCGGTCAGGATCAGGATGAGGCTCGCAATCCTGCCAAAACGCCAAGCCTTATCGAAAAATTTGATAACAGTATCCATCAGGCAAGTTCCTTCATAACGGTAGGATTTGTTCGCTCCCAGGGCGTGCGCGGCGCAGGGCGACGACTGCGATAACGACGATCGCGGACAGCATCTTGAGGTCTGTTGGCTGAATTTGGATAGGAATCCAGCCACGAATGCTGGCTCGCAGGATCAGGAGATAAAGCAGGAAATAAGCGATTCCTCCGATAAACGGCGTCAACAGGCGATAAATTAGTTTCATCGGGCGACCACCTGATACCCGGCGCATGATTTCCTCGCCGATAACCAAGGCTGCGACTAGGTTGATGATGACTCCCAGTCCCATGTTCACGTCGGCGAATCCTTGCCGGGCCGTCACCATGACGCCGGCGAGAGCGACTAGTGTGTTGGCGAAGGCGAGACCGATAATCTGGTAAGTGCCGTGGGAACGATTCAACTGATCAACCAGGGCGGGGTTCGCTCCGGAACTTCTCATTAGAAGCCCTACTTCGCTTCGAAGCAGCACCCGTGCTGCCAATAGGATCAGCGCGGCAACGATAAGAGACGTCGCGACCTGGCCTAAGTGCAATCCCCATGTGGCGCCGATGACTTGGTCCCATGGTGCCAGGAGGGAGAAAGCGGTTTCGGCATCCCGAATTCCAATGTTGGACTGCCCACCCAATATGCGGAAGGCAAGGGAATAGGCGATCATCGCAGTCAAGATTCCGGTCAATAACCGGGATACGCCAAACGTCTTGTATAGCCCAGCGGTAATCAGTCCAGCCAAGGCACCAGCAGCCATGGCTGCAGCGGTGGCGGAGAGCCAACCACCACCCGCGGAAACAATTGCGGCGAAGGTCACAGCGCCGAGCACGAAGCTGCCGTCCGCAGTCAGATCAGGATAGCGGAGCACACGGAAGGCGAGGGCGATACCGAGCACGGCGAGCCCATATCCGAGCCCTTGAAGAAGGGCATTATCTATCAGGGAGAGCAAATCGCGCATTGGGGGCCGTGTCTTTCAGCGAACAAGTTCCGGCATGTTATCGCGAACCAGATAATCTCCATACTTAAAGACCTGGATGCCGTCGATGGCCTCCATCTGCCGCAAATACGTCGACAGAATGTAGGGCCCGTGCTCGGAAATTCGAAAGGTCCCTGACTTCAGAAGTTTTTGGTCCAAAATGCCAATCGGAATTCCGCCCACACCATGGGCAAAATGTTCGCCAAGATAGGTGAGAATCGGTTCTTCCTGGGATTCCCATAAGGTGAATGATTCGAAGACGTCGAAACCCAGGGTTCCGAAACGACCAGTTTCGACCGCAGCCTTGAAGTGGGGCGTGCCAGGATAAATGACGTTCAGTTGCGGGAACACTGTGACCGCCCGCCCATGGCTTTTTGCGATCTGCCCAAGGCGCCGAAGCCGGCGCAAGGTTGTCGTCCTATGCTCATTGGTTTCACCGGGGATTCCCAATTGCAAGTTGATATAGGCGTCGATACCGACGTCCATCATCTGGGGTATGACGATTTCTTCTAGAATCCTCAGGTAATCCTCAGGACGAAGCGTTTTTGCGAGGTAGAGGAGATGCTCTTCGTCTAGAGCTTCTATGCCAAGATAGGCGGCCTCGCAATTCGCCCGCGCCATCGCGGCGACGACATCTGGGCGTTTCATGGACTCTAGCCGCGTCTGACAATCCCATGAAAAGGGTACTTCTTGCACTAGGTCGGCGATCGCGTTGCAGAGTTCCAAGGTTCGGTGTGGCTGATGGGCGAAAAAGTTATCTTCGATCGCGATGCGGTTCTTGCCCATGACTTGGACAATATGCCGAAGGTCGTCGATGATGGCGGGGATCGATTTCGATCGGAATCCGGAATCACCCACGGCGCAGAATGCGCATTTCAATGGGCAACCGCGGGCGGACACATAGGTGACGTGGTCGAATTTCCCCGGGGTGCTTGGGAGGCTATCCGGGTCGAACGATGGCTTCAGCCGGTCCAAGACATCGGAGCCAAGCCATTTGGCTTCGGGTGTCCGTTCCATTCGGCCTTCTTTCAAATAACTGAGATTTGTCACGTTCTCGATGGATGGGTAATTGCGGATCAGGGCCAGGAGCGCAATTTCGCCTTCTCCGCGAATGATAAAGTCGACAAGGCCGGTGTGATGGCGGAATACGACTTCGTCCTGTGGACCGGCATGATGTCCGCCGAAGATGACAACGCTGTCGGGGGCTAGAGCCTTCACGGCGCTGGCCGTGGCCAGCATACCTTGATAGCTGGCTGTCGTTCCGGTGATGCCAAAGAATACCTGGCCGGATGTGCTTCTTAGCTCACTGGCGACCGACTTGGTGATGGCCGAGGTGGGAATGAGCCCAAGGTCGAGAAAACGTACATTGATACCATCGCCGTACTGGCGGACATAATTCCCCAATGCGATCAGCCCCGTGGAAAACCCTTCTAAAAGGCCTTTCTGGGGAGGGGTCACAAGAATGAGGGTTTTTGTCATACAGGGTGCACCGTTGAACGGTTTGGTAAACATCACTCCTGCGTCGGATGAGTGAGGGAGCGAGCGTCGTCGATCATAATCTCAGCACCTTGTGCCGCCTGACGACGACTGACGTGTTTTTTATTGGCCTTTGTTTGCCGTCGATGGGGGAGTTTCCCTCCCTTCTCCGATCTTGCAACTTCGGAGAAAAAAATGCCCAACATCACAATCACCTCCCCCAATGAGAACTTGGCTCTGGCAATTGCGGAACTCGTAGAAGGCACGGGCGAAGTCACTGCGACTGTATCGCCGGAGGACACAAAAACATGTGAGCTCATCCGGCATCCGTCAGTGCCCTGGTGCGACGTAACCTGTGTCTTACAGGCCATCAAACCGTTGCGGCCTAATGTACGGACAACGCCGGAGCAGCCGGGAATGTGCCTGAATTTGGGTGATGGGCATGACCTCAGCCGATGGAACGTGAAGATCTTTTGCGATGAGACGGCCTTCGCGCGGCGTGTCGCGGCCAAGCTTGAAGACGTTGGATTCGAAGTGGCCTCAATCGAAACACGTAATTCTCAGAGCATAGGTCTGAAATATGGAGGTGCGACAGCCTTCGTCAGATCTATGGCGAGGCTGGTAATTGGAGACGAGAGTGCCTGTCTACCAGAAGAAAAGGCTTGGTCTCACTCTGACAGGGATATTTATCTTATCATTCAAGATTTTGAGATTGCGGGTAAACCGGCTGCAGAGCGGGTCCCAATCGAAATTGAATCTGATTGTATTAACGGTGCCAGTGAACTGGCCAGCCGACTGATTGCGCAAGGCTTCGCAGAGCCAAAGATCTTGATCAGGGACAAGCTGGGCGCAATAGATCAGTTCTTTGTCTCCGCCGACAGGTTCATAAGTGAAGGCGCCGACGGAGCCGCTGTTTCATTGATATCCGAGGTGACATCTTTTTTGGATGGCGCTGGTGTTGATAGGGTGAAGTTCCCTCTCCGCCTATCACTCGTCACGAGTTCACACATTCGGGGTATCCAGGGTGGTGATTGCGAAGTGAAATTGCCGATGGCGGCGATGCAAGCAGGGGTGCTGCCTCCGTATGGGATCGATACGCCGGAACGGTTCATGATCCAAATTCGATATGACGATTTCGCCGCTGCACAGGAATTACGGGACCAGTTTCTCCAGAATGGGTTTCCAAGGGTTGAACTCGCTTCTTGCGAAGATTCGGAAATCCGTGACGGGCTGAGAGTCTGTTGGCCAGAAGCCCAGAATATGTCGCAAGTTCGGTTCCTGGCGCAGTCCATCTTCCGGCAGAAACTGGATGATTTAGGCCTGACAAACGAAACCTGGCGAGAGGTCGATGCTAATTGTGCGAACACCATCGTATTTTATTTCCCTTTCAAGGCCACATCAGAAGGCAAGATCGCGCAGGCTCGGAGCAAGCCTGAAAATTTCAGTGTAAAGGTTGCCTGTACGGATTCGCACCTTCGCAAGGCGATCATGCGCCAACTGCGCCGGATGGGATTCAAAAAGGTTATCGAGTCACCTGAACGCCTTGGTGGAACACGTATCTGTTATGGAAACGTGCCGGTGGATCTCGTCGAACAGGTATCGAAAGTTATTTCAGAAGCCTCTGGTCTCGATTTTGAGACGTCGCTGCGAGCGCTGGAAGACGCCAAGGAACTCATTATTTTCGTGAGCGACGAACTCGCGGAAAAAACGTCGCCAGACGGCGTCCTGGAAACGGGCGAGAAGAATAACGCCAAGTCGGTCGCGGCGCAGCCGATCGTTGAGGCATCAAACATCGACCTGTCTTTGGCCGGCGCTCCCGTCGATGCCAAGCGTCCTTTCATTGTTCAGGAGAAGGATGGCGTGTGGATCGGCACCTGCTGGATTGCGTTCAAGGCTGACCCCGCCCATCCGTTGCTGCCCAGTCACCATACGCTTTCTGAATTCTGCTTCGACCAGAGCACGGTAGAGACAATGATGCATTTGGCGCGAGGTCTTGAAGCCGTGCGAGAGCCTATTCTTTTGGAAGGCGAGACCAGTTGCAGCAAAACGAGCTGTATCCAGGCTTTTGCCGCGCTGACGAAGTGGCCGTCGATTCGTCTCAACATGAGCGGCCAGACTGATTCCAGTGACCTAATCGGCAGGTATTCGCCTCAAGGCCCGGGTTCCTGGCCGTGGGTTCACGGCATGGTCACCGAGGCCATGCTGAAAGGATATCTCGTTAATCTGGACGAATTGAATCTCGCGGAAGCAAATGTACTGGAACGCCTGAACCCGACCTTGGAACGCCATCCGTCCATGGTTTTGAGCGAATGCGAAAATCTGGTGATCGGGGGTATTGGAAACGCTGTGCATGCCAACTTCGCCATTACCGCAACCATGAACCCTGTCGATACCTACGCGGGCCGAGCTATTTTGAGCCCGGCCTATCGGGACAGGTGGCAGGGGTTCCGAAACGTCCGTAAACCGAATCGAGAAGACTACGAAGCAATGCTCCGATGCCTGGTGTTTGGCGAGCAGCCGGCAGTGGTCATCGAAGGTATGCGATATGCGGCCTGGACCCAGTCACCAAGTTTCCCCGAATTGTCTCAGATGCCACAGATCGAGGAACTTCTGCCACGTTTGGCGCAGTTCCATGTGGCGGTCGAACGTGCGGCATGTGAAACGGAAGGGGAGACCGCGAATGCCTTGGGATCGGGAAAACGGGAACGTTATGTTTATACGCGTCGCGCTTTGCTGAGCGTGCTTCAGTTCTTGTCGTCGCAGGTTGTCCGCGATGCGAAGTCCACTCGGCGCAGGGGCGAAAAGACGATCCCGCAGGAGCAGTTTACCAGTCTCGTGCGGATCGCGATCTCCCGCTACTACCTGGAGAAGATTCGGGACGGATCAGATCGGGGCACGGTTTCCCGGCTGATCGAGGCGACAGGATTGGCAGCGCAATGATGCCCCGTCATGAAGCTGAAACGCTGGACCCGCGGTGGCAGGGACTCGCCGCTGCCTGCGCCGGCCTTGCGCCGTTTGCCGGGATCCAGGTTAAGCCGGGAGAGAACTGTTCCTACAATTTTGCGGAACGCACCATTACCTTGCCGCCGGATGTTATCGACAGCCATGGCGAACTTGCCGCTCTTGGCATCGCCGCGCATGAGGCGGGCCATGCCTGGATATCACACCTGAATGGCTTGCCTTTGGCCGGCCTGCGCCAAGGGGCCATGTGTAACCTGGTTAATGCGGTTGAAGACCCTAGAGTGAATACATTCATGCGGGCCCATTGGCCAGGCACGCGTCGCTGGTTTAATGCTTTGGGTGCCAGGGCTCCGGCTCATGGTTTATTCTCGGTTCCTAGATTTTTGCAGTTTTGCCTAGTCTCGGCGGCAGGTGACTTCATCGGGTGGGACCTGTCGCGCTATGCCGATAAAGTTTCAGAATGCGTATTTTCAGCTCTGACAAAGACGAATGCAGCACGCCGGCGTTTTGCTGAGACGTTTCCCAGTCCTGCGGCCGCCCGGGTCAACGGCAGTGGGGCCGGCGGGGCTTATTCCGCTTGGGAAGCCGTGTCGTGGGCCCACGCTGCCCAAGCTGTTCGCGGACTGCAGCGAGATGTGGTTCCCGTGGCCTGCGAATTAATTGCTCTCGATGTCCGGCAAGTTGCCGCGGACTTTGACCGGAATCCCGACCTTTTTACCGCAGCAGGAAAGACACGGCATCCGGGGCATTTGGTCGCCGAATGTTTCAAGAAAAAGCCGGATAATGTCAATTTAATAGATGGAGATAAGCAGCAGCCTGTTTCCCTGCAGGCGATGATGCTCGCCGAGGTCGTTTACGACGATGCCTTAAGAAACACTCACGAGGGTCAGAACCTGAAAGGCCTGATGCAGGCGCTGGATCTGCCGGCGGAATTACTCCTTCGGTTGCTTGATCAGTTGCTGATCGACCTTGCAGGCAGTGAAGAAGGCGACGGTGATGCCAATGGTTCTCTCGAAGGGCGGGCGGCAAGGCCTTCCGCTGGGCGCGGTAGTCCCGCCAAATCGTGGCTGAGAGCGCCTCGATCCCAAAAGGTGTCTTCGGAAGTGAAGTGCGATTCCGACGTCGATGAAGCGAGACAGGAAATCCCGCGCATCGTGGGGCCCCAGGTGTTGCGCCTTGCCGCGGACATTGAAGAAATTCTACTCCCTCGCAAGCATCCAAATCGGGTAAGCGGGTTCCCCTCCGGACAATCTGTCGATCTGCGCCGGGTGATGAAGCTGGAAACTGATCCGCTTGCTTATCGGCAAATCTGGCAGCGCCGGCAGGCCCCCGACCGGCAGGATTTTTGCTTCAGTTTGCTGGTCGACCTTTCGGGCAGCATGAGCGGCGAGAAGGTCAAAGCGGCCGTGGCCGGTACGGTGCTTCTGGCGCGGACACTGCAGCGGCTTGCCTGCCGCTTCGCCATTAATGGGTTTCAGGATCAGTTGATCCCGTTTGTTGAATTCGGCGCGGTCTGTGGGCCGAAGGCGGAGGAAACGCTTTACGAAATGATTCTTGAAGCAAAAACCCAGCGGCCTGATGGTAACAACTGTCCACATAACGATGACGGCCCCTGCCTGTTGGACGCGGCGGCCCAGCTCCTACAACAACAGGCGACGGACCACGCCTTGTTCGTGATTTCCGATGGTGCTCCGGCAGGCATCCGGTCCGGCCCCGAAGAATTGCATGCTGCCGTTGATGCCCTCAAACGAGATACCCCTGACCTCCATCTGTTCGGCATCGGTCTCGGCGAAGGGACGGAGCATGTGCTCGAGTACTATCCCAATGCGATCGCCAGTGTGCCACCTGAGAAGTTGGCGGCAGAGACCGGAGCATTGATTAAGGATGTAATTCTGGGACGGAAGGTGGGCTGAATTTGTGCAAAGTAGATGTGTGCATCCAATCGAATTATTTTCTTCGATGCGGGCAAGAGGAAACGCCCAAATTGCGCCCCCTGAACTCATCAGAGCCGGAAACATGGATTTTAGGTGCGGTTCAAGGGGCGTGTTAGCTCCCGGCAAGTCTGATAAGTCGTGAGCTAACCAGCTTATCTATCTCGCCAGGTGCTGTAGCGGAACCTCCGATCATAGCAGACCCTCGAGACACGGGTAATTTCATGCCGGGATAAACTTTTTATTCCGTGACGTGAGGCCGAACTTCCATCCGTTCATGGGTAGTGTCCGAGGGTAAAATCCTGCCTGTTTCGCTTGTTGGGTTCAAGCCGATAGGGGGCATGCCCCCTATCGGCTTGAACACAACGCCCGCAAAGGGCAACATTTTGAAACCGGACTCTCCCTCTGACTGGAGGGAAACAGGGGCTCAGGTCACAGGCAGTCCGTGGAAAAACGGCTACTGTGAGTACTTCAACGGCAAACTGCGAGACGAACTGCGCAACGGTGAAACATTATTCAGCTTGAAAGAGGCAAATATCGTGATTGAGCAATGCGCAAGCATTACAACACCAATCGAACGCATTCAGCGCTCGGCTGTAGACCGCCCGCGGCGGTGACCGTTAGCCCGTTCCCGGCACCACTCGTTCCACATTTAACCATGCTGTAGACTAACAATTGGCCCGGTACAAAAATGCGATCAACTCAGACTAGGTAATGAAGCGGGAGTGGAACAAGCTCGATTTCAAGTTGCGCCATTTGACCCGAAGCCGGACCCGGCGTGGTTAAATGTTGATTTTTGGAAGGGTACGTTGATGCGGGTAATCGTAACAGGTGATCTCCTCAGAAATACGGGCCAAAATCAAATGGCAGAAAGTGATCAAGCGAAAAATGTTGACTGGCTGAAAAGCGTTCTTGATATGCCATTCGCTGGCATAGCTGATATTGAAGTCGAAGTTCTTATTAGCCGAAATCAAAACGCAGTTTTTGATCGATTAGGTTGTTACTCGGCTCTAGGGCGAGATGTTACAATCGAAGACTGGTGCGAGATATATGAGGGTAAAAATAATGAAATAGATATACTAGTAGATTTCATAGGTCCCTATTTCGAGAATTGCCAAGTTATAATTTCGCATGAAGCCCCGCCATATTTATTTAGAATCGCACAAAAAATTGGTGTGAAAATTATTGATGTTGGTGTTGCGCCGTTGCGTTTTTCATCGGATTACATTTTAGGACTTAGAAGCAATGATGTTGCTTCGATGAGTTTGATTGAGAAATGTAGTATGCGTCCCATGGAATTTCATGATGCCGTCCACACTCGTGTCGCGCTATCCCACAGTCGAGCCCATCCTCTGAACATAGAGAACGGTGTTCTCTTTGTTGGTCAGATGGATATAGACGCCTCCCTAATTCAAGGAGGGTCTATCCCTAAGCCTATCGATGTATTGAACGCCCTCGAGTTAACGTCAGCGATGTATGGTCGAGTTTACTATAAACCACATCCAAACAACAATAATACAAGTTGGTTGCGTAAAATATGCAACGAGCGGGAAGATTTCATTTGGATTAATAGAAATATATATGACACGCTTGTTCTCGATGACTGGTCTAGGGTGATATCTTTTTCGTCAAGTGTTGTTAAAGAAGCTCCGTTTTTTCGCAAAAAAGCAGATAGGATGCTTAAGGACAATGATATTTGGCCATATTTCGATGGAGACGTAGATAATTTTATTGGGACTGAATCGGAAATGCCAAACTATGCTTATATTTCAAATAAAACCTTTTTCTCGAGTGGTTTTTGGGCAGGTTTATTGCAATGCGTTTGTCAAAATTACATTGAGTGCTATCGCGCTGGTCTTGTAAAACGAACATTAGTGGAAAAATGGGGCTTCTAATGGGGGGCCTTTGAAGTGGTGCTGCACGTCAGCAGACCAATCTGGACAAGTTGGGTGATGTGAGACCGAACTTCCATCCGTTCATGGGTAGCGTCCGAGGGTAAAATCCTGCCTGTTTCGCTTGTTGGGTTCAAGCCTACACGGGGGATGCCCCGTATAGGCTTTGACGGCCGCGCTGGACGGAGTGGCGCTGCCGATGGCCGGATGTGGTTCCGGGTGGTTGTCGTCATGCCGCCAAGTGGCGCGCAAAGCCCTGGCGTGGGAGCGCGACGCGAAGATCGTCTTGTTCAGGCATTCGTCCCAAAGCCTGCCGTTAAAGCTCTCGACGAAAGCATTTTGCTGCGGCTTGCCAGGCGCGATGTAATGCCAGGCGATCCGACGGTCCTGGTGCTATTTGAGGGGCGCCGTCGAGGTCAACTCGGTGCCGTTGTCACTGACGACCGTGATCGGCCTGCTGCTCCACAGGATTAGAGCATCCAGTGTCCAGGCGACTCGGACGCCTGACAGCGAGGTATAGATAACCAGCGCTAGGCACTCGCGCGTGCAGTCGTCGATCACGGCCAGGATGCGGAATCGCCGTCCGTCCGTGAACGTGTCGCTCACGAAATCCAGTGACCACCGCACGTTGGGGCTGTCCGGCAGCGCCATCGGACCTCCTCGTCATCGGGCCGGCTTGAGCGGTAGCGGATCATCGTCTGGTCAGTGGCACGCCCGGCGCTTGCTTCCCCCGTGACTTCGCCTCAGGTGCGCGACGGCGTCTCGCCTGGCGGCGGGAGTCAGCATTTTTTTGATGCGGTGTTCTTCAGCATGACGTTGTCCAGCATCGCTTCCGCCAGGAGATTCTTCAGATTCACATTCTCCGTCTCCAACGCCTTCAGGCGTCTTGCATCGGAAATCATCAGGCCGCCGTATTTGGACTTCCACTTGTAAAAGGTGGCGCCGGAAATGTCGTGAAGACGGCACACGTCCGCCGTCTTCCGGCCCGTCTCCTGCTCCCATAAAATCCCGATGTTCTGTTTTTCCGCGAACCGACTTGCCTTCATGTCCATCCCCTCTCAAGGGCTATGGACTCTACCCATTCTTGGCAGAATTCTCGGATCTCACGTCATATGGAATACACTTCCAAGATAGGATTTATGCTATGTTGCTAAAAATTTTAGGTTTTTGGGGAAAAATGTCTGAAAAATTAAAGCAATACAGTGAAGTTCTTCTGTATAGTGGTGGACTGGATTCATTTATCGCCTGGCAATACCTGGGGCGTCCACAAACCGTGTATTTCGATTTGGGGCACAGATACGCAACGCTGGAGAAGGCCGCCGTCCGAGCGACTATTCCGGACACGGAAATTCTCGACGTTCTTCGGCTCGGCGCCTACGAAGAAGCGAGTGCCCACATACCAATGCGAAATGCATTTCTGGCTATGGCGGCAGCTTTATTGGCCGACAAGATTTGGATCGTTTGCCAGCGTGACGAGATGACGATTCCAGACCGAACAGAGAAATTCATGTCGGACGCAGGAGAGATATTTACCTTCCTACAGGAGAGAGAAATTATCGTAGCTACGCCTTTCGCCGATATGGACAAAACAGAAATGGTGGCTTGGTATATTGAGTTCGTCGCCGGCGGCAAACTGACCGGCGACAATTTACTGTTCAAGACATGGTCTTGTTACACGGCGACCGACGACGCGATCCCTTGCGGTGCTTGCTCCGCTTGCTTTCGGCGTTTCGTGGCGTTTCAGAACAATGGGCTTTCTGAATATTGTGCAGCAGATCCAAGACAATCCGCGATCGCTCTTGAATACCTTGACCGTGCCGGCAATGCGGAATTTTCATCCCGTCGAAAATGGAGAATTTTGAATGCTCTGGGTGTTAGCGAGGGCCAGGAGAGCGAAGAGCGACAATGAACGCGGTTGAAGGCCACGATCAAACTGAATTCACGTTTCCGTTGCCGAAGGTCGCCAGTTGGATCGTGACGAACCGCTGCAATTTGTCGTGTTCGCATTGCTACCCCGCCTCGGGGCCGGAGTCATTTCCCGGCGAACTTAATGAGGACGACTGCTATCAGGTGGTTGATAATCTCGCCGACGCAGGGTTTCAGGTTGTGTACCTGTCTGGCGGAGAGGTTTGCCTTTTGCATTATTTGGCGCCGTTGATCGAGCGGATTGTTAACCGGGGGATGCAGGCTTGGATCTGTACAAACGGTTGGTTCATTGATGAAGCCCTGGCGGTACGATTGGCTGCCTGTGGCCTCTCCGGGGCAACTGTAAGTATTGATCACCCAGATGCGGACACCCACGACCGGTTCCGCGACAGAAAGGCATCCTATGCGCGCGCTGTTGGGGCTATCAAGTTATTGCGGCGTCATAACGTTGAAGTGTTCATCGATTACACTGCGACCTTGCAGAATGCAAACGAGGCGACTCGGCTGGTTGATCTTGCGGATGAACTTGGTGTTGCGACCTTGTCCGTGAAGAGATTCCGCCCCATCGGTCGCGGACGAAAGTTCGAGGGTATGTTTCAACTTGATATCGCCGACTATGCACAGTTGATGGCGGCCTTTGCCGCGAAGGCTGAAACGTCTCAAGTTGCCATTCAGTTCTTTGACCCTTCGGCCTGTGCCGCAGCTAAATCCAGGCTATGGATGATCAACGAAAAGACCGGGGAGGATTTTGGCTGTCTAGCCGGTCGTACTTGGGTTGGGATCATGCCGGATGGAACTCTTACCCCATGTCCGTTGTTGAATCTACCGATTGGAAATGTGTTGGCAGGAAGGGTCGCCGAAAAGATCAATAACTCCGAAGAGATTCAAAAGATCGTCAAACGCGAAGAGCGACAAGGCGTATGTGGCGAATGCCATCATAAAAAATCATGTGGCGGTTGCCGAGCGCATGCGTTTGTCGCGTCAGGTGACTATCTGGATGAGGATCCGTATTGCATGGCCAGGTACCTCGAATCAGACAGGTGATTCCGAGAGGCTCAGGGCGCGTCATGTCCCATTAGGTGAGTAATAGTTTCCGCAGTCGGAGACAAAAACATTGATGCCAAGGGCGCGTACCATGGAGCCTATTTCGTCCAGCTGCGCTTGGGAAACCGGTCTGACATCCGCATTTTGACGGCTTGGTCTGTTGATCGTATATAGGTCAACGGAAAGGGTTCCGGCGCACCGCGATGCCAATTCGCGGTATACGTCGCACAGACGCTTCGCCTCACCGGCGTCAAGGGCAGCACCGAATGAGACGAGACAACTCTTGATCTGAATATCAACGAACTCTGATGCCGCGACGATTCCGTCAACCTGTCGTCCAATCGGATGGGCGAAACCGTTCACCTTTAATTGGCGTTCTGGAGAGACGGCGTCAATTTTGACCCACAGTTGACTTCCGGTCCGTGACATCCCTTGCAAGGCGCGGCGGACTCGTTTTTTTCTCAGGAAATGGCCATTTGTGAACATGACCAACGGGCCAATGGAGATGTCAAAACGGGAAGAACGCAAGAAGTCGGAAAGGCCCACCGTCATTTCGTCTATGTTCGGACAGAGCGTCGGCTCGCCATCGCCGCATATGGCAACATTTGAAATACCATCGCTTGCAAGCGCGGGAAATTTGGAACGAAGTGGACTGCTGCTGAGAGAGTGCAAGGCCGCCTCAAGTTCTTGCAAAACTTCATCCACATTGACAGCTTGGGGTGCGCGACTGACTAGGCCAGGCACGTGACAGTATACGCAGCGTTGGTCGCAACCTTTGTTCAAGTTCAGGTTTATCCCAACGGACACCCAATCAAAGGCGTTCGAGTAGGCGCCGTAGACATGCGGCAAGTTTTTGAAGGCACCGTCGTAGAGGAAGGTCAATCCAGCCAACACCGGCCTCCTTTTTTGTCAAAATCAAATAGGCGCGGCCTTTTTCATAAGATCGATTTTATTGCCGCGAGATATTCCTTGGCAGCAATTCACCGTTGCACATGGGCCGCCCAGTCTGGCGAAGGCCTTATTTTCAAGGCCCGCGATGAAGGTCTTTCGAACGGGTGATTCGAAGACGGAATCCAGTAATTGAAGAGCCACGTTTCCCATGACGTGGAAATTCATATCGTCTAGGCAGCAAGCATACCATCGGCCATCGGGTGCTATAAAAGCTTCGTGGCGGACGCGATCCATCAGAGGACACGAACAAGACGCGTAGTCGATTGAGTTTGTATCGATCTGGCCACGTTCCGCCCAAAACCCGATTGTAGGGCATTCGAGGATTGTATCGATCTCGGGGTCTAAAAACCGCGACCAAGCGTCACGTAGCCTTGGATACTCGTTTCTTGAGTAGTCACTCAGGTCACCTTCGAACTTTGCAGGGGTGAGGCCAAGGGTTTCGTTTACGGTGGAGACGTATGTCTCGAGCGTTAATACGCTGACTGTGAGCGGTGTGCAGCTCTTAACGTCGCGGCGGACGGTTAGAAAGTCCTCAATGTTGCGACGCAGGCGATCAATTCCCAATCCACCAACTGCGATAGAATTCGCTTCTGTTGACGCGTCGATACTGCAGTGGAATGCATCAATCAGCTTCTCACCAAGAAGAATTTCAGCCTTGTCTTTCGTGAAGTGCTGAAAATTCGCGGATATCGTTACGGCGATCCATGGCGCTATCCGTTTGATCGTTCGAACAATGTCGATGAAATTGGGATTTAGGAACGCATCCCCGTTCTCGCTTATCGACATCCGTGTCACGGAATGCTTGGATCGGAACACCTCCGATGCGATCTCGTCGAGAATTTTCTCAACAAGATCGAGTGGCATAAAAATCTGTCCAGAGCGTTTGCGCGGACCGATTGGACAATAGACACAGTCTGCCCCGCAAACGGAACTCAAGGATAGGTTAACGGCCTTCAACATAAGTTCGATTCAAGCGTATGTGGTGCCTGTGGCCTGCGTGGTGCATCGTTCGGCGATATTTGTGCATCATCAAAATATTTGGGCCATTTGAGCATTTATGCTAAAGGAGGATTCGACTCATCACTGGTTGATGTTAAGCGACTTTTCGTAGGTGCGCTAGACAGCGTTTTTCGAATGTCTGTACAAAGACGGTAATCAACTGATGTACAGAGACGGTAATCGTCTGACACCTGCCGCTCCGGCGGGGTCAATTTAAGCGGCTTTCGGTTTCGTTTCCTCCTTTCCGTTATTGGCCTTGGGCTGGCCCGCGACAACGGCGGCGGCGGGCGTCCTGCAGTTCATGTTGCGGCACTGGTGGGGCTGAAGGTGACGAGGTCGGCGTCCAGGTCGGCCAGCATCTAGTCATCGCCATCGAAGAACTTGGTCCGGCCCATGACGCGGAAGTGCTTGTCGAATAGCGTGCCGGGCCGGCCGCAGTATTCCCGTTAACTTACGGAGGCGGGGAGGTGACGTTCCCCAGCGATTTTTCTCAGAGGCCAAAGGCGTTTCCGATCACGGTGCCCACCTGCTCCGTCGTTTGCCGTAGCGGATCGGCGGCGAGGTGAGCATAGACGGCGGTGGCCTGCGGTGTTCGATGTCCAAGCAGGCCACCGATAATCGGCAGGGAGCCACCGACGCTGATGCCCATGGAGGCGAAGGTATGCCGCAGATCGTGAATGCGGACATCTGAAAGGCCGGCCCGCGCGCGGATCCGGCGCCAGGGGCGCTGCAGATCGGTAATGTGCTGCTTCTCCTTCTTGCCGACGAAGACGTAAGGATTTTCGTCGATGCGTTCGATGCTCTCCAATATTCGGCTCGCCGCATGGCTCAGGGGGATCGCCTTGGCGCCATGCCGGTCCGACTTGTGCTCCTTGAGCAGGATAAGGCCGTTCGCCAGATCGACCTCGTCCCATTTCAGCTTCTGGATTTCGCTAAGGCGGGCGCCCGTCAAGACGAGGAGGCGATAGGCGGCGCCCACGGTCCGGCTGATGGTGCCGTCCTGCTCCGCCAGATCGAGAGCGATCGCCAGCTTCTTCAGTTCCTCCATGGAGAGGAAGCGCTGCCGGCGCGTCTCGCGGAACGGCCGGACACCAGTCGTCGGATCGACATGGGGCTCGACGAGGCCCCAGATCCGTGCGCGGCCATACATGGCCTTGAGCAGCCCCAGAACCCGGTTGGCGTTATAGCGGGTCTCCTTGAGGCTCTGGTGCAGGGTGTCCACGTCGGAGTGTCGCAGCTCATGAATGCTGCGCCGCCCCACGGCCGGGATGATGAACCGGTCGAGTAGCCATTGGTGGGCCTTGATGGTGCTTTCCTTGCACCGGCCTTCGCAATGGTCCGACATGTAGCGGTCGGCCAGATCCGCGACGGTCATGGCCGAGCGGCCCTCGTCCCGGTCCTGGCGGGGATCGCTGCCGCGCGAGACGGCGCTCAATTGCTGGCGCGCTTCCGTCCGCGCCTCCTCCAGGGTCATGACCCCGTACCGCCCGAGGGTCACCCGCCGGCTGCGGCCATGCCGATTGCGATACTGGATCACGAACGATTTCACGCCCGACGGCTTGATGCGCACGCCGAAGCCGGGAAGGGAGGAATCCCAAAGAACCACCTCCTTGCCAGTGGCGCTGGTCTGGTCGATGTCGCGTTTCGTGAGTCTGGCCATGATTGCGGCTCCGGTAAGCGTGAGGTAAGATCATGCTTACCCATTCGGGCCATGGCGGGCAATCGAAGTCAACGATAAATTTTATATAAAATGTTTTAAAACAATCTATTACAAACAACAGCAATCCCGGGCAACGCCGGGCAGGGTATGTGTCATCAAACTCATAACCTGAAGGTCGCAGGTTCAAATCCTGCCCCCGCAACCAATAAAAAACGCCCTAACCTCAACAGGTTATGGGCGTTTTTGTTTGGCCGGATCCCAGCCGCCGAAATCCAAGGGTCAACCTATGGAAAGCAGATGGAATCAAGTTCCTGCAAGGTAAGGCAAGGTGGAAGGCGCTGCGGGGATGGATCAAAACTCCACGCAGGGCTGACCATGACTAGGATGATGAGGCATTCGTGAATTGTGTCAAGCAGGCCTATCGGGTCGGTGGCTATCCCGGAAACGACGAGGACGGCAAGGGTATGCAAAGCCGGCTAGACAAGCAGTAACTTTTCACCGATCTGTTGAATGGGGCACGCTTCATAAACTCCCACGCGCTTTCGACCGGCAGGCTTGGCGCGACAGGGTTCCATTTCTGGGGCGGAGTGGTCAACGCCCTTGCGGTCGAAATGGGTGACGCGCGCACTGTCGCTGTTCCCTATTACGGTCGCGCAGCGATGACAGCCGATGTCCCGAAACTCACGGCGGCGCTCATGATCCAGAACGCTGAAGATGACCCTCGGATCAACGAGGCCGTGCCCGCCTATGCCGAGGCGTTTAAAGCATATGGAAAGACATTCGAGATGCACACCTAAAGAACACGGCAACGAAGCCAATTTTCCCGCAACCATCCACAGGATTAAGAACTCAGCATTCTTCGGTCGAAACTCGCCAGTCCGCGTAGCGAAGCTGACGCAGACATGCACGCACAAGGGCCCGGTGCGGGCGGTCCATATCCGTCATGTTGATCATCCGGCCTTGGCCGACGGCCTCGATCACTCGGCGCTTTAGGTGCAGGTAATCGGCATGAGCAAACCGCAGGACGATGTCCTGGAACGCATCGTGCGCGTCCGGATCGAACGGCCGGGTGTTGCCCAGGCCGTCGCTGAGCGGATTGGCCGGATACATCGACAGGCAGGGCAGCCAGCCCTCGGGCAAGGGCACGTTGGCGGCATGAGTGCGTTGGTGCGCCGCCAGACGCGGCAACAGATGGGTGTGCGGGCCATGGGGAGTGGGCAGTCCATTGGCTTGCGACGGGATGTATTGATAGACCTCGACCCGGCCCAGGCGAGACAAAAATACCCGGTGCGGGCTTTTCGCGATGACTGCCGTCATGGCCGGACCTTCGAAAGACAACATGTCCGCACCGCCATGGGCGCGCAGCGTTTTAATAAGGTCGGGATCGCGGGTCCGCACGCAGGCATCCACATGGGGCAGTCTCAAACCCAGGTCGAACAGCACCGCACCTCGGTCTTCTTTGCGAACGGCATCGTTGTCGGGTCCGATCTCCGTCAGCCCCACGCGCCCAGCCATGTGCCCCGCCTCGTCGTCGGGCAGGCAGATGTTGACGCCCTGGTTCCAGCGGTTTCGGTTGCGTGATGGCGTTTCATAGGGAAAGACCGTCGCGTCTTCTTTCAGGTCGATGCGGATTGCCCCTTTGCCGGTGACGACCGTGCCGCCGGTATCTCGGAGAACAACTTCCGCCACCTCGTCTGCGTCGCGATGGAATTCAGCGATCACGCCGAAGGAGCCGATACTCCAGCCCGTGGTCGCGGTTCGCATGTGTTGATGGACCAGTGCCACCGCATCTGTGAAGTCTTCAGTCTGGGTCCCGGTCACGTTCGGTTCTCCTCGGGTGAATGTGAAACGACGATCTGTCGGCCGTCAACGAAGTGCAGCCCGCCCTTGATGCGATAGACCGCGGCAAGGTTCCCGGGCTTCAACACAACGTCGGGCGTGCCCTGCGCGAAGATGCGCCCGTCCGCCATCAAGATCAGATGATTGCAGTAGCGTGCCGCCAGGGTTAGGTCGTGCAAGACCGCGACGGTCCCCGCTGTTTCCGATACGCGACGGCGCAGAATGTCCATAACATCCAGTTGATGACGCGGATCCAATCCGGTGACGGGTTCGTCCGCCAGCAGCATCGGTGCGCCGCCGGCCAGACAGCGGGCGATCATCACCAGAGTCCGCTCGCCGCCGGACAACGTTGTGACGGCGCGATGGCGCAGATGGTTCGTTCCCGTAGCGGCGAGGGCATCGGCAATGGCCTGCTTGCCGGCGGCGGCCTCGGCCCTGCGGTCCTGACCGTTCGCCAGCAGACCCAAGGCGACGATCCGTTCCACGGACATGGGCCAGTGGCAGGGGGCGCCCTGGGCCAGGTAACCGACGCGGCGGGCGATGTCGGAAGGACGGTAATTGGTGAGCGGGAGGCCGTCCAGCCGGACCTCGCCGCCGTCGACCGGGATCAGTCCCAACAATGCCTTGAGGAACGTCGTTTTGCCTGCCCCGTTGGGGCCGATCAGCCCGGTCAGGCGGCCGGGGCCGAAGTCGGCCGAAATGCCGTCGAGCAGGCGGCGCCCGTTTCGCGTCACCACCAGATCATGGGCCGACAAGATGGTCATTGCCCTTCCCTCCGCGTTCTCAGAACCAGGGCCAGGAAGAACGGCGCGCCGATCATCGCCGTCAGAACGCCCAGTTGCAGTTCCGGCCCGTCCGTCGCAAAGCGCACGGCGATGTCGGCGGCCAGGGTCAAGGCGCCACCGCCCAGCGCCGACGCCGGCAACAAGCGGCCCGGCGCGTGCCCGACGGCGGGCCGCAAAAGGTGCGGCACGACCAGACCGACGAACCCGATCACGCCGGAAACAGCGACGGCGGCCCCCACGGCCAGGGCGGTGCCGATGATCACCCGGGCCTGTAACCCACCGATGCCGATGCCCAGGCTGCGGGCGACATCCTCTCCCAGGGTCAGCGCGTCCAATCCGCGTCCGGTCGTTGCCAGCAAACCCATGCCCAGGGTGATGAACGGTAGAGCCAGGTCGACATGGTCCATGCTGCGGTCGGTGAGCGCGCCGAGCAGCCAGAAAAAGACTTCGAACGCCGCGTAGGGATTGGGCGACAGATTGAGCGCCAGAGTGGTCAGCGCTCCCGACATGGCGTTGATGGCGACCCCGGCCAGGATCAATGTCAGGATCGGCGCGTCGCGGCCGGCCAAAAGATACAGCAAGACCACCGCCAAGCCCGCCCCGGCCATGCCGCCGAGCGGCAAGGCGAGGGGGTAGACGGCGGCGAGCCCCGAATAGAACGTGGCGACGGCACCTAGCGCCGCGGTCCCGGATACGCCGACAAGACCCGGTTCGGCGAGCGGATTGCGCAGCAGCCCCTGTAGAGCGGCGCCCGCCATGCCCAGCGCGCCACCGACGACAAGCGCCAGAATTGCCCGAGGCAGGCGTAGTTCGCGCAGGATCACGGCTTCGGGTGTTGTGGGCGCGCCGATCAGTATTCCGGCATTCGGGATCAGAACCCCGGCGCGCCCGAAGACGACCGATGCGGCGAACAATACCAACGTCAACAACACCAGACCCGCGAGCAGGAAGGGAAAGGGGATATCAAACGACCGGTCGGTACGGGATAGCTTCATGGCCGTGGTTTTCCTTCGTCCCGGGTATCGGCTGCCTTGGCCAGGCGGGCAACGGCCTCCGCCGCCTGAGGCCCGCCGCAAGTCCACAGACTGGCGGGCAATTCGATACGCCGTGCATCGCCAAGAGCCGCATGGGCAGGATGATGCAATGCTTGATGAGTCAGCGACGGTCGCTCGGCCGTGCGGGCGGCAACGACCAGCAGGTCGGGCCGGGCCGCGATAAGCCGTTCCAACGGCAGGAAGCCCATACCCGTAACCCCCAAATCGGCGGACAGGTTGCGCAGACCAGCAGCACGTAGGATACCGTCAACCAGCGATCCGGGTCCGGTGGTCATCCCACGCGGCTGAAGAACAATAGTGCGCGGAGCAAGGCGGCCAGGAGATGAGCGGCGCCGAACATCCGCCAAGCGGCGGTCGAAATCGTAAATGATCCGCTCGGCCTTGGGCGCTTCGCCCAACGCCTTCCCGACGCGGCGGATGTTGTCATGGATGTCGGCGAACCCGCTTGCGGGGTCGAGAGTCAGGATGCGGTGACCGAACCGGCGTAGGATCGTCGTCGTCGCCCGTGTGGTGTAGGTGCCGGCCAAAATCAGGTCGGGCCGCAGGGGTAGGATTTCCTCGGCCTGGCCGTGGTTGGCGTGCAGTCCCTGTGCCAGGAGCGCATGGTGGGAGATCTCCGGATCGAATGCCAGATAGGAGATCGAGGCGATCCGGTCCCGTTCGGCCAGCAGCAGGACAAGCTGGTCCGTGCACAGGTTCATGGACACGATCCTCTGTGGTTTCCCCTTCACGGTCTCGGTCGGGATGGGGGCGGGAGCACCAACCGGTGCCCCCGCCAGGGTGGCGCCCGTGGGCGCCGTGGAAAGAACGACCACCGCGACCATCAGTCCCCACGCCTTGGAGAGTATGGGGAAAGGCTGTGATGGGGGATGCATAAGCCGTTCTTTCCCGAGACCTAGAGACCAAACCGGGTGCGGATGCCGAAATAGGCGGCGATCCCCGGCTCGTCGTAGAACAGGACTTCCTGGTATTTCTGGTCGAGCAGGTTCTCCACCCGGGCGAACAGTTCCACCCCGTCCTTGATCTCGTAGGAGCCGGCGATGTTGACCAAAAAGTACTCGTCCAACCTGATCGATCGGCTCGTGCCGTAAGAGTTCGAGAACTCCGTATCGCGTTGGACGCCGTTGAAATCGACCCCCAGATCGACCTTTGCCTTGCCGTCCAGAAACGCATAGGCAAGGTTCATGCTTGCGATA
>TARA_R110001592_G_scaffold53050_2_pt1 | contig 44333 bp, 38 predicted proteins | sample TARA_R110001592 | Tara Oceans TARA_R110001592 (sample SAMEA4398387) | marine metagenome | biome: Polar Biome; feature: [SRF] surface water layer (ENVO:00010504); material: water (ENVO:00002006), including particulate matter (ENVO:01000060) such as... | depth 5 m | reverse complement strand
AAAAGAAAAGTTGTTGTTGTTTCCCGCGATATCAATATGCGCGTCAAGTGCGACGCTCTTGATATTTCAGGTGAAGATTATGCACACGAAAAGATTGTAAGCAGCCGATCAGAAATTTATACGGGATTTACCAAACACTTAGTAGACGATCAAATCGTTGATAAGTTTTATGCCAAAGAAGAAGTTTTTTTGGAAAAAGACGAAGTGACGCTTTTTCCAAATGAATTTGTAATGCTTGTTTCGCTGGCCAACGAAAAGAAAACGGCATTAGCAAGATTTTTTGATTATAATAAACCGTTGGGTAGAATTCTAGATTATTCCAATAAAAAGTGGAAAATTAAACCAAGAAACAAAGAACAAGATTTTGCTTTGAATGTTTTAATGGACCCAAATGTTAATGTTATAACTATGATAGGGCCTGCTGGCACAGGAAAAACCATGATAGCTCTTTATGCTGGGTTGTGTCAGGCGGTTGATGACTGGCACACCGTGATCCCAAAGCAAGCTCAATATAGCCGGCTAATTGTTACAAGACCAATTCAACCAGTTGGTAAGGATTTGGGATATTTGCCGGGCAGCCTAGAGGAAAAAATGTCTCCTTGGTTGGCCCCGATAAACGACAATCTTCAGTTTCTATTGGGGAATGGCAAGGATAGTTTAAAAGAATATGTTAGTGAAGGAATAATAGAAATCGAAGCGCTTACTTATATCCGCGGCCGGTCTATTAATAATGCTTTTATTGTTGTGGATGAAATACAAAATATGACAGTTCATGAACTTAAGACAATAATTACTCGTGTTGGGGAAAACTCAAAAATTGTTTTAATGGGTGACATTGAACAAATTGACAATGTATATATTGATGAGACAACAAACGGGCTAACTTATGCAGTAGAGAAGTTTAAAAAACATAATATTGCTGGTCATATAACTTTGAGGAGGGGGGAGCGTTCAAAAGTGGCAACTTTGGCAGCGAAGATTTTGTGATGCGAATAGAATATTTAAGAAAAAAAATGAGCGAACATGCAGTTCCGAAAACGATGAAAGGAAATGTTGAGGTTTTTATAAATGATAAACTGCCAAAGAATGTTGACATAAATGAATTTATCGAAATGGTTCATAAGGCAATTCCTTCTTACTTTTTTGATCACATTGATTCAATTAATATTGGAAATTACGATTTTTTGCTTAAAAATAACCTGAATTCTTATTATAAAGACGGAAAAATATATATTTCAAGTGAAAAAGAGACAACAATGCACTTGGCATATGACTTGTTTCATGAAATAGCCCATTCTCTAGAAAAGCCACATGGCGATCTAATTTATAAAGATGGTGAACTAAAAGAGGAATTTTTAAAAAAAAGAGAAACTTTGCAAAGATTTTTGAACATATATTACCCCAAAACAAAAGCATACAGGTTTGATAACGAAGAATATGATGAAGAATTAGATAGGATGCTACACTCGTTGATAGGCTATGACAGATTAAGAAGTTTTACAGATGGAATATTTTTAAACCCTTATTCTGCTACATCTTTACGAGAATATTTTGCCAGCGGCTTAGAACATTATTTAGAAGGCAACCGCGAAAAGCTTGACAGAATGTGCCCAGTGTTGTATAATAAAATAAAACTATTATTCAACAGGTAAAACATGCCCCATATATCATTTTCAGAACTTAAAAATTGGAACTTGTGTCCACACAACAGGAAATTAGTCTATGAAGACCGCCTTAATCCATTCACTGATAGCATTTATACTGCCTTTGGCACGGCTGTTCACTCTGTGTGCGAACAAATTGCACTCTTGGGTGATAAAGTTGAAGATCCAAGAGCATTATTTGAAAATTGCTTCAAAGAAGAACTAAAAGTTCTGACTGAGGCCCTTCCGGAAAAAGATTATGATACTTTTTTGAAGCACGGCAAGGAAATAGTGGTTGAGGTTCTCGATGGCCTCCAAGATTATTTTGGTAATTATAAAGTTTTTCAAGCAGAAGAAAAGCTTTTTGAAAGAATAGTTGAATTTCCAAACAAAGAATACGATTTTAAAGGGTTCGTAGACCTTGTTTTACAGACCGAAGATGGAAAATATCACATTATCGACTGGAAAACATGTTCGTGGGGCTGGGACGCCAGAAGAAGATCGGAAAAGATGACAACTTATCAGCTTACTCTTTATAAAAAGTTTTTTGCTGAAAAATATAGCATTGACCCAACAAATATTGAAACGCATTTTGGTCTTTTGAAGAGGACAGCAAAGCCGGGGTCCAAAGTAGAAATTTTTAGAGTGACGAGTGGCGATAAAAAAACAAAAAATGCCACAAAACTCTTAACAAATGCTATCCATAATATTACAATTAAAAATAATTTAAAAAATCGTTTAAGTTGTAACAAATTTTATGGCAGATGCCCATTCTACAAAACGGAACATTGCACATGACAGACAAAAAAATTAAGATTCTAACTCTAGGTGATCACCCACTATTGCCATCTGGTGTAGGAACGCAGTCAAAAAACATGATTGAGTCCCTCCTTAAGACCGGAAAATATAAATTTATTTCCCTTGGCGGCGCCATAAGGCATGAAAATTACCAACCAATAAAAACTGAAGAATATGGTGATGATTGGATGATTGTCCCCGTTGATGGGTATGGAGATGCTTTCAAATTACGCGCAGCCTTGTGGACAGAAAAGCCTGATATTTTGTGGTTTATGACAGACCCTAGATTTTGGGGTTGGTTGTGGGAACTAGAAGACGAAGTTAGGCCAAATGTTCCAATGATTTACTATCATGTCTGGGACAACTATCCTTATCCAAAATATAACAAAGCATTTTATGAGAGCAACGATCATATTGCAACGATTTCTAGACTTACTGACGACATCGTTGCCAATGTCGCTCCCGACGTAGATAGAACCCACATTCCGCATGCAGTAAACACCCATATATTTAAGCCACTACCAGAAGAACAAGTGGATAAAATGCGCCACGAGAACTTTTTTAATCAATGGAAGGGCGACGACGATCGCTTTTTAGTGTTTTGGAATAATCGAAATGCCCGTAGAAAGATGAGTTCGTCTGTTATATGGTGGTTTAAATCGTTTTTAGATAAAGTCGGGCACGATAAGGCAACATTATTAATGCATACTAACCCACATGATGAAAATGGGCCAAATTTAACTGCCGTGGTAAATGAATTTGGGCTGGCAGATGGCCAAGTTCTATTTTCGTCAAATCCGCTCCCAACAGAACAAATGGCTATGATGTATAATATGGCAGATGTTACTGTTAATTTATCAGATGCGGAGGGCTTTGGGCTCGGCACATTAGAATCGCTCGCATGTGGAACTCCGATAATCGTTAATATGACGGGTGGCCTCCAAGAGCAGGTTACAAACGGAGAAGAGTGGTTTGGTGTCGGCCTCGAACCAGTTAGTAAAGCGCTTGTTGGCAGTCAACAGGTGCCATTTATTTATGAAGACAGGGTTTCAGAGGATGATTTTGTGGCCGCTTTAACAAAAATTTATGAAATGCCTCGTCACAAAAGAAAGGAACTAGGGTCCAAGGGCCGTGACCATGTAATAGAAAATTATGGTTTTGATAAATTTGCAAAATTATGGGACGAGGCACTGACCGCCGTACATGATAAAAATGGTTCTTGGGGAACAAGAAAAAATTATAAAAGTTGGACATTGGACAAAATAGCATGAAAAAGAAAATAGTTGTAAGGGGGCCGGCCCTTTCACAATCCGGATATGGTGAGCATTGCCGATTTATTTTAAGATCCTTAAAAACGCGGGAGGATCTGTTTGACATCTATCTTATGAATATCCCGTGGGGGAAAACAAATTGGCTTTTTGACGACGACGAAGAAAGACATTGGATTGATGGCTTGATTAATAAAACCGTTCCGTATTTACATGAAAAAAAACAACCAGATTTTGATGTTAGTCTTCAGGTAACAATCGCAAATGAACTAGAAAGGATGGCCCCAATTAATATATTGGTGACGGCCGGTATTGAAACTGATCGCGTGTCACCGGTGTGGATTCAAAAATGTCATGAGTTAGCTGATAAAATTATAGTTGTTTCGGAACATGCAAAGAAAACGTTTCAGGAAACTAAAATTAAAGCACATGATGAACATGGTAATGAAATAGACTATAAACTAACCAAGCCAATTGAGGTGATAAATTATCCAATTCGTGACTTTAAAAAGACAGATCTTAAAATAAAATTTGAAAATGATTTTAATTTTCTTTGTGTTTCACAATGGGGCCCTCGCAAAAATTTTGAAAATACTGTACAATGGTTTATGGAAGAATTTAAAGATGACGATGTTGGGCTTGTTATAAAAACACATTTAGGTGGGAATTCAATAATAGACAAGGCTAATACTGAAACTCGCCTTAAGAGTTTGATTAACAAATACTCAGATTCAAAATGCAAAGTATATTTGTTGCATGGCTACATGAATAAAGACGAACTACATTCTTTATATTCACATTCACAAATAAAGGCGCTTATTAATTTTACTCATGGAGAAGGCTATGGGCTTCCAATGTTTGAAGCTGCTTATTGTGGGTTGCCAGTAATTGGTCATGATTGGGGTGGTCAAAAAGACTTTTTATATGCTTTAAAGAAAAATAAAAAGGGAAAAGAAAAGTTGAAAGCCCTGTTTTGCAAGGTGCCTTATACGATGGCCACAATCCAAGATAACGCAGTGTGGCGAGGCGTATTGGAACCAGAATCTATGTGGGCGTTTGTTCAAGAAACTCCTGCAAAGATAGCTCTGCGCGATGTTAAGAAGAATTATGGAATGTATAAAAGCCGCGCAAAGAGTTTGAAAAAGTGGCTTTTGACATCTGGAAAGTTTGATGGTTTAGAAAATCGTGTATGCGAGGTAGTGTACGGCGATGATATTCCTAGCAATTCAATTGAAGACTTGCCAAAAATTTCTATTATAACTTCTGTTTATGACGGTGACGAATTTATTGAGCCATTTTTGGAAGATATAACAAGACAAACTATTTTTGAAGAAAAGTGCCAATTAATTCTTATCGACGCGAATTCACCAGGGAATGAAGAAAAGATAATTAAGAAATACTTGAAGAAATATCCTAATAATATTGTATATAAGAAGCTTAAGAAGGACCCCGGAATTTATGGCTCTTGGAACAAGGCTCTTGAATTGGCAACTGGAGAATATATTACCAATGCAAATTTGGATGATAGAAAAGCACCAGATTCGTTAGAAAGACATGCAAGAGAATTGTGTTCTTGTGAGGATGTGGATTTGGTATATGCCGATTCTTTTATTACCAATGCGCCAAATGAAGCTTATGAAAACAATACATCAAACGGCCGCAGATATAATTTTGAACAATTTTCGAAACAAGCCATGCTTAGAGGAAATCAGCCACACAATAATCCGATGTGGCGCAAAAAGCTTCATAATAAATTTGGAAAGTTTAATAGTAAGTATCGTTCTGCTGGGGATTGGGAATTTTTCTTGAGATGCGCATTTGGGAATGCCAAATTTAAAAAGATAAATCAAGTATTGGGGCTATATTATTTTAATCCCAAAGGAATTTCAACAAATTCAGAAAACTTTTCTTGGAAAAGAGAAGAAGAAAAGGAAATTCATCAAAAATATATTGAGGTTAGCAAACAAAAAGAGGCCACCCAGACCCCCATTGTGGACAACAGAGCAGTTATATTATGATTTTGCCAGTAGGGAGCATTGTAACAGAAAAAACGCTTGAAGAATTTTATATTCTCAAGAAAAGTCTTGAAAGTTTTCATGACTGTCGTTGGATTTTATCTTGTGATGCATACACATATGATGAATTAAATGGGCAAGAAAACGTTGATTGTCATCTTTTGGTCTCTACTGATGATTGTGATCATAATTTAGCTGATGAAGAAAAGAGAGAAAATTGGATGAAGGTCATGATGACCAAGTTCGATATAGCTAAATTTGGTATTGAAAAATATGAACACATATTATTTCTCGATTGTGACATGATATTTGTTAATCCCATAGAGGATAAAGTTTTAAAGCAGTTTGAAAATAAAGACATTGATGCTTGCATATGTCAGCACATGACAAATGATTGGAAAAATGAAGCAATGCACGGCCTGTTTAATGCTGGAATGTTTCATGTAAAAAGTTTAGAGTTTGTTGAGGCGTGGGAAAATCTTTCAAAACAATATAAGCAATATGGTTTTTATTACGAACAACAGCCCTTAGAATATGTACAAAGAAATTTTTTAACTGTAAACTTGCCAATAAATTACAATATAGGCTGGTGGCGCTTCAACAATGCACAGACGCATGCCAGATTATCTCTTTTACAACTACAGGATAACAAGTTGTTTTTTGGACCACGACCCGCGGTTAATTTTCACGTACATACGGTTCGACCACTAGAGTATGAAAATTTTGGCCAATTTTTAGTTGATAAAGTATTAACATTGTTTGACAAATCACAAAACGATGTTTATGAAAAAATTGCTTTAAGTATTCGAAAATGAAAATTTTAAATGTTGCAGATTTTAAAATATGTGATGATCCGGTCAAGACAGAAGAGACAATAAACGAGCAACTCTTAACAGAAATTAACGACATTTCAGACAATTATATATATGTTCAAATGCCCTTGGCGTGGTTAATTAATAACCGCGGCCTGTTATTTGTACAAAATCTTATTGATTCCATATGTGTGGCACAAAAGAATATTGGTCCGGATAAACAATTGATATTCGTTTGTCAGCATATTCAGGTGACCAATTTAAATTTTCACGGCAATCTTGTTTTTACGCCACACGCCACATTGATGGATTCCTTTTATCCGCTGCCGCATTATTCTTGTAATTATGATTTAAAGCTTGCTAGGAAATTTAATCAAAGAAAGTATTTAATGAGTTTTGTTGGCGATTTTAATACGCATAAAAGCAGAAAGAGGCTACACAGTGTGTTGAAAGATAACAAAGACTGCTTTACAAAAGATACCGGCAATTGGCATTTTTATAATGATGAAATAATTAAAAGAAAAAATTCTAATTTTTATTCTGAATTGCTTGGCAATAGTAAAATATCTTTATGCCCTCGTGGCACTGGGCCGTCTACTATACGCCTGTGGGAATCTTTGGCTATGGGGTGTGTCCCCCTTATTATATCAGATTATCTTAAAATGCCGCTAGATTTTGATATAGAATGGGAAAGTGTGGCAATTTTTGTTAAGCAAAAAGAGATCGAAAATTTAATGTCTTATATACCAGAAAATAGCGCCTTGGAATCAATGGCCAAACATGGCAATGAAATATATAAAAAATATTTTTCTAATGAAAATCTGGCTTATACAATAAAGTGTGGAGTTAAGCAATGAAAAAAGATTCTTTAACTGTTATTTTGGCAATTTGGAAAAGAGATTATCTATCAAAACAAATTGATTGTATGCTGGCACAAACCATTAAAGCGGATCACATTATTGTTTTTCAAAATGAAAACCATATAAATGCTGGCCCAATTGTTGATTCTTATAAACAACGAGGGCACAATGTATCGTTAATACAATCAAGAGATATAAATTTTAAGTTTCATGGGCGTTATGTGATTCCTCTATTGCTAGACACAGAATTCACGGCCATATTTGATGATGATACAATGCCGGGCCCAAAATGGATAGAAAATTGTTTTAGAGTTCATAGAAAATACAATTGTATAGTCGGCGCGAATGGAAGAATTATCACTGGTCTTGATAGCCCTGATATAGGATATTCAGATGGCCACCCGGTAAAAGAGGACACACTAGTTGACTTTGTTGGCCATTGTTGTTTCTTTAAAACCGAGTGGTGTAGAAATATGTGGCGCATACGGCCGGCAACGTGGGAAAATGGGGAAGATATTGACCTCGCCGCAGCCAATGAAATATACGCCGGGATTAAATGTTATGTTGCAAAACAACCTATAGACGACATAGATAGCTGGGGAGATACTGAATCTGAGCTAGGAAGGGACGCCATAGCAACTTGGCGAACCACAACACACACTTCTTTAAGGAGTGATGTTAAAAAATATTGGATGGATAAAGGATGGAAGCCATTGTTATTATAACTGAAATGCCTAATTGGGGTTTTGGAAATAGAGTTTTATATTACTATAATTTGCGACAGTATGCACAGGTCAATAATTATGATTTTTTTTGCCCACCGTGGGATGGGTATCAACATTTTTTAGGCAATATGGTAGGTAATCTAGATATCAGAAAGCCTGTTGAACATCTCCCTCCGTGCCTTGGAGAGAAGTTTTTTTGGGATAGTGGAATATCTACAAGGGAAGTTTTTAAATTAAAGCAAGAGCGACATATGACTGGCAATAATTGCGCCGTACATTTTAGGGGCACTGATTTTTTTAAGTGGAATGCCCGGGCCGTTTTAAATAAGGAATATTATCTTAACGCTATAGATGAGGTCAAAGGAGACACGGACGGCTTTATTTTATGTTGTGATGACACTAATTTGGAAAGTTTTAAGGCCGTTTGTAAACATCTGGAACAGGAAAATATTTTTTATTATGTTGGCGAAAATACGCACGATAGAACAAAATATATTGAAGATTTTACAACAATGTCCCAATGTGATATAATAATTTCAAGTCCATCAACATATTGCATTTCTGCTGGTTTTATTGGCAAAGAAAAAAAGATTATACACTCCAAGGAGTGGCTTGATTATAGAGTTGAGGAAGACGATAAATTTTGGGTTGATTTATATAATGGCGGCAACGAAGATTATAAATTATGGAAAATGGTGTAAATAAATGATCTATCTTAAGACCTATTTTTATGTACCACATGAAATTAAGTTTCTCAAAATGAACTTAAGAGAGGCATATAATCATATTGATAAATTTATCATATGTGAATACAACAGAACTCACACCGGCGCCCCTAAAGATTATATTTTTGATCAGTTTTATAATGAATTTACTGAAAAGGAAAAAGAAAAGATTTTGTATGTAAAGGGCGACCTTAGCAAGTGGACAGTCGAGGCCTATAACAACGAGCCAGCAATTCACGCCATTAACGAACCAGCTATGAGAGGCTTTTTTGAGACTGAAGTAGACTTAAAGGATGACGACATTGTTGTATCAATTGATGCTGATGAGATTATTTACGGGCATATGTATCCCAAAATAATAGATGAAGTCAATCGTCGCCTTTTGGTAAGGTTAAATTTACATCAATTTTTTTATAAACCAACTTATTTGTGGGAAGGAAAAGATTTTGTGTCTCCTATCGCCACTAAATATTCAGTGTTTAAGGGGTCTTTCCCCGGTTGCAACTGGAGAGATCAAGGGCCTATTATGGACGGCAAGGCCGGATGCCACTTTTCTTGGTGTATGAGCCCAAAAGAAATGGTGTATAAGCTTCACACTTATAGTCATCCGCGTTATAGATTTTGTGCTGATGAAGATCTTTTAACGGATGCAATTGAAAATAAAAAATACCCATTTGATTCAAGTGTCGATTTTAATATTAAAGAATTGAGTGTTGATGATAAAATTATACCAAAGTCGGCTACAGAATTATTAGACGTATAGGAGCATAAAATGATTTGGAACGAGATCCTGTGTTTGGGGGATTCCCTTACTTATGGCGCAAGAGATGAATATGGAAGGTCACCCCCGGCAGAATTAGGAAAAATTTTGACTGAAAAGACGGGAGAATTTTATATTTGTCACAATTATGGTATTAATGGAGAAACGAGTTCTGATCTTTTAAGACGATCCTGGCATATAATGAAGTCAAATAGAAGCTGCAAAATAATGCTTCTTATGATTGGTACAAATGACACAAAATCGCCAACTCCATTGGATATATATTCTGATAATATTAAGCAAATTGTGTTATCGGCGCGCGCAAATGGTATGAAGCCGATTGTTGCAACACTCCCACCTTTGGAGTTTACCCCTTATTATATCCACAATAGAGAGTACACAGACATCTATTCAGAAGAAGTAAGAAGACTTTCAAAGATTTTGAAGTTTGATGTCTGTGAAATGGAAGGTTTGGCCAAATATCTTGTAGATGGCGTGCATTTTAATAATGCAGGATACAAAAAGATTGCAGAAAAATGGGCAGATAAAATATTGTCTTTGAAGTAAAATGAAAAATATTCTGGGGCTAATTTATCAAAATTGTAGTGATCCTTCTGCCACTTTAATAAAAAATGGTCAAATTGTTGCGATTGTAGAAGAGGAGCGCGTGCTTAGAGATAAGCATGCTGTTAATAAATTTCCGATTAATGCAATAAATTCTTGTTTAAATATTGCAAATTTAGAAATTAATGATATAGATATTATCTCTATAGGGTGGGATGCTTCAAAATTTCCGGCAAAAATAAAAGATTTTTACGAAGAAATTAGAAAAGTGCACGCGCCATTATCAAAAAAAAGCATAGAATGGCAAAATAAGAATATCAATTATTATACAAAAGAAAACTTACTAAACACTTTAAAGCAAAATCTTTTCCCTAAAAAAAAAGAAATTCCATCAAAAATTAAAGTAGTTTTTACACCACATCATTATAGTCATGCCTGTACGGCTTTTTATATGTCTGGATTCTCCGAGGCGGCTGTTATTACTATGGATGGCCATGGGGAAGAGGACTGTACCAATCTTTGGGTCGCCGACAATTATCAAATAAAAAAAATAAAACAATGGAATATTCCTAATTCTATGGGGTGGTTTTATACTAAATTCACACAATGGTTTGGTTTTAGGCCACATGATGGCGAAGGAAAACTAATGGGACTGGCTGCTTATGGCTCCCACGATCCAGAATTGGCTAAAAAAGTAGATGAAATTTGTAAATTAACTGATGATGATAGAATATATGATGTTAATTCTTCTTTCTTTTTTGCAGAGAATGTTGGGAATACATCATTTTGCAAGGAATGGATTGATTTATTTGGGGAGCCACTTCCTTATGAAAAGAAAATAGAATATTCTGATTACCATAAAAATTTGGCCTTTGCGGTTCAACAAAAATTAGAAGATGTCGGTGTCGCTTTGGCCAAATATATTTTAAATAAAACCGGCAAAACTAAGTTGTGCGTCGCCGGCGGCTCATTTATGAACTGCAAGATGAACGGTGTTTTAGCGCAACATGTGGGATTTGATAATTTTTTTGCACAACCAATGGCGGGTGATAATGGTATTTCCATGGGAGCGGCCGTCGCTGCGGCCTCCAAAACAAACGTTCGTTGGCCAAAAATGGATCATTTGTATTATGGACCCAAATATACTAAAAATCAGATAGAAAAGGCCCTAGAAGAGCAGAAAAAAGCAATAAAGTATTCCCTTTCTAGCAACATTGAGAAAGATGTTGCAGGCCTTTTATCGAAATCAAAGGTGGTGGGATGGTTTCAGGGCCCTATGGAAAGTGGCGCCAGAGCCCTTGGAAACAGAAGTATTTTAGGAAACCCTCTTGACCCCAATGCACGTAACTTAATAAATGAAAAAGTTAAATTTAGAGAGATGTGGCGCCCCTTTTGCCCCTCAACTCTTGAAGAAGAGGGCCAAAAATTCTTTAATTACGAGGGAAAATTGCCATTTATGATCGTGGCCTGTGAAGTTAACAAAGAATATGCTGACAAAATCCCATCAGTTGTGCATTGCGACAACACCGTAAGAGTTCAAACCGTCTCTAAAGAGACAAATCCAAAATATTATAAAATGATTTATGAATTTGGAAAGATAACTGGGATTCCGATTGTCCTAAATACGTCTTTTAACGTCAAGGGACAAGCAATAGTGTGCAGTCCGAATGATGCCATTAAATGTTTTTTAAATACGGGAATGGATTATGTCGCAATAGGTGATTATTTGGTTTCACGCTTATAAGAGGAGGAAATATGAGTACAAAAAGAACAACAAAACAACACATGGAAAATTTATTAAACAAGAATTTGGGGTGGAATGTCTTAGATTTGGCCTGCGGGAGAACTGCCGGATGGCCACAGGCTCAAGTTCTGGTGGATATACACAATTGGTCTGATCAATACCCGGGCAAAAAGTTTATTCAGTATAATGTTGAACAAAAACTTCCATTTGAAGACAACGAATTTGATTTTGTTGTGGCCAGTCACATCATTGAGCATGTAAATGACCCTATAAAATTCTGCAAGGAGTTGAGTCGTGTGTCGAAGCGGGGCTATATTGAGGTTCCAACACCACTTATTGACAATTTAGTATCCGGAGACGCAGCCTCACAAGGTCCGTTGGGGCATAAGTGGTGGGTCTTCTTTGATGATGCGGACGATTCTATCGTTTTCAGACCGAAAAGAGATGTTCTCAAAAAAATGATAACAATTCCGGAATTGAACAAGCTATATCCCTTTTTTAGACAAAGTTTTGTTACGGAAATTTATTGGGAAGATGAAGTGGGCGCCTTATATGGGGATGAAATCTATTCATATGAAGATAAAGTCTATGATTTAAAAGAATCGCAACCGAATCCGTGGTTTTTGAGCCAAGGAGGTTAAAAAATGAAGCATAAGGTGGTCGCTGGCGTTAGAACAAAGGATGAAGAGTGGATTATTGAGAAGACACTTGCTGCATTGCAAAATTTTTGCCACAAAGTTGTAGTATACGACGACAACAGCATTGACAAAACAAAAGAAATGTGTAATTCCTTTGACGTTGTTGACTGGCATGAGGGCCCTCCACGAAATCCGTTGATTTGGAAGGCTGGCGAGCAATTTTCAGATCTTTTTAAGCATGTTCGCTCTCATGAGCCAGAATATATTTTGCTTCTCGACGCGGATGAGATACCAACACCCAATATTGTTGATTTTTTTGAAAAAATAGACGAAAATATCAATTTGTGGAAAGTCCGGATGGTTAATTTATGGCAAAGTGAGGAATATTATCGAGCAGACTCCTTCTTTTCTAAAGTGGTCGGTGGTAATATTGGTGGTGACCCGTTTGGAACGTCGCCATGGACGAAGCACCTGCTAATGAAGAACGATCCGGCAATTGATTATGTATATGATTTACAAAAAGTTGGCTTGGGCGGTGTTACACCAAAACATCCAGCGCCTCTTAATGTCCCGGGCCCACATGCCATGACAAATGATTTTCATATTATGCATTATGGTAAAATAAGCCCAGCATATCTTAGTGGAAAAAAGCCAAACTACTACGCTCAAGTAGATGCAGTTTCTGGAAAGGGAACTTATGAACAAAGATTGGCACATCACTTTGAAGAGCGCCGCAACGAAACGCTCGTATTAAAAAAATGTCCCTCCTCGTGGTATTGGGGGAAAAATGATTAGAATAGATAAGATTACTCGTGGCCGATTTGGCAATCGCATCCTACAATACAATTCGGCTTATCAAATGGCTAAAAAAATTGGCACTGAGATTCATTGTGGCGAATGGGAGGGGTTTGATGTATTTAAAAATTTGCCGTCTTCTGAAAACGTTTACAATCGTGATAAAAAAATATATTCTTGGGAAGAGTGTTTGGAGGATTCTTGGCAAGGAGTTAAGGAACTACACAGCACTCACGACTTAGTTTTAGACGACCCGGCTTATATGCTTCATAATGTTTTTTATAAACTAACTGAAATTGCTCCTCGAAATTTTATGAAGATAAGAAGTGAATTAAGACCAAATTTATCTAAAGAAGCTGTTCATATTGGTATTCATATAAGGGGGGACGATATCATTTCCAGAGATGGCAATGGTGGACGTGAAATTCATGGGACAAAATATTATATTGATGCGATTGAGGCAATCGAAAAAGAAGAACCAGATAGGTTAAAAGTGTATTATGTTTGTAGTGACGACCTAACTTTTCAAACATTTAAGGAAACCATCCGCCATCTTATGGAAAGTGGGAAAACGGCCTATTGCGGGCCCGCAACTGGTAATCCTTCTACTATAAATCACGTTATGGATTTTTCTCTTTTGTCTGAATGTGATTACTTGATTGCTAGTTCTAGCACGTATGCGGTCTGCGCCGGCTTGGTGGGGAAAGAAAAGAGAATCATACATTCAAATGCATGGTTACAAAAAAATGTGGATCATGAGCCATGGCACAATTATGAAGATGAAGACCGCGTTAGAAGACAACAAATAAGTTTTGACAATTTTTGGATAGAAGTTTATAATGGTGGTAACAAATTTTATAAAGCATGGAAAATTATATAAAAATGTATGAAGCTATAGAAAAAGTAATTCCGATTTTAGAAAAAGAGGGTTATAAAATTAATGATCCGTGGGATGTCGTTGAGGCTTTTGAGGCAAAAGTTGCAGAATACGCCGGTAGCAAATATGCAGTAGCGTGCGATAGTTGCACAAACGCGATGTTTTTAAGTTTGAAATATTTAAACGCTTCTGGCAAAATAACCATTCCCAGTAAAACATATTTGTCGGTGCCAGGATTAATTTTACATGCCGGGTGCGATATTGATTTTATAGATCAAGACTGGTCTGGCACATATAGGCTCGACCCTTATCCGGTCATCGACGGCGCCACAAGGTTTACAAAGGGCATGTACATACCGGGAACGCTTCATTGCCTTTCTTTCCATATACGCAAGATTCTTCCAATTGCAAAAGGGGGCATGATACTTACAGACGACAAAGAAGCCGTTGAGTGGTTAAAGTTGGCCGAATATGAAGGCCGCGATAGAAGAGTGTTGCATGATGAAATGCCAGAACCAACAATAAACGGCTGGAACATGTATATGCCACCAGAGCAGGCAGCAAGAGGTATACTTCTTTTTAATGAATTGGCAGAAAATAATGATGATTGTGGCGGCTCTTGGAAATATAAAGACTTATCGAGTTACAAAATTTGGAGAAAGTGAATGGCATTTACAAAATATGGCTACGATACAAAAAAATATTGCTTTGCAGAATTGATTGCATCGACGTTTGAAGTTGATAATTTAGACGATCTTCACAATTTACGAAGTGATCTGCTGCCACCCAAACAGTTGAATTTTGATACTGAAACAAAGACAAAATTTCATGAAACTTTTTACAAAAGGCTAAATGACGGATGGCCAGAGCTTATTGGTGCTTATGAACTTTTTATAAAAAACGAAGTTGCTCCTCGTTTTGATAATAATTTTGTATATCAAGCTTTTCCCACCTTCCGCGTACACATACCAAATGACCAAGCTATCCATTATTGGCACTATGATAGTGATCCTGATCATATGCACCCAGATTGGGAAATTAATTTCCAAATTGCAATAACAGATATGGAGGGGACTCGTTGTACGTGGGTAGAGAGCGTGCCGGGCCTAAAAGACTTTAATCCTATGGAAATGAATTATGGTGAATATACCATATTTAATGGCAATAAGTGTACACACGGCAACAAAGTTAATCAAACCGACAAGATGAGAATAAGTTTTGATTTTAGGATCATTCCCGGCAACAGATATAATCCAGAGTATGACCCAGGTCAATTGACTGCGACGGCAAAAAAACGTTTTATCGTGGGAGATTATTATAAAAAGTTTACCAAGGAAGACAATGGATAATACAAGATCTGTTATAATAATTGGCAAAGGCGCCAGTGTTCAGCGCTGCACAAAACAGTATGTTGATAGTTTTGATGAAGTGGCAATTTGCGGTCGGCCCCCCTATATTGGTTACGAACATTTAATTTCTAATCACGCAGATTGGGATTTTACAAACGACAGCGGCTTAGTCAAATATTCGCCCGAATTAATGCACAAACTTGGACTTAAGTGGCATGTTAACACGGGTGGCGACTCTCCAATTAAAAAAGAATTTAAGTATAAAACACTAGATCCCTCTACTGGTATTTTGGCATTTAATTTTTTTGCTGAAATACCAGAGTATACCCATATTGCCCTAGTTGGTTTTGATCTATTCCAAAAGAATAAAAGGGTTTATTATTTTGAATTTGAAGATGAACATCCAAGCCAGCACTACCTTTGGTATAATGGAACTTATGATAAAGAAATGACATACCTTAAAGAAAGTGGCCACAAAACAGATTTAACTTATGAATTTATTACAGCCCAATTTAAAAACTATCCTGATAAAAAGTTTTCTTTAATAACTGATTATCCTTTTGAAAAATTTGACAATGTTGAGATGGTTTAGGGGATTTTATGAGTAATTTATGGTATATAATTCCAGCAAGAGAGGGTTCTAAGGGGTTTCCTAAAAAGAATCAATTTTTGTTCGATCATACGGCAAAAAAAATACCACCCGAACAAAAGAAAAGGGTGATCGTTACAACAGATGATGAAACCATAAAAGAAAAGGCTCGTAAATATGGATTTGTGGTATATCATAGGTCAAAAGAATTGTCCATGGACGATACTAGCATTTTTGATGTTATGAAAGATGTTATAGATAATTGTCCTTTTATTGAAAAAAACGACGATATTGTCCTTTTATATTTGGTATATCCAGAACGAACATATGACGAAATTGAAAAAATTTATAAATTTTATAAAACACACAAGGCGCAGTCGCTTCTTTGTTCTGTGCCAGTAAAAACACACCCTTATATGTGCTTTCATAAAATGGAAAAATATCGTGGATCTTGTGTTATAGAACATGATTTTTATAGAAGGCAAGACTATCCAGAATGTTTTCAGATTAGTCATTATGTGTGTATATTTAAAAAATCAGAGCTTAAAAAAATGCAAGCAAATTTATATAATAAAGATACGTTCTTTTATTCGATTGGTGAAACAATAGACGTTGATCGTATTGAAGATTTAAATTTGTTTAATAAAGTGGGAGAAAAAACAATCAATGTCAATTAAAATTATCGCAGAAATAGGAATTAATCACAATGGTGATATGAACATAACAAAAAAATTAATCGATGGTGCTGCCGATGCAGGCTGTGATGCAGTTAAGTTTCAAAAAAGAACGCTTGATGTTGTATACACAAAAGAAGAACTAGACAAGCCTCGCGAAAGCCCATGGGGAAAGACAAACAGAGAACAGAAAGAGGGCCTTGAGTTTGGCAAGGAAGAATACGATGAAATTGATCGTTATTGTAAAGAAAAAGGCATTGAATGGTTCGCGTCGGCATGGGATATAGAAAGCCAATTATTTTTAAGGCAGTATGATTTAAAATATAATAAAGTCGCCTCTGCAATGCTGACTCATCGAGAGCTTTTAGAAAAAATAGCAGAAGAGGGCAAGTATACATATGTTTCTACTGGAATGAGTGATTTAATACAGATTAAAAAAGCAGTTCAGCTATTTGAAGACTACCGGTGTCCTTTCGAATTAATGTATTGCAACAGCACTTATCCAATGCCTTTGGAAGAAGCTAATTTGAATGCAATGAAGGCCTTAAAAAAGATGTTCGACGGCATTAAGGTTGGCTATAGTGGTCATGAAACCGGTCTTATAGTTAGCTGCGCCGCGGCAGCTATGGGCGCGACATCAATTGAAAGGCATATAACACTAGATCGCTCCATGTATGGATCAGATCAGGCAGCGTCTGTAGAGTTGGGCGGATTAAGAAGACTTGTTAAACACATTCGCAGTATTGAGATCGCAATGGGCGCCGGCTTTAAAAGCATTAGCGAAAAAGAGATGAGCATTGCCAAGAAGCTAAGAAGGGTCGACACGCTATAATGAGTGTTTTAAAACACAAAAAGGTGTTGATCACCGGCGCCACAGGGGGCGTCGGCGAAGCTTTGGCGCAAACATTTGCTTCGCTGAATTGTAGTATATTTTTGACTGGAACTAATAAAAAAAAATTGCAACTTTTGGCTAAAAAAATAGGCCCACGTTGTCAGGGTTATGAGGTTGCCGATTTTAAAAACACAGAATCAATTGAAAATTTATTAAAAATAGCCAAGCGCCAGTTGAAGAATGTTGACATTTTAATTAATTGTGCTGGAGTCTTTCCAGTTAAATTTGCGAAAGATACAACATTCGAAGAATATAATGATTGTTTTAATGTTAACGTAACTGCACCATTTTTATTGTGCCGTTCCGTGATACCGGACATGATTGACCGTCGATGGGGAAGAATTATTAATATAGGCTCTTCTTCGGCATATGCCGGCTTTGCAAAAACGTCGGTGTATTGTGCTTCAAAACATGCGTTATTAGGCCTCTCCCGCGCCTTACACGCGGAGTTAAAGGAATATGGTGTCAGAGTACATTCGGTGTCGCCAGGGTCCGTTAAAACAAAAATGGGGGAGAAAGTAGAGGGACAAGATTATGAAACCTTTATCGATCCGGACGAATTGGCAAGTTTTATAGCACATATAATTTCTTATGATAAAAATATGATATCTGAGGAAATTAGGCTAAATAGAGTGTTTGTTCAATGAGTTATATAGAAGAAATGTTTTCTTTAAATGGAAAAGTTGCGCTCGTTACAGGTGCAGCAAGCGGCAACGGTGCAGCCATTTCAGAAGCTCTTGCGAAGGCGGGGGCAAGTGTGGCGATGCTTGATAAGAGTGCTGTTTTAGAAGAAACATCCAAAAATTTAAATAAATTACGCTCTGTTAAAACAAAGCATTATATTTGTGATCTAACAGACACCGAACATTTTAAAAAAATTGCTTCGCTTATAGAGGTTGATCTGGGCCCAATAAATATTTTAGTTAATAACGCCGGCATTACATTAGGACAGGACGCTTTGGAATACTCTACTGAAAACTGGAATAAAACTTATGAAATAAATTTGAAGGCCCCCTTTGAAATAATTAAGGTTGTTGGAAAAAGAATGAAAGAGACGGGCGGCGGCTCAATAATCAACATTACAAGCCTTAATTCAGAATTGGCGTTCCCTAATAACCCTGCCTATGTTGCGTGCAAAGGCGCTTTAAAACAATTAACCAAGTCGTTTGCTTTGGATTTGGGTAAATATAATATAAGATGCAACAATTTGGGCCCGGGCTATATGAAAACCAACATGACCAAAAAAAGCTGGAATAATTTGGATACGCGCAAGAAAAGATCGGACAGAACAATATTAGGAAGATGGGGAACCCCGGCCGACCTTGCTGGCGCAGTAATTTTTCTAGCATCGACAGCATCTAATTACATGACTGGCCAAGATTTATACATAGATGGCGGCTGGCTAACAAAGGGATTATGATGAACCTACAACCAGAAATTAAATTTGTTAAGAAGGGATGGGGCTATGAAAGATGGATTGTCAACAAAAAGGAATATTGTGGTAAACTCTTGTTTTTTGATAAGGGAAAGCGCTGTTCTTGGCACTATCACAAATTAAAAGATGAGGTTTTTTATCTTCAATCTGGCCTGATGCTAGTGTATTATGGAAATGATGATGATCGAGATACTGCAAAGCAACAATTGTTAAAGCCGGGAGAAAATTTTTATATATATCCCGGGTTAAGGCATCAAATGCTTGCTTTGGAAGAAAGTGAATTGTTTGAGTTCTCTACTGAACATTTTGATGAAGATAGCTACAGAGTATTAAAGGGTGATTGATGATTATATATGTTGATATCGATGAAACAATTTGTATTACGCCCCCTGATAGAGACTATGCAAGAGCATCGCCAATACAAGAAAACATAGAAAAAATTAACAAACTTTATGAAGAGGGGAATACTATCGTTTATTGGACTGCTCGTGGATCTGGCTCTGGTTTAAATTGGTATGACGTTACAAAAGACCAATTAGATAGGTGGAGTGTAAAGCACAATGATTTAAAAATGGGGAAGCCAACATACGATTTGTTTATATGTGATAAGGCCGTCAATTCAAGAAACTTTTTCGAAGAAGGTATAAAATGATTTTGATTTCTTTCGGCACAAGACCAGAATACATAAAAGTTAAGCCACTAATTGATCTGTTCAATAAAAATTCTGTTGATTATAAAGTGGTGTTTACTGGCCAACATCCAGATTTGTTAAAAAACCTTAAAGAAGACCCAATTCGCCTTAATATAGAAAATTCAAACAACAGATTAGACTCTATTGTAAAAACCGTCTTAAAGCATTCAGAGTCGTTATTTAAGGATATTGATTTTGTTATTGTGCAGGGCGATACAACTTCTTCTTTTGCTATAGCTTTGGCTGCTTTTCATAGAAAAATTAAAATTGCCCATATTGAAGCGGGTCTTCGAACATATAATAATGAGCATCCGTATCCAGAAGAATATAATCGACGCGCGATTTCTTTAATGGCTGATTACCACTTTTGTCCTACGTCACATTCAGTAGAAAATTTAAAAAGAGACCAAGTAAATGGAAAAATCTATGAGGTCGGCAACACTGTTTTGGATAATTTATCTGGCATTACGACACAATATAAAAATAAAATTATAATAACAATGCACCGCCGCGAAAATCATTCAAAAATGGAAGAGTGGTTTGAACAGTTTAATAAATTAGCAAAATTATATCCAAATTTAGAATTTATTTTTCCAATTCATCCAAATCCGAATGTGATAAAGCACAAGAAATTACTGCAAGGTATTAAAGTTATTGATCCAATGCAGTATAATGATTTTATAAATTTGCTTTCAGAATGTAAATTAATTATTACTGATAGCGGCGGCATACAAGAAGAGGCTTCTTTTTTAAAGAAGAAAACAATTGTGTGTAGAAAAGAAACCGAGCGACGGGAAGGGCTGGTTGATTTTTCATTATTGTGTGCGGAACCATCATATTTGATTGAAATATTTACAAAAATGATTTATGATTATAAACCAAGAGGCGAGTGCCCTTATGGTAGCGGAAATGCTTCAAATAAAATATATGAAATTTTGCTTAAGCAAAAAATATTATGATAAATAATAATAAAATATTAGTAACCGGTGGGAATGGAATGGTCGGCAACGCGCTCAAGGATATCATTCCAGGCGCCGCATTTATCTCTTCTAAACACTATGATTTAAGAAATTACTTAGAGTGCGAAGCAATGTTTGAAAAATATAAGCCGGAACTTGTTATACATCTGGCTGCAAAAGTTGGGGGCGTCCGAGCAAATAGTAATTTTATTGGTGATTTTTATAGTGATAATATTTTAATAAACACCAATGTTTTAAATTGTGCTAAGCATTTCCACGTCAAAAAGCTAATATCTCTTTTAAGTACGTGCGTTTATCCCGATAATCACAAATACCCCCTCATAGAAGAAAACATACATTCTGGAGAGCCCCATTATACCAATTATGGTTATGCATATGCAAAAAGAATGCTCGATGTACATTCAAGAACCTACAGACAGCAATATGGATGTAATTTTATAACAGCAATTCCTAATAATTTATATGGAGAGTTTGATAATTATCATTTAGAAAATTCTCATGTGATCCCGGCCCTAATAAGAAAAATATGGGAAGCAAAACTGAACAGTGTTGGTGAAGTAGAAATATGGGGCGACGGCCTTCCACTGAGGGAGTTCACGCATGCCTCCGACATCGCCAAAATTTTATTATTTTTGTTAGAGAATTATAATGAGGCCTCTCCACTTAACATAGGAAGCACTGTTGAGATTTCTATCCGCGATGTTGTTCTTAAGCTGTGTAAGTTTTTAGATTATGATGGTAAAATTATTTGGGATACCTCTAAATTAAGTGGCCAATATAAGAAGCCAAGCAGCAATAAAAAATTATTAGACCTGGGCTGGAAAAAGGAAGACTACACTTCTCTAGACGATGGCCTTAAAAGATCGTGTGAGTGGTTTAAAGCCAATTATCCTAACGTTAGAGGTGTTGCTTGAAGACCGCAATTATAACAGGAATTACGGGCCAAGACGGCTCTTATTTGGCACAACATCTTTTACTAAAAGGGTATTGTGTTGTGGGCTTGAAAAGAAGATCGTCGCTTCTTTGCACGGATCGCATTAATCATATCTATGGTAACAAAAATTTTAGAATGGAGTACTGGGATTTAAATGATCCCGGGTCCACTTATCGCATCTTATTAAAATATAAGCCTGATGAATTTTATAATTTAGCTGCGCAATCTCATGTTAAGGTGTCTTTTGAGGTTCCGGAGGACACCATCAATGGAATTGTTCTTGGAACCACAAGAATTTTGGAAGCGATCAGGCATATTTTGCCGACTTGTCGTTTTTATCAGGCAAGTTCATCGGAAATGTTTGGGGACAACCCAAATATTCCAGAGAATGGCTTTAATGAAGAATCAAGGCTGATGCCCGCGTCGCCTTACGCCTGCGCTAAGGTTTTTGCGCACAACATTGTAAGAAATTATAGAATTTCTTATGGCTTGCATGCCTCTAGTGGCATACTTTTTAATCATGAGTCCCCACGGCGCGGCGAAACGTTTGTAACAAGAAAAATTACGATGAGCGCCGCCAATATAAGAACTGGAAATCAAAAATATATAGAGTTGGGCAATTTAGATTCTAAGAGAGACTGGGGCCATGCACAAGATTATGTAAAAGCTATGTGGCTTATGCTACAACAGGAAAATCCGGACGATTATGTCATTGCGACCGGAGAAACACACAGTGTAAGGGACTTTCTTTATGAGGTTTGGCGTGTTGCGGGCCTCGGAGATGTAAAAAAAGCTTTAAAAATTAATTCTAAATATTTTAGGCCGCAAGAAGTACCATATTTGCTTGGGGATTGCACAAAGGCAAAAAATGTTTTAGGATGGAAACCTACTTATAATTTTAGTAAATTAGCAGAAGACATGTATCTAGCTGATCTAAACAGAGTTATAAAGGAAAAAGGATGGATAGAAGGAGTAAAAAATGAAATTATCTGATCAAGCACTCGGCGCGGTGATGATGGCGCTACAAAAGTCTTTACTGGAGGAGAGCGATATCGTTCCAGTATTAAAGGGCTTTAATTTTATTGTTGTTGGCGAATCACAAGATGAACTTACCGTTACAAACCCGCCAATTGTTAAAGTAAACACCGGCGGAAATATGATTCTCAACGACCCAGAGGAAGATTAGTGGAATTTAATGCCTAAATATTTTTATAAATGTAAAAAATGTTTTGAAAAGTGGGAGCAATGGCGTTCTTTAAAGAGTAAATGTCCAATATGCCCAAGTTGTGGTACAGATGAAACGCTTAAACTGCCTTCTGCTGTATATATAAAGTCAAAAAGTAACCAAAAGGCTCTTAAAAACAAAAAAATTGGTGAAACAACTGTAGAATATATCGAGGCGAACCGCGAAATTTTAAAAAAAATGAAAGAAGCAACGGAAGATGAAAAAAAATGATGATTTTTTTAATAATAGTGTGTATTTTATTGACGGCGTGTCTGGGGATTGCTTTGTGGTATATTCGGCGAATTCTTGACTTATTTTTTGAAGTCACCACAGATATACAAGTAATGCATGATAATTTAGAGGAATTTGCCAAACATTTAGGAAATGTGTATGAGATGGAGATGTATTATGGAGACGAAACTTTGCGAGGGCTAATCACTCACTCAAGAGAGTTGGTCAAATCGATTGAAAGTTTCAAAAATATCTTTGGCGATGAAGAAAATGAAGAAAAATACGAAGACGAAGCGTAGTAAGCGTAAAAAAAATCTATATTTTACTGAAGTACATGAAAAGGCTGTGCTAGAATATGCCTCTTCAACTGATTTACGACGAAAAACTGTTTTATATGAAGAACTCCTGCAGCCGGCCTTCGGTGAAATGGTAGATAAAATAGTTTACACGTATAAATTTATTACGCTTCCAAATATAGATGACTTGCGCGCCGAATGTAAGACGTGGTTAACAACCATTTTAGATAAATATGATCCAAACAGGGGCCATAAAGCCTTTTCTTATTTTAGTGTTATTACAAAAAATTGGTTTATACAACAAGTTAAGAAAAATAGTAAAAGGGCGCAGAGGGAAATTAATTATGAAAACGTTTTTAACGAAACAGAAAATATTAATTTTGTAGTACATAACCCATATCACAATACAAGAGAAAAAGAGGAGTTTTGGAGCATTTTATTGTCAGAATTAGATGGTTGGAAACAACTTGAGCTAAAGACAAATGAACGAAAAGTTCTTTTAGCAATTGAGGATCTTATTTCTCACATAGACGATATTGAAATTTTTAATAAAAAGGCTATTTATTTATACTTGAGAGAGATTTCAGGGTTGAATACAAAGCAAATTGTTTCTGGCCTTTCAAATATTCGTAAACGATACGCGGAATTCAAAAGCAAGTGGAATGATGGAGAAATTTAGATGTCTACTAATCCAAAAAAGCTAGCAGAAAACGCCATAAACAACATTAATGAAGACCGCGGCCAAGCAAAATTCTTTATTACAAAGTATTTAGAAGAAATTGCAGATGGCAAAACAAGCTATAAAGAAACTGGTCACATAATTGCTAAATTTTTAGAGACTTTGCAAAGATCCAACGAACAATTAGTAAAATTAACCGCTTTATTCGAAAAAAACAACTCAACTGTGAATCTTGAATTTTCAGAATCTGAAAAACAAAAAATTTATGATAAAATAAAGGATCCAGATGAATAATGTCAGCCCCCGCTAGCGCACAAACCAATAAAGCTCTTGATCCAACAAAAATAAGTGAGGTCAGAGACGCTCAAGCAATTGTTTCACAGAAATATGGAACTCTTGATGATGTCTATTTAGGAATTTTAAGGCACCAGCTTGCTCCAAAAGTAAATGATGGTAAATTAATTTATTTGGGGATTGTCACAAAAATCCTGGGTGCTGATAATATTAATTACTCTTCACATGATTTCTTTAGGAAGTCGAGCTATGATATCGAAAGACAAGACGGTATTAGCGACGGCGCCGACCTATCATCTAAAAATCTGGTGTTTGTACACATCCCAGGCCTCCACACCTTAATCAGTGAATATGATTCTCTTGAAAATGAAGAAAAAAATAAAATAACTCCATCCGATTTGATGAAGCTGCCAATTGAGACCTCTGTTAATACCAAGGAGGGCGATATTATCGAGGTACTCTTCAGTTCGCCCGGCGATCTTGGCAATGGAAAAATATTGTCGGTTTTAGAAAAAGATGACAGGCGTCTTAAAATTCAAAGTAAGCGCCCAAGGGGCATTAGCGCTCTAGAAGAAATGTCAAAATTTGCAGCTTGCAAACTTTTGCAGGTACAAAACTCAACTGGCAGCCCGATAAACAATAGGATATTTTTGAATAGAAAGGCCCCCAATGTTGGCTATTTTGGCCTTTATATGGAATCTATAGAAAAACACCTGAAGGGAGAAGAATTAGTTGAAAACATTCTTCTTACGATGGGAAGAAAAGAATATTTTAGTACACTTGGCCAAGGAAAGCTTCAAGAGCTTGAAGAAAAAAATATAAAGAACGCACAGATAACTGGCCTTAAACAGCAGCTTAAATATAAAATTCAATTTTTAACGCCCTCTCCTAGTATTTTTATAGCGGTTAAAGAACAATACGCAAAAGAGGCGGCGAAGGGCGCAAAAAAAATCGCCAATCCAGACGTAAAGTTTGAAGAGGTTATTTGGGCCGACTCCAGCCAGTCGTCCATCGCGGCAGAGTATGGATTTACAGCGGGTCAGAAAAATGAAGATGCCTTTCCAGATGATATCGTCACCACCGCCGGCGACCAACGTGACCGGTCAGTCTATTTGCTTGTCACACTAGATAAGTTTTTTACAGGGGAGGCTTCATTTTTTAAACCAGAAACAGAAACAAAATATGTTGATGCCATTATGAGTTATCTTGTGTCATTATACAAAAGCAATTTTAAATGTGGGGTTAAAAAATATAATTGGGAAAAAGTTTTAAAACAAAATTCTAGTTTGGGTGGCGCTGCCATTTTGCGGATTGATATAATGGAGAATATTAAGCCAACCGCCACAGTGAAAGACGCTCTTGATTTTACCAACCTGAGTATTAAAAAGAACTACCCGGCCGCTGGCACCGGTGTGCAAAAATCGCCCGTTCAAGAAGAACTAACGCCGACTCCTGGCAAAGACGTGTCCGATAGAGTCGTCTCCTTAAAAGATCCTCTCGATGAATGTGAGGATGCAAAACAGATTTTAACAGAGTTATATATACCGGCTTCTGAAAGCGCGCGAGATTTTGATAATAAGAAAATCAAAGAAATACTCAGGTACTATAAAAACAAATTCAATCCAAAAAGCTCTTACCCAAACATATCAGTATCACCTTCTGAGGTCAGCCTTGTGAAGGCCAATAAAACTAAAGCTCTTGGTTTTTTAAATCTTTTTTCGACCTTGGCACTCGCCTATGATTTGACAAAGTATATGCAAAAAAGTGGCAAAAAAACGAAATGGGGACAACAATTTAGAATAAATTTGTCGGGCCCAGAAACAATGGATTACAAGCCCGAGATCATAAAAGACGTTCCCGATGAGAAAAAGAAAGGAAAGAAAGCGCCTCCAAAATTAACCCCTCGGTCAACTAGCTGGAGTGCACTAGACACAAATGTGTTAAGAATAAATGAATTTGTGCAAAATCTAAAACAATTAATAAGCACCAACGAATCAACCGCAAACAAGAAAATCTTGCCTGAAAACATAATAATTGTTCCACTAAAAACTTTCAGACCATACCAAGTTTATCGTAAGAACACCGGACAACCCGGTCCTGGCCATGATAGAAACAGTCGCCATTTTTATAATAGGGCTATAGATTTTTCTGTTTACATCGTTTTAACAGAAACTAATGCACCAAATTCCGATTTAATTAATTCGCTTGATGAAATACCAAACAATAAAAATGTGTTTCAAATTCCACCTGAGATTGTTTATTTGTATGTATTAAAGCTTAAAAAGCTAACAAATAGTTTTAAAGGTGGGTTAGCTTTATTCTCGCGAGCCAATAACCAGAAGCGACCGTATAATCATTTTGAAACTATGGAAGGGATAGTTTCTGATATAGTGTCGGTTGAAAGGCGTTGGACAAATGAACCAACAAAAGAGGAAGAAAAGGAATTAATTGGGCAGCTTTTTTATGCAGGAAGCGTGAATGCCAAAGACGGGGTGGTAAAAAGGCATGTATCGAGAAACTACAGCAGTGAGATTGTTGGTGGGTTACCACAAAAAATACAATTTTTAATTGATTAGGTATTTATAGTATGGGCGGATCAGTCAAATATAAAAAATCTACCGATGGGCCAGAATATTCTGTAAAAAAGCAGATTCTCGCTAACGAGGCAATGCGCGATCATGCCCGGGCCGAAGATATTGGGTTTATATGCCCAAAAATTGATACAACTGGCAATAATAGTGTCATCGGCCGACACCCGGACAAAGCCGCCGCGATTATAATGAACGATGATAAGAAGTATCCAAAAAGCCAAATTAATCTTGTTGCCGGCATATGCGGCCCAGCAGCTTCTGAGATACACCCCGTTACAAAAGAACCCGTTGTTTATAATCAGCCAAACAAACTGGATGCCGCCAGCGTCGTAATTTCGGAAGGCACCGACGACACTGGTCTTGTTTCTTTGAAGGGGAAGCCAAATTTTAGATCTGCAGTAAAAATGAAGGCGGATACTGTAAAGGTTCATGGAACGGTCGTTGAGATTTCAGCCGGCGGCCAAAAATATTTGGCTTGTGGCGCTAAGAATATGACTCCCGCCGGCGCAGTACATATTGTGGCTGGCAATACAACTCATGGTGGCTCCTACAGTCTGCAGCCAATGGTGAAAGGAGATAATTTGCTTAAATGTGTCGAAGAGTTGACCACCTTTATGAACAAGCAGGTCGAAGTTCAACGCGCGATTATACAAGAAATTATTGATTTAAAGTTGGCTCTAGTCAGTCATTTCCATATAGCGCCACCACCTATCGGCGCTACGGGAGTTTCTGTGGATCTGTGTGCATCAATCGGTTTCAGCGCTGTTGACTCTGCCAAGGCAGTGGCAAATAATGCCGGCGTAACAGTTAATAATGAAATTTTTAAAATGAATTGGCTTAAACCATCTTCGCCAAAATATATTTTAAGTAGATTTAATAAAGTGAATTAACAATGGCAACAAAATTTCAATCGATATATGAAAAAGCAAAAAAATATTTTGTTGACGCCACTGCCGGTAACAAAGACCCCTTTGTTTGGGTACCCGGCACAGTAGGGCAGCAAGAATTTTTTGCAGCATGTTTGTTGGGCCACTTTAAATTAAAAAAATCAGAAAGCGGCATTGATGAAAATGGCAATTTTTTTCCAAGCAACACCCTAGAGGGCTTAAGATTAGATAATTTTGTAGGACCATCCGCTTTTCCACAATTAACATTTAATAAAAATGCTTTATTTAGATTGGCCATTGGTGATGAAAAACTGCGCGCCAAAGGGCTTAAGACCAAAAGTGATTTTCTTGGTCCTGATATTATCTCTACTGCAACAAGTCCAGAATTTTTAGAAACAAAAATTTATAATACAAAGATTGATCCAATTATTTATGAGTGTGTTACAAAACTTGCATTTTATGAGTGGCATAGAGAAAATTTTATTAATAATAGTGGGCTAAAAGATACTATAGTAGAGAAAAATCTTTTTGACGGCTCCATCGTTAGATGGCAAGACGCAACGAAAAAGTCTGAAGTAAAAGCCTTTATCGATAAAGACGGAGGCCCCTTTTATTCCGGATATCCCACCATTTGTGTGATTATGGAAAATGATGCAAAAGATGCTTCAAAAATAAATCAAGATGACGTTGTAAAGATAGCTAAAGAATTTGTAGAATCGCTATTCAAAAGAAAATTGCCTGACGGGGCTACACTTATTACCAACGGCGCCGTCCTAAAACCAGAAACTATAAAAAAATATCCGCTGCAAACGTCAAAAGAACTGCCATATGTCGCCGCTCCGGTCCAACGTAATGGCATTCATAAGACAAAAATATGTGTTGGTTTTGATTATAGTTACGTTATTTTGCAGCCTAGATCTGTGATGGAAACAGAAAAGCTGGATGCTGTTAAGGTTGGCATTAACTATTTTTTGAATAAAAAAGACGCGGTTCCAGTTACTTTTGAAACCACCGAAGACATTGATGCCATCTCCGCTATTAAAGAAAATGTTAAAAAAGTTGCTGACACATTAACAAAATTGGCAGCGCCAATTAAAAAAGGCCCCCCTCTTTATTTTAATGATGCACATATTGATCACTTAGCAAAAGAAATATATTTCTATAACTATGATAGTGAGAATGTTGCAAAGCGAATTTTAAAAAAGCAGTATTCTCCTAAAAAGCTTGATTTGAACTTTCATTCTCTCTCAATACGAGAGGTATATGAATCAATTGTTGAAATATATAAAAAACAAAGAGAAACAGACCCCCAATTTGTTGGTAAATATGAGCCGGCAGTTATTAATGAGGCGATTACTTTTGTATATGATGAAACTTTTAATTTATTAGCAATCGTCTCTAAGAAAAGTTTAGATAAAGCGATCGTCGGCGACGCAAAAATCAAGAAGGAAGTAAAAAACGTTATTCCTTTCGACAATATTTCTTTTTATGGGGATTATTATACGCTGCAAGAATTAACTTTGAGCAGCAATTATTCATTTGTTAACGGAATTAAAAACAAAGAGGACCTAAACCAGGGCATTGATGGTGATGTTTTGATGGTTACAGACTTTTTTGTTAAACAATTCCAAGAAAATTACGATAAAATAATAACTCCAGCCGAATATGCAAAATATATATACGCCAACGACAATCAGGCGCTAATTAATCAAGTTGAAAACAATTTGAAGAAGAATAACATGTTTAAACAGGCCGAAAATGGGCCCGCTTTGAATATGTCCACTCCATATGTTGCCCCGCGAGATTATTTTGTTGATAAAGTGAGCCATCCGGCTTTTTATCCCTATATTTTGTTTAAAAGCATCAATTACTTTTTTATATTGGGCCCATTGTTGACAGATAGAGAAAAAACGCCGAGTTTAGAGTTTCTTAGCGACTCTTCGAAAAAATTTGATCAATATTTCAACAAAGAACCAAAAACTCTTCAAACTTTTTTGGATAGATTTCATTACCCCCCACTTGTGGTCAAGCCATCAGCCAAAAAAGAAAAGGATGAGCGCCCATCCAAGGAACCAATTGAAAAAAAGAAGGAAAACGCTCCCGGTGCCGAGAAACAAGTAGATATAAGCGACTATAATAGTGCGACCAAGGCGTATTTTCAAGAAGTGCTCTTGGTAGACGCCCAAGTGTCAGAATATGCCTGTTTAAACGATCTTATGGGCTCATTAAGAGGGGAGGGAGACCTATTAACGAACTTATTTGAGTTTCTTTTAACAAAATTTCCATGGCGACAGCTTCTTATGAACATGGTGGCAGATCAAATTGAAGAGTTAAAGAAATTGGCCCCCAGCAACCTTTCTAATCTATCGGATATAGAAAAAGCCCTATTGTGTGTAGAAAATCTAGATGAACTTCGTGCTAATTTCCTTAGATTAAAAGACGCTTTTTTGAATTTTGACGATGTTATTAAAGCAGACCTCCCAGAAATCCCGGCCATGGCCATAATACCATATGTGCCAATTTTAGATTTTATGGCAGCCTTTAAAAGAAAGCTGATAGAGTCAATAATCGAGGTTATTGTTGAGCTTTTAAGCGTTATAGCTGGCGCCTCAATCAAAGAGTTGCTTAAATCTTGTAGTGCAGATGGAAGTTTTGCTCCATTTTTGTCTTCAAAGCGCCCGGGCGAACAAATTGCTGGTGCCATGAACGTTTCGGAAAATGCTGACATGCTGCCGGGCATGGGAAGCGATCAAAAACTTAAAATGCTAAATGTTAGCATCGTTCAGCTTCTTAAAGCATCACAAGTTGATTCTTTGGAGAACATATTAAAATACGTTAAAGAATATTTCAACATGTATGTGGGGGCGCCCCCTACGTTAATAAACGACGCTTATTTGATTAAATATTTAGATGCAGTTTCTGAAACAATTGATGCAAGTGAAGTGAGATCCCTTTTAATTGGAACCGCGCTAGACGAAGTTGTAGGATTTGTCGTGGATGTTGTAGAGAGATCTGATTATTTTGACCCCCTTTCTAAGGATGCTGAAGAAATTAAACTAATTGATTCGTTTAATTCTAACATCGAAGTATTAGAGCTTTTTAATATTTTAAATGATTATATTAATTTAGATTTGATCGGACAACAAATTGCTCAAAGATCCATAATTGTGCCTGATCCTTGTTTTGCTGATATTGGAATTGTAGATACGGAAGATTTAGAGTTGCTTTTAACCGATTTACGCAATAGAGGATTTGATCCTGACGCCGATTTAACTAGAAAAATTAATGATATTAACGATCTTATTGATAAATTGTGTAGAAGCTTGGACGGTTTCGCCGGCAATCTATTGGCAAACGGCAAAATTTCATTAATATCAGATACAACAAAGAAAGATTTACAAAACAGCGTTAATGTGCCAATTAGGGTTGTCACCACTCTTCAGGGGTCATTAAGGCAGACTACATCCAATTGGTTTCTTGATGATGGTACCAACGTTGGATCGGTCGGCGTCCTTATTAATGCTGCAGCCGGCAATAAACAACCAGACTCTTTTGATCAAACTGTGGATAGCGACAAATTTACTGATTCTCAACAAAAGGCGCTTCTTAAAAAAATATATAAAAATGTCGCCAGCATACAGCCCCTCGGCCTAGCTATAGAAACAACGAAAGGCAACCCCTTTTACACAGATTTTAAAATATCTTCAACCTTAGTTTATACGGCAGAAATATATAAAGGCGAAAAAATAATTCTTAGAAAAAAAGAAAACCCCGGAAAGACAAACGAAACAAGTGAAGTTTTGTTGGAATTTCCACTTTCTGACAAAAATAAGAAATTGGGGGCGCCAACGTCGGAGGGAATGACCCCCGAATCTTTTTTTGAATTTTGGTTTGAAGGCCTATTAAACGGCTCAGCAAACGAAACAACTCCTTATGTTTTTGATACTCTGGCCGAAATAACCAGCGGGAAAGGCTCGTCACCCACGCTTGACTTGTCTACTGCTATAGAGATCCCGTCTGGTTTTAAAGAGGCCTATAAGAGCGATATAAAGGGAAGTCCATTTTTTTACCAGGGCCCAGATTTCAAGAAATATAAAAGCACAACGGCCATGGCCCCGGGCATGCCGGCATTTCAAAACATAGACAAATCTGTTAATGACTATGTTGATTTATTATTATTTTATTTAACCACCGCCGATCAATCTTTGTTTATGCCTGTATACACCGTTTCAGTTTCTACCGGGAACTCTATTACGTTTGACACCACCAATCCACAAGTTTTAAACCCTTTAATGGACGCATTTATACCCAATGCAGACGATTTGCATACTGAATACACTGAGCTTTTTAGTACGCTACTAGATGAGGTGGGAAGTGATACAGAAAGCATAATTAATGACTTGTATGCGTATCAAAAAATAATAAATCAATTAGAGGGAACTCCAGCCGGCGAGTACGTTCCACCACCACCACCGGTTGAATTATTTGCCGGCCGTGTCGACACGCTATTTAAATTCCCAAATAATGGCAAAGAATATTTCTTTGTTAATGACAAATATTATATGTGGAGTTCAGATACTGATAAAATTGCGTCTGGCTATCCACGTCAAATAAATGGAAACTGGTCAGTGCTTCCAGACTATATCGATGCTGCGTTCCAATATCCCGGCGGCGGCTTGTACTTTTTTAAGGGAGACGAATATTGGTTCTGGGATTACACAACAAACACAATAGACTCTTCTCCTGGCGCCTATCCGAGAAAAATTAAAAATGGATGGAAAGGCATCCCAGACAATATAGACGCAGCTTTTTATGAAACTCCCGCGGGCCCGGTCGGCTTCGAACAGGGTGGCAATTTTATATACTTCTTCAAGGGCGATGAATATTGGAAATGGGATATAAAAGCCGGCAAAATTGCTGACGTGAAGGGCGGCTATCCAAAGAAAATGTCAGCATGGGCCGGTAATGGTGTAACAATTCCTGGCGATCTGGATGCTACATATTTGGACAGTATAACTAAAAAGTTATATTTCTTTAAAGAAAACGCATATTGGAGCTATGATTATTATGGCGACCCACAGCAGCCTGATAATAAAACCGCGGTTGATGGGCTGCCGTATCCGTTGAACGTTAAAATTAGGTGGGGATTTCCGGATGGGTAAATACTTAGGGGTGAAAATTTAAATAATGTTAGGGTTTAATTCAGTAAATCAAACTTTGCAAGGCATTGCTGTCAAAGAGAAGATTAGAAATTATTTAACAAGATTCTCTCTTGCAAATAGCCAATTGTTTGCGTTTTTAAGTGGAATTTTGGTAAGTGCAGAGCCAAACAACTCTTTTATGAACGGCTTTATAGAGTATATTTTTGAGGGGTTTTTAGCCGAATTGAGTGATATGGATTTTAATGAGGGCAAAGATTTAAAATATAGATATGCTGTTTCAGCCATATACATCAATACGCCTGATTATGATTTCCAAGGTTCAGATGCTCCAACCGCCTACAAAAAAGGATTGTCTGAGTTGAAAGATTTGTTTGGTGTGCTTTTTAGTGAATTTATGGTTAAATTTAATGAAGAGTTACTTAGCAGTAAAAGCAGTGAACCATCGTCAACGCAGCAGTTAATACCACCAGAACTTAAAAATAAGGGCTTTGCAGTAGATGAAATAATGACATTTTTATCTGCATTGTCTGTTAGTAATTATATGAGGATGGTTCCCACCACATATCCAAAGAGCTATCCATTATATTCGGCAACTGGTCCACTTTGGAATCAACAAGACCCCGGGCCCTATGTCGTGGCCGGCGCTGGTCAAGCCGGCGGCGAAAAAAGCCTGAGAGGATATAATAAAAACGTACTTTATGCGGGCCCCCCAAATTACTCTACTAGACAGCCAGAGTCGCCGGCCAACAATATAAACCAGTGGCCCGGCTCTTTTGTGCCAAAATCATTTCAAAAATTAGGAAATACAGAATCTATAACAACCTTTTATTTAGAACATTTTTTTAGAATTAAAAAAAGCGCCTTATATAAATTAGCAATTCGAAAACTTGCTGCCGAAAGAGGCGCGGCATATGTTGGCACATATGATTGGCCGACGATGAAGCCAGACATCTCGCCTACGTGGTATTTAAACCCGTGGTCAGGATTTGCCTATATTCCGAAGGCAATTTTAGACTTGTCTTTTATTATGAAAACGTTTTCCGGCAAAGGCGGCCCATCAGATGGAGGCCAATTTTTATTTGAACAGGGCGCCCCATATGTTGGTGTAGATAAATACATGAACGATATAAAGCTTTTTTCACAATATCTTTCTTATGATGAGGTTTTACAACTTATAGAATTGTCAAAAGGGCCCAAGATAAAAGGCTCCGCAGTCGACCCCGCCTCGACAGCAGCCGGAACTCAATATCAACTCAATCTAGATGATTTTGATGTTGGTATAAGATTAATGCTTAATGTGGCACCATCATTTGCAGCGGGCTCGAAGTCTTCGGCCGGCCTCGGCGGCCCAGACAACGCCGGCGATGCGCTGAGAACCGCGGGAGAATCAATTTTGAAGCTTCCTTACCATGATGTACTGCCGGCACTTAATGCAAATATTATGAATAAAATTATAAATAATTTAGAAACAATTATGAAGGCGCATAACGACTCAAACGGCCACAAAGCCAAGACTTTTTTCAGCCCTGGTGATGTGATAGGCGATCCACAATATATTGCTTTTGAGGGCAATATAAATGATTTTCCTTATGAAGAAATCAACAAGATAATTACCACATACGTTAATCCATATTTGCAGAAAGTATCATCGGCCAAATCTTTTCTTCAATATGAAATTGACAACGGCGACGGCAAAGTCCCCGCAAACGCCAATAAGGCGCCCAACCCCGTAACGTATGCATGGGGACAAAAGCCTGGAACTCTTTTGGCTTCTTTGCCAATTGCAGAATTTATGTCGAGTGACCTTGATAAAGTTTTCGACTCAGAAACAACAGCAACAGCACAAAAAATATTTTCGCAACTTATTCCGGCACTTTTTGGTAATTTTAATTTTATATACGGCAACCAAACAACAACAATAGATAATGCTTTTAACAATATTCTTTTTCCTTGGTTGCTGATTGGTTTGTCACGAACAGCTAATGTTCAATACTTTTTAAAGGACAAAATGAATATTGACAGTTTATTAAATCTATTTCCTATTTATACTGTGGCCAAAAGTGATGCTTTAGGGTTACCGGCAATTTTTATGTCGGAAAATTCACCTTTTGAAAAACACACTAAGATGTTGGATCAAGTGCTTAATAATATTATAACGTTTAACGAGAGATAAAATGGCAGTAGGAATTTCAGTTAAATTACCGTTTCAAAGGACAAATAAAGATGGGCCTTTTGCTTTAAATAAAACTTTACTTGATGCAGTAAAGCAAAATTTTAAAGGCCTAATTTTAACGCAGCCGGGCGAGAGGATTATGGACATTGATTTTGGAGTTGGCATATACGCTCTTTTATTCGAAAATTATTCTGCAGACATGAGAGAAAAAATTAAAGAAAGAATTTACAGCCAAACAAAAAAATACATGCCATTTATAAAAATACGTTCAGTTAATTTTGGAGATTTTCAAGAACAAGATGAAAATAAATTAAGTGTTGCGATTAATTACTATATTGAGCCACTTGGGCAAGAAGACAACTTGTTCTTAAATGCTGGCGAGGGAACATAAAAAATGGCAAAAATAAGACCACCAATTTCTTTTACGGGGCGTGATTTTGAAAGCATTCAAAGTGAATTGGTAAATTATGCAAAAGTTTACTATCCAGAAACATTTCGTGATTTTAACGAAGCTTCTTTTGGCGCAATGATGATAGATATGGTTGCCTATGTCGGCGATATGCTATCTTTTTATGTTGACTATCAAACTAATGAGTCTTTGTTAGATACAGCAATTGAGGAAGATTCTGTTATAAGAATCGCAAAGCAGATGGGGTATAAATACCAGGGCATACCTCAATCAACTGGGCTGGCGGCTTTTTATGTTACAGTCCCGGCGAACACTAATGGCGTGGGCCCCAACACTGCTTTGATCCCCATTTTGAAAGCGGGCACAACTGTTTCTTCGGACTCGGGAGTCGTTTTTACATTAAACGAAGATGTTGATTTTAAAAGATCAAACACACAAATAAAAGTTGCCAAAGTAGATGTAAATGGCACCGCTACAAATTATGCTTTAAAAGCTTATGGTGAAGTTGTATCCGGAGAAAAAGGCCAAGAAACAATTGATGTTGAGGGGTTTGAGAGATTTTTAAGATTGGGGATGGATGCAAAAAACGTTTCTGATATTATTGAAATTGTAGATTCTGACGGAAATGAATATTTTCAAGTTGATTACTTATCGCAAAATGTCTTGTTTAAGGCAATAAGAAATATTAGAGATGATTATGAAAGAGTGCCCTATCTTTTGCGAGAAATGCAAGTGCCGCGGCGGTTCGTTTTAGAACGAGATGTTGAAAATAATACATATTTGCAATTTGGGTTTGGTTCTGAAACGGAAATATTGAACAAAAGCTTCCCAGACCCCAGTAGTGCAGTACTAGAGTCACATGGTAAAGAATTTTTCCGCGATACGTCCTTTGATCCTAATACTATTTTAAAAACAGAGAAATTGGGCGTTGTGCCTGCAAATACAACTTTGACTATCACTTATAGAAAAAACAATGTTGATGAAGTGAATGTGGCCGTGGGGGCAATTAATCGAGTGATTGGCTCTTCTGTAGAATTTAGAGATAGCTCTTATTCAAAAGCACAGGCGCTCGCCTTAATATCCGATTTTGAAGTAGAAAATGAAGAGGCCATTGTTGGCTCAATTGCAGCACCATCAGTGGACGAAATTAAAGTACGTGCCATGAATGCATATGCTTCTCAAAATAGGGCCGTTACAAGACAAGATTATATAAGCTTGATTTATAGAATGCCGGCACGTTTCGGTGCGGTTAAAAGAGCTAATATCGTCCAAGATCCTGATTCTGCAAAAAGAAATTTAAATTTATATGTTTTGGCCGAAGACGCCGATGGAAATTTTGCAAAGGCTTCGGGCACCCTCAAGCGCAATCTTAAAATTTGGTTGAATAAATATAAGATGATCAATGATACGATAGATATTTTGGATGGAAACATAGTTAATATTGGTGTTGAATTTGAAATTTTAGGTGAATTAGAGCAGGACTTTAATACGGTTTTGAATCGCGCCCTGGACGCCGTGGGGGATTATTTTTCTACAAAATATAAGATTGGTCAGCCGGTTTATATATCCGATATTTATAAAATTTTAAATGATGTCGACGGCGTAGTTGATACGGCGAGTGTAAAAATAATCAGGAAAGGCGGCGTGGGGTATAGTGCTGTACAATTTGAGGTGGGGGGGCATACTTCAAAAGATGGTAGAGTAATTTTTGTTCCTGAAGACACTGTGTTGGAGATCAAAAATCTAAATTCTGATATCACTGGAGTAATTAAATAATGGGCATTAAAAGATTTTTTGCTACAAAAAACAATACAATAACAAATGCCTACAAAGCAGATCTTTCTACTAGGGCGACCGGCTCAAATATGGGGGCCTCGGATATTTTAGAGGTTTTCCACATCTATGGGCAAGCGTCAACAGCAAGCGCTGCTCCGGGCGTTAGAGTTACTGCACATGAATTGTCTAGAGTTTTAATTGAATTTCCAGTTTTAACGGAACTTTCAGCATCTCGGGATGATGAAATCCTCCCCGCTTCGGGCAATGTTGATTTTTATTTAAGATTGTTTGATGCATCCCATACAGAAACCACACCAACTAATGTTACAATAGTTGCCGCGGCAGTTACAAAAGACTGGACGCAGGGAACAGGCCTAGATACAACAACTTATAAAGATAATGGTGCTTCTAATTGGGTAAAGGCGTCTGATAGTGTCTTTTGGGCAGTTTCAGGAGGTGATTATGCAACTGGTTCTGGAGGACAGAGCCCTGATTTGACAGACAATCTATATGTCCAGTCTCAATATTTCACTTCGGGCATTGAAAATCTGAATATTAAAGTAACAGACTTGGTGGAAAGTTGGTTAAATAAAACAACTGATCATTATGGCTTTGGTGTCTTTTTAAGCGGAAGTCATGAAAGCGGTTCAACTTCTCAGTATACAAAGAAATTTTTTGCTAGTGGGACTGAATACTTCTTCAATCGCCCAGTGCTAGAAGCCAGATGGGATGGTTCTAGACAAGATGATTTTAGTAATTTCTTCTTAAGCAGTTCTCGTGCCACCGCCGCGGATAATTTAAATACCATTTATTTTTATAACTATATTCGTGGTCAATTGACGAATTTGCCGAAACCAGATACTAGCGACGGCGCAAATAAATATATAACGGGGTCTGCCCCAATATATGTGAGCCTATATTCTGGTTCGAAAGATAATGCGCGCATAGGGCAACTTGATCTTTCTCCAACGGGCGGCTTGAATTTGCCCCCCGGCTCTGGTGTTAAAAATTCCGGCGACACAGCAATAACTGGGGGCTGGGTTGCAAAAGGAATATATTCTGCTAGTTTTGCATATGCTAGTTCATCGATTACAACCATTTTTCCTGTTTGGCACACTGGTTCTAAACAATATTTTACAGGTTCAGGCATACAACTTAAAACATTTGATGGTGGAAATGCTTTCCCTACAAAAGATTATGTAATAAATATCACAAATTTAAAGCCCATATATACTACAGATGAGACTGCTCATTTTAGATTATATACGCGCCCCAAAGGATGGAACCCAACTATTTATACGAAGGCTGTAACAAGCATCGAAACCAACATTATTGAAAAGGCATATTGGAAATTAGTAAGGACCGTTGACGACCGCGCGGTTATTGATTATGGTAAAGGAAGTGACAATGAGGCTTATAGTCTCATGTCATATGACGCATCCGGCAATTACTTTGATTTGGACATGTCCATGTTAGAGTCCGGATATTCTTATCAATTAAGGTTCTTGTTTAATATTGCTGGTGACAGCAAAGAACAACGGACAAGCTTTAAATTTAGGGTAGAAAATGGCTATTAAAGATCTCTTTGACGAACAAAAATCACAGAGTACTAAAGGCAGAGGCGCTTCGAAGAAAACCTTAGAAGAACTATCTAAAGATGCCGAATCGACGGCATATATAAAGCAATACGCCATTCAAGAACGAGAAGTTGTTGCGGATCTAGACTATTCAGATCCAGCAAGTTTTGTTAAATATGGGTCAGCTAAGAAATATTATGAAAATGCCATAAAAAGAATATACTCTCAGTATCCTTATGACGGATCCGCAGCAGAAAAATTAGAATTTAAAAACAATTTAACTCAATTTGAAAGGCATATTTTAGAAAACGAATATCCAAAAACAACAGGGTATGCAGAATTCGGGCGTAATTGGGGAGGCAAGAGCGTCTTTGGTGGTACCTACGCCGGCGCCTTTGGCGCCACGGAAATTCCGGAATATATTCAATTTAATTCTCAAGTTCCCGGGAATATTTATGATGCCGATGTCAATAGGCGCGGCAATCTTCACCTTAATTTTGTATCAGGAAGCACTGTTGAATGGTGGATGAAAATTAATCAGTATCCCAACGCAACCACCGAAACAAATGATATGTGTATCCTACAGATTAGTGGTGGCCATGGGCATGCTACACATACCGGTCAAGGCCATGAGTTTACGATATATGTTGCAAGATCGGAAGCGCCAAATGTCCTGGGGGTTCTGTACAACACGTATACCGGTGGCACCTCCACCGGCGTCATCCTGGCTGAATTGGCATTTAGTCCACTCCCGTCTCTTGATGATAAAAAATGGCATCATTATGCCATTACGACGCAACAAACATCAACAACCAACGTTAATTTTAAAACATATTTAGATGGAATTTTTGTTTCTTCATCGGATGTCGGGGTCACTGCGCTGCCCACCGCCATTAGCGGCGCTTTAGTTGGAACTGTGGGCGCCCTCGGAAATTCATTTTACGGCGTGCACGGTCTTCTTGGCTATGGAAAATTGTCTGGTTCGATTGATGAACTTAGAGTTTGGCGCAAGGCAAGAAATGCCCAGGAAATTGGCAGAAATTATTTTAGAGGTGTATATGGCGGAACAAATACAGATGATGTAAAGTATACAAAAGAATCAAATGTTGATTTGGGCGTTTATTACAAATTTAATGAGGGAATCGTCAAAACTGGAAGCATTGATCAGACTGTTTTAGATTATTCTGGTCGAGGTTCAAATGGTCTTTGGACTTATGAATCGTCCAGCTATAGTCGGCATACTGGCTCCGCGATTAATGAGGCTGCTGTTTCTACAGAGGAACCAGATCCGATTATTTATCGGCAACATCCAAGTGTTTTAAATTTGCAATCAAATCTTTTTGAAACTGGTTCTCAATATGATGCAACAAATAACGGCTCTTTGATTAACTCAATGCCCATGTGGGTGTTGGATGAAGACAATGCTACTGGTGAAGTATTAACTAACTTCTTGCAGGTTATGTCAAGCTACTTGGACACTCTTTATATGCAAATTACGCAAATGCGTAAATTTAAAGATGCCGATTATCAAGAAAATAATAATGTGGGCCCAAATCCATACAATGCAAGGCTTTTAAATTCTATGGGATTCGAAGCACCCGAATTATTTGTTGATGCTGATGTTGTAAAATCTATTTTTGATCAAGATGATAAGCGCAAATACGAAGAAAAAATAAGCACAATCAAAAATTTAATTTATAAAAACATTTATAACAATCTTTCCTATATTAATAAATCTAAAGGAACTTTAAAGGCATTTCGCAACTTGATGAGGTGCTATGGTATTGATGATCAACTCTTTAATTATAATATTTATGCAGATAATGCGCAATATCTAATAGAAGATGATTATATAAACACGGCGATTAAAAAAGATTTTATCGATCAGACCCCATTTAGTAGTAGTCAAAATAGCGAAGGCGTTATTTATAGTTTTGCCGAGCCAAACAATAGAGGCAGTACTGCTTTTTTGAGTGGCTCAACAAATAATAGTGTAGGCTTCACCCTTCTTACCGATGTTATTTTTCCAAAAACACCACCAAAATATTTCGACGTGGTTGGACTTACTCAACCGTCTAACATAACAGCGTCTATATTTGGAACTGTAACAGCCCGTGCCGATGAACCACTGTCCTTGGCACCTGCCGACCCGGATGATGCTGGCCTTAATGTTTACGCGATTAGAACTGATAATACTGTACAATTTGAACTTTATTCTGATCGTCTATTCAATGGCGAAGAGGGCGCAATAAGAACGCGTGAATTTTATGATGTATATGATAATTCTAAGTGGACCTTTTCAGTTTCTGTTAAGCCAAAGCAGTATCCATTTAGTGATATGGCGATATCAGCCTCTAGCTATACATTAGAGTTTAATGGCTACAATTATGATTTAGATGTATTGGTAAATAAATTTAATAAAACTCTTACCCTTGGAAAACAATGGGGACAGGCTTTTTTAACCGGCTCTAAGAGAGTTTACGCCGGCGCTTCAAGACAAAATGTCACCGGAGCGCTCCAGTTACGCGCGAATCAAAAACTTTTATCAGTTATGGCATGGGGAGATCATCTTACTGGTAGCGAAATTGAATCCCACGCCAGAGATATTGAAGCGTATGGCCGAGCCAACCCGGGCCAGAATGCTTTTGTGTTCGAAGACGGCTTAGATGGAATTTATATTCCTAAAGTCGATACCCTAATGATGCATTGGGGATTTAATACTGTAACCGCCTCAAATCCTAGTGGTGATTTTATTGTTCCAGATATGAGTTCTGGCTCCAAAGAGCGTATTTTGCCAGATTTACCAATGAATTATTCTGAAATGGTAGACATACAAAATACTGGTAAGGGTAGTGAATTTGTTCCATTACAAAAAATCAAGAAAATTGATTTTATTAATTTAGCCAAACAACAGCTTCCGGAAAATCTTAATGTTTCTAATATGATTGAGATTTTAGATTCTGATGATGATTTATTGTTTATGGATTCGCGACCAATAAAAACATTTATTGCTTTTGAGGCAAGCATGTATGATGTCATTTCACGAGAAATGCTTAAAATGTTTGCTTCGGTGAATGATCTAAATAATATGATTGGCGACCCGCTAAATTATTATCACTTAGATTATAAACATTTTCGTTCTCTTAGAGATAGATTTTTTAATAAAATTAAAAATTCACCAGATTTAGACAAATATGTTAATCTGTATAAATTTTTAGATAGCGCAATAGAGGGTGTCATTCATAATCTCATCCCTGCGTCAGCCGAAGCCAGCGAAAAAGTAAGAACTATTGTAGAAAATCACATATTAGAAAGAAACAAATACACAAAGCCGATATTTCAAACTAAAAATGGGCTCGCAGCTAAAAGAACAAGCGTATTTGATGGACAAAACGTTCAGGGGGAGCCAAAAGGAATTCCCATTTGTTCAATTGAAAATAACCCTTATACAAAAACTTCTAAAACTGTTTTGGCTTTTGAGTTACCAGACACATATGACAATGTAGAACCAAACCCACAGGGGGCCGCCTATCAGCTAACTATTGAAAATCCTGGCATTTCTAGCCCCTCTCACGATGCGATTGTAACGCAAAGAGAAGATTTTCAGCCTCTATCAATAAACAATTCACCAGCGGCAGATAATTTTGTTGACAATTATTTAAATCAATATGAGCAAAATAGATTTAATAAGACTTCTGACAACAATACTGGTGTTAGTACGTGGTATAAATTTAAAGCAAAGAGAGATGACCCCGCCGCAGCCCGCGAGGATATATCAGATGGCTTTGTAGGTGACCCCGGCGCAAGGGCCACCTTGTTATATGTTCATAGTGTGGCCAAGACAGATAGGATCTTAGATTGTTCTAGGGTTGTTAAGTTGCGAAGTGGTATACAAAATACAATTAAAAATCAGAACGTTTCTTTTGATATTGATCCAAATACGCTTTTACCAATTTTTTCTAATGAAAGCATATCGAATATAATAAATGTTGTCACTGGGACTAGAGGCGGCGATGTTTATGGCAATAGGAGCCAAGTATTCTTTCCTTTTGATGGAACTCCGTTTAAAAACAAGTTACAGCTAGACATTTCTCTTGATGTTGATTGGGCTGACAAAGAATTACATATCAACGCTAAACAAATGCCGATTTATTTTGTCAGCGCATCAACAAGCCATGGAAAATTGCTTATTGGCGATCAAGAGTTCATCGTCAATGGCCAGCATAAAGACGCCTTATACCACAATGGCGAGACACCAATGCAAGGCCCATTTACAAATCAGCATGTTGGTGGTTTTAAGCACCGCCACATCGCGCCCGGCCTCGATCCTGAAAAATTTGGCACCGGAGAAGAAGAAGAGGGGATTTTAGAGCAAGATCGTCCTGAAATTTTCAAAATCGCCAACAACACCACCACGCCGGCCGGGACATCTATACCGGGCGAAGTTAAAATATTTAATCCTCGTATCAGAGATCCGTTTTCAATTGCCGACGACCCAACTTATAATCTTGATATACCAAGAGTAAAGTTTTCTAGAGAAGAATTGGTCAAACGCGCCGTAAACATAAGAAATATTTCACATATAACCTCTTCTAAGATCCTTGGGAACTTTGATAAAAACTATCAGGTGCTTTCAACTGCCGATAGAAGCGTAAATAACCCTGCATTTGTGCAACAGGGGGGCTTTGGCGCCCCAAGCGCAAGTTTTAGTCCATTTCTTTCTGGCACTTACGAATATTTAGTTCCGCGGCGGTCTTTAAGCGACAATACACACAACAAAACAGTTATTGTTCCTCGTTTTTCGGCTCCTGGCGATGTTACAACGATGACACCGGCTTATTTAGACTTCGTTTCGGGCCAATTCAGTGCCTATAACGCCCTTTCATATCGAAATTTAAATGTTCGCAACTCTTTAAACGATTTTATGCAGACCCCAACGGCTCATAATAGCGCATTTTATCAAAGCGGCTCAGACGCCACGCCAGCGACTGCTTCATATCATAAAATTCCCAGCAACGGCCTTCCAAGATTAAAGTTTATTGATGGCGTGTTGTTGAAAACTGGTTCTAACTATGACAATGGCTTTGTTCAGAGACAAATTCCCAGAAGTGATTTCGGATATTCGTGGATAAAAGAATCTGCAATTAAGCCGAACCAAGGGCAGGATGGTGTGACGCCACTGACGGCCCCCGGCGGCACATGGGCCGGCACTGGTTCAAAGCCGGCTTTCTTGGTTTCTATGGACGCCTATTATGGTTTTGCCAC
>TARA_R110001592_G_scaffold31482_1_pt1 | contig 44540 bp, 45 predicted proteins | sample TARA_R110001592 | Tara Oceans TARA_R110001592 (sample SAMEA4398387) | marine metagenome | biome: Polar Biome; feature: [SRF] surface water layer (ENVO:00010504); material: water (ENVO:00002006), including particulate matter (ENVO:01000060) such as... | depth 5 m | reverse complement strand
TTAGATGTGTCTATATCATCATTTACGGCGCGCTCTTGTTTGTCGCTCTCCCATAAATCAAAGGTATCGTCTTCAGCTTCTTTTTTCAGATACACTAACGCAACATTTACACCCGTTTTGCGCTCTGCGGTCGCAAAACAATCACCCAAATATTCAACCTCTCCATGCGCTTCAATAATTTCAGCCAAGAGTTTGCGGGTTTTTGTATGAGGGTTCTTAATTGTTTCTGCGTTCAGCAAGCAAACAATTTCTCCCGAATACATAAAATTCCACGCTTTTAATAAATGCTCGTCCCCATTGGAAAAGGGCGGGTTCATTAAAATTGCGTCATAATAGCAAACCCCGTCATAGCTTAAAAAATCATGCCCCACGATTGGAAAATCCTTATCGCGCAAAACCGCGCATAATTCTGGGGAATTTTCGATGCAATCAATCGACGCGGAGCGTCTTGATTGCCGCATAAATTCTGCAATGTCGCCTTTGCCTGCGCTTGGTTCTAAAAAATGCTCTGCCGAACGGCTGATTTTAGAAAACATGGTCTTAATAACGGCTTGAGGGGTTGGAAAAAATTCGTCTGTAAACATGGCTAAAAATCCTTTTAATTTTTGTGATAAGTGAAACCACGCGCTAGGCTTTAGCGCGTGGCTTTGGGGGTTAAGCGGCTAATGGCTCGTCCTGTTCATCTTCATCAAGTGGCTCGTCTGCGACTTGCGAGGGTGTGTCAGGGTCAATGGCAGGGAATTGCATAGCCTCTGGAATCCAGAATTGGGCTTTCAATTCATCCGCGCTTGGCGATTCAAGGCTGAGGACATGGGCAAAATGCTTTGCCATTGAATCCACCAATTCGCCTTTTTTGTACCCTTGTCCGTTGCCGAACTTCAAAGAACACCCTGCATCTTGAATAATGCCTTGTAGCTGTTCTTTGTTACGTCTTTTCAAAAACGCTTCATCAGGTCGCCAAGCCCCTCGCATATCGACTTTCAAAGCATTTGCAACATGGTTTGAAATGCTGTCTTCATACGTATCGAGCGTATCAAGATAGGTTGTGCCAAATTCCAAGGATTCCAATGTCAGGGCGATATCTTCAAGCTGTTCATCGGATAGAGATTGAACGGCGTAATAAGCCTCTTGCACATCATACTGGAACAAATATTTTAAATCGCTCCATGTGCTTTCCTCGTCTTCCTTGTCAAAATATCCCAAAATGACACGCGCCTTTGCATTAACTGCGTCCAGTGCAGGGGAATGTGTTGCCCCATCATCAAAATAGCGCAAGGCTGGATGATCTTGGAAAGTTGCCAGTTTTTTGGCTACCAAGATTTCTTTGGCTTTGCGCGGATTACTGATAATCGCATTTTGAACGGCAACGCATTTGTGCATATTCATATAACGCACTAACGGCTTGCCATAGGTGGCTTTTGGTTTGGGTTTCAGGGCAACCACATTGGATTCATCAATTTCTGGTTTGATAAGTCCTTTGTGAATTTCCACTTCACCATTGGGGCGCAAATTAACGATAACGCCCCCTGCCGCCTCGATTTCGGCTTTCTCATACTGCCATGAAGAAAAATAGCCTTCTTCAAGTTCTGCCCAATCATGGCTTTGGCTAAATTCATCAACCAGTTTTTCAGCCGCTTGTTTTTGCAATTCGTCAAATTGCTCACGGTCATTGAAATATGTGGTTTTGTCTTCTGCCAAAAGGTCAGAGGTATAATCACCCTCATAAAGCGCAGGTTCAAAAATAGCCAAAGCGACATTGGGTTTTTCATCAATGAGCGCGTCTTTAATATCCTCAACGCTGTCACACCATCCATTGAGGGCTTGTTTTAAAACACGGGCTTGTTCTTCATGTGAACCAAGCGCAAAACTTTCAGCCTGTGCCAGTGTCAATTCGCCTGTTGTAAAGGCTTGTGTGACCTCGATGCTTAATTCCAAAAGCATTAAACGTCTGCGAATGGTGCTAACGGCTAATCCTGTTTGGCTTGTGATATTGTCCAGTGTTTCACCGTCCTTAATCAAGCTTGAGATGGCGTGTGCCTCTTCCAAAGGGCTTAGATTTTCACGTTGAACATTTTCGACTGTTGCCATGCGAAGAATTTCTTCTTCTGTGAGGTCGTCTTTGATTTCAACTTTTACCGGAAAATCCGCGTCAATATCGCCGCGCTCTAAAAGCAAGTTCATTGCACGAAAACGGCGTTCACCACAAATAATGCTGTGTTTGGCGCGTTTGGTTTTCGGGGCTTGAACAATGAGATTTTGCAATAAGCCATCTGTTAAAATGGACTGTGCTAATCCTTCGATGGATTGTTCATCAAAATCCTTTCTGGGATTGTCCTTTGAGGTTTTGATTTGGTTTAGTTTTAAAGTTTGAGTAGTCATAGTATCAGCTCCTTTTTTGCTGTTGGTTGGTTTAAAAAATGGGTTAAGCCGCGATTGGCTCTTGCGCCTCGTAAAACGCGGTTGCGTCTTTAACGAGTTGCCCCATGTGTTCCAAAGCGTTTTCATGTGCGCTTTGAATTGCTTTTTCGGTCACGCGCTTACACGGCTGTAGTGCAATGCCTGACTTGAAAAAATCTTGAAAAATGACGGTGGTTTCGGTTGCATATCCGTCCGCGCCTTTGCGAATACAAACGCTTGCGCTTGCGGATAACCCCCCTCTTACTTTGGCAGTTCGCAATTTTAAAATGCGTGTGCCTTCTTCTGTTTCGCCTAAAACGGCCTCACTTGTGGCTTGCCATCCGTCATAGCCTTTTGAAATGTGTGTTTTATACGTCATGTGTTTTTCCTTTTCTTTTGGTGGGTTGGTTAAAGTCTGATTGGTACGCCTAGACGCTCTACGCTTAGGATTGCGGAGCGTGGGCAACGCTCGGAGTCCATAACAAGCTGTATGGCTGTTTCCTCGTCTTTGGCGGGGGTTTGGATTGTGATTTGTGTAGTTCTGATTTTGAACGGGTAAACCTGCATGATGATTTCCCCCTTAATATTCGCTTGTCAGAAGCAAGACATTGTTCTGAAAATAAAAGCGGATTTGGGTTAGCGGAAAATCGGTAAAGAGGATATTTTCGGCATAAAGCTGTTTTTCATTGCCATCGGTGCAAGTGAGTTTTGCCCCCTGCCCTTCTTTGTTAAGCGTTAAAGTCCAGACACAAAAAGGTTCGTTTTGAAGCGTTGGAACGCAAGATTGGCAATCAAAGATTTTATCTATCAGCCAGTATGCCCCGCCTGTTTCCGCAACATATTGAACGCCCTCTGTGTAAAGGTATTTTCTATATAGCGAGTGACGAAACCAAGTTTCCGTACCGCAGAAATTTCTTAAATCTTCTGCTCTAAGGGTTGGTGTATCTGTAAGTTTAGCTGTTTGGTTCATTTTCAATTCCTTTCTTCTTTAAATTGCGCCCCGAAACATACTTTTTTCGGGGCGACAGGAACTGGAGCTTCAAAGCGGCAAGAGAGGTCAATTCCCAAACCCTTTGCAAAAGGGCTTGGGCGGAAAATCGGAAAAATTGCGGAAGGTTCGCGGCAAGCGTAGCGGCGTGAAAGCCGTCATTTTTACTATTTTTTGGCTTTGGGAATTGACGGAGCGCGCCAAGACCAATCAGAAGTCATTTAAGGGTCATGACTCAACTGACCTTTTTGCAAGGCCACCGGGGAGCAAAATCACTCAAAGCATAAATATCCATATCAACACCCAACATAGGAGGACGATATGGAACTGATAATTCTAATTTTGAAAATCATAGTTGCTATACTCATTTATTTGAGTAGGTAACCAACAGACGGTAGGTCATTTGGTCTATCGTCTCGCGGCCAAAGATAACGCGTTAAGGATTGTCACCCGAAGGGCCGAAACGCTTTTCTTCAAAGTGGTTCGGGGAGCCTTGGCGAGTAAAGCCTGACCCGCACTTGCGGGGAACGCCCAAACTGCAAAACAAATCCTGCTTTACCGTATTTAATTAGCCTATGTGTTAAAAAAACCGGAAAAATATTAACCCAAGAGTTAATTTTCTTTACTCGCCAGTGTGGATTTTGGAGCTAATCAATCTGATATTAGATGAGCTGACACCATGCTCATTTGCCAGATTTTCCCAACGCGACAAAACAGCGCGTGTGGACTCTATAATTTCATCAATGCGAGCAGTGGCAATTTTGGCCTCCTCGCCGAGCGAGCGCAGATGCGAAAAACCAGGACGACTCCCCTCTCCCATAACCATTGTGCTTTGTTCACCGCGCGGGCCGGATGAAAACGTCAAATCATAAGCAGGTGATAAAACCCAACTACCTTGTTCATCAAGCAAGTAGCTAAAGTTTTTAGAATGATCGTCGCGGTTATGCGCCATGACATTAAAAACGGCCAGCTGATACATTTTTTCAACCTCGCGCACATCGCGTGTTAATGACGATGTTAAGGTAATCAGATCTTCATAGTCCAGTGACGGGGTTCTATAATCAGAATGAAGCAAACCGCACGCGGTGTGCATGTGCAATCTCTTTGATCCCACTCTATCAAAGCGTTTAATCGCAAAAAAACCTGCGCCATCTTGAGCATTAAACAAATGAACGGGCGGCATATTAATACCGGCCTCGATAGCCATGAGCGCATAAACATATTCAATAGCACCTGCATCATTGCCATCTTGCGAGTTCGGGAATTTCACCATCCAAGGCTCATAGCCGGCGGGCAGGTCTGATGCGCCATGAATAATATTTTCAAAGCTCTTATCAACACCGATGAGGGCTTTAGGGCGCGCGCCGCCAGAAGAGCCATTTAATGCGATAAGTTCAGCTAAAACCTCATCGGCCTCCCCTTCTAAAACATCGCGCGCATTTTGCGCCAGCTCATCAAGCCGCACAGGATCATGGTGTGTCTCTTCACTTTGATCTGGTTCATAAACTAGCGCGCCTAAAGCATTCATACCAACATGAGCCAATCTATCAAGCGGCGTAATATCCGAGGGTAAAATACCTTGTGAGCGTGCAAAGCGATCAAATAATAATCGCCCCCACCCATCAGGCAGACTGTCATTAAACAACCCCGGCAGACCCTCAAAAAGTTGATTATCAAAGCGCTGAACGCCTGATTGTAAAGGCAAGCGATATGGTGATAACGCAATATTTGTTTCTATGAATGAGGCATCATATTCAAAATAAATAATGCGATCGCGCAAAGCCAAGCGGCCAACCGGAATAGTGTTATCAGTGAATTTAAGGCCGACTTTGATTTCTTTAATTGAATTTATATCGTTCATGTGCGCCGCCCTCTTTGTTTTTTCGGCTTGTCGTCGTCTTCCAGCACATCATCAATAGATGAAAAATTATGCTGCGAGGTTTCAAGCGCGCTTAAGATTTTTTCCAATCCACCAAGAACCACGTATAATTTTAAAAACGCTTCGAGGGAAATAGCCCCCTGCTGCTCAAACTTACGCAATGTCGGCAAAGGAACCCCTGCCCGTTCAGCAAGACCAGCTTGTGTTAAATCCATGCTTAAGCGCTTTAAACGGGTATATTCTACCAGTTTTTTTTGCGCTTTTGATGATGTTATAAGTGATACCATTATATTATTTAATGCCTTTTCTATCTATTAACTACTATTATAGTATTATTTAAATGATTTTACCAGTGCTGAATTCATACCCCTAATTTCCTCAATGCATGCATAGCTTGGCCCTTTACTTTTTTAATTGCTTCCGCCGCAAAATTAGCCGCATTAGGTCGTATAAAATTTCGATAAGAAGCAGGATTTGTTCAAATTAGTTTAATAATTCACTTGAATACGGCAATATATGCCGCAATATTAAAGTTTTATAAACTAACTTTTTATGATATAGTTTAAAAATACTGTAGTTTACGGCAATATATGCCGCAAATAAGAAAAGATATAAACCATGAATGTTTCAACAAAACAAGAATTGCTAAGACTTATACCCGACGCTATGCCGGTTACGCGGCAATGGCTTATAGATAAAGATAAGAATTTAGAGCGTCATACGCTCGATAACCTTGTTAAAAGCGGCCAGCTTGTTTCAATAGCACATGGCCTCTATATACGTTTTGGCACGACGCTAACATGGGAGGGTGTAGTCTGCTGCTTGCAAAATATTGTCAAAACAGATTTGACGGTTGGGGGATTAACAGCCTTAGAATTAAGAGGTTTAGGTCACTATGTCGCGCTGTCCTCAAAAAAAGTCATCCACTTATACGGCAATGACACTCTTCCTAAATGGGTCAATGATGTTTTACCTGATGTTGAATTCAAACGGCACGCTTTGAGGTCGCAGTTTGATACACAAGATGATATGGGTGCATCGGGCCTAGTGAATGATGAATATGATACAGGCTTTAAAAAATTATATAGTCGCGATCCTCTGTCAGGATTTCAGCAAACGCGAACAGAAAACCAGAATGTCTGGCCGTTTACAAGATCGTCACCAGAGCGCGCTTATCTAGAAATATTGATGGATGTTCCAAAGAGCGTATCGTTTGAACACGCTGACCAACTATTACAGGGATTAACGACTTTATCACCGCGCCGCTTAGAACGCCTATTAAAAAGAACCCAAAACATCAAAGTTCGGCGTTTGTTTTATTGGTTTGCCGAGCGGCATAGCTATGCATGGTTTAAAAAGCTGCCTGCCCCCCCTACTCTCGATGATCTTGGGTTAGGGTCAGGAAAAAGAATGCTGATAAAAGGCGGAAAACTTGATACAAAATATATGATAACCGTACCGGAGGATATGTGGACACAAGCTCAAAATACTACAAACAAGTCCAGCTTTTGATAAGCGTTCTGCCCATTGTGGCAGAAGAGAAATGCTTTGCCCTTAAAGGAGGCACGGCTATCAATCTTTTTATTCGTGATTTACCACGTCTGTCGGTTGATATTGATTTGGTATATTTGCCAATGGATGATCGTGAAACGGCGCTCACCCATATAACAGACGCTCTCAACCGCATAGCAGATTCTATAGTTGAAAAAATAAATGGCGTGAAAATTCAAAAATCCTTTGAAAGCCGCGTTGATGCCCTCCGACTTATTGTTAAGCAAGGTGATGCGCAAATTAAAATAGAACTCTCGCCTGTTCTGCGCGGCACTGTGTTTCCAGAGAAATTACGAGAGGTCACTGAAAAAGTTGAAGAACAATTCGGTTACGTCGAAATGCCAGTAGTGTCTTTGGCCGACCTCTATGCAGGAAAGTTATGTGCTGCGCTTGATCGACAACATCCGCGTGACTTGTTTGATGTAAAATTCCTGCTAGAAAATGAGGGTTTAAGCCAGGATTTAAGAAAGACCTTCTTGGTTTACCTGATAAGCCACAATAGAACGATGGCAGAGCTTTTGCGCCCTACCCGCAAAGAACTTCAGGCAACCTACGACAACGAATTCATTCGTATGGCTCAAATTGATGTTCCTCTTGAAGAATTGGAGGCCGTTAGAGAAACGATGATTTCTGAGCTGAATAAATCTCTAACTGATGAAGAAAAGCGCTTTTTACTCTCTTTTAAAGCACTTAAACCAAATTGGACACTGCTTGGCTTATCTAACATTGAGAATTTGCCTGCGGTAAGGTGGAAAATGCACAATCTTGAGAAAATGGATAAAAACCGCCATAGTGAAGCACTTAAGAACCTTAAAGATGTTCTTTACAGCTCATAAACATCTTAAAAATTAACCTATAGATTAAAAATAACCCGAAAATATAAACCTAAGGGTTAATTTAAAATTTTTGGTTTATCAATGTGATGCTCAGTGAACTGATACCATATTGTACTACGATGCATTCAGAGTTATTAGTTAACAACTAATAACTAATAACTCTTTCGCCCTCGCCCTTTATGCTTTTGCACAAGATTGTCTTGTTCTTCAGGATTCAGCAAAGCAAATGCATGAAGTGCTGCACGTATAATGTCTGAGCCGGAAGATGTTTTTCCGTGCTTATCAATAGAGTTCTTAATCGCTTTATTGATAATGTCTTGTTCAGAGGGAAACAAAGAAAATGATTTTGTTGTAATACGTTCTTTTTTCTTTGTCCCCTCGCGACTTTTGAAATTGTTTTCTTCCGCAAGACGCCGAATTGCTTTTTCATCAACATCTTTTGAAGGAGAGCTGCTTTTCTGATCAGATTTAAAATCTTCAAAATTGATATTTGAGAAAGGATCGGCAGAATTATCTACATCACTCATGCGGCTATCTCCCCTGGTGTTTTATTAGACTTCTGATCTTGTATTTTTTTCATAGCTTCTGCTGCAAAATTTGCTGCATTACTCCGTGCTTTATCCAAGCCACTCACCTGTGACGATGTGATTTGATTTAAAGTCAACTTATGATCAAAAACAGCTTTATAGGCTTCTCTCTCATGCACCTCCGTTAAAAAACTATCAATTTTATTTTTTTCAAGACTATTCACCATGCGTTTTAAACCTTTAGAACGGATGGCTGGGCTGGTTCTTGTCAGAAGAATAGAAACAGGAATTTGTCGTCCGGTTACATTACATTGCCTTTTTACCAGAGCCACCGCGCGCGCGGCTTCTTCTGCGTCCAATGTGGAGCGTTGTGACGGTATAATAACCAAATCCGCTTTCGAAATCGCATAAGCGACAGACAAATTCGCCGTCCCCTCTAAATCAACAACAACAATGTCAGAAGTTTTCGCAGCGGCATCGATGTCTTCAAGAATTTTCTCTTCACTATCATTTGAAGTTACAATTAGGTTTTCTGCTTTCCCTCCCCCTGCGTGCCATTTTGCAATCGGGTGATTAGGGTCGGCATCAATGACATGCGTATTTAGACCTCTATGGGCAAGCTCTGTTGCAAGCAAAAATGCAGATGTAGTTTTGCCAGCTCCCCCTTTTGGACTTGCGAAAACGATAACAGACATATGGTGTCTCCATGTTGTTAGTTATTAACTGTTATAATAGTAGTTAATAACTGTTGAGGTGTCTATAGGGATTTGGTTTGTTTGCTGTAACTTTGTAAATAAACCCCAGTTTCATCCACCGAATTTGTGGATAAACAGCGTCTTTTGGGCATTACTTTCAAATTAAGCTCTTCCTCTGGTTTGATCACTTTCAGTCTGTTCGTTATCGTTATCACGACGCAATTTACCCATGACAGACTTGTGAAGCTTTAATTCGCCTGATTTGGCGCGGTTAACCATCGCATTGAAGTAAGCACCTGGCTTCATGACGCGGTTTTCTTCGCGTAAATTCGCCTGATCGGTCAAGATCACACAAACGGCGGCCCCTACTCGGCTGAGCGTCATGCACGCATGTCCCCATGAGCTTTGAGAAATCCCCAAAGTCCGGTTCAAACGGTAAGCGGCTTCAATAAAATCATTAGCGTTCATAGGCCGCGGCTCCATTGGAAGCTCAGCCTTTAATCTCTCGCTTGAAATATTGAGAAGTTGTTTGAGAGTAACATGCTGAAGCCCTGTAGAAAGAATGGTAGAATGTTCTTGTGATGATTCCTGTTCTGGCTCTTTTCTTTTGCTCCCCTCTCCTTTTGAACCGATGTCTAATTGACGTTGTGGATTCTCGGCTACCCCTTCCTGAAGGAAACTGGGCGAAGCCATACTATTTGTATCTAATTTATTAGATTGTTTTTTTATTGTAGAATTATAGTGAACGTCATCTGTGTCGTTTTTAGGCGACATTTCTTTTGTTTCTTTGATGTTATCACCTAAGTTATCCACTGCTTGAGGTTCAAGAATGCCCACCGCCAGTGCATAAAGCTCTTTATGGCTCGCCAGTAGGTCGCGAACACGCTCAAGACCAAGGTGCGTTCTGATTTGAAGCGATAACGGTTCATATTTCTTTTCAAGGTCGGTGAGGATATCCGCATAATCGCCCTGCCCGTCTAATGTGAGCAGCTCCATTTCACACATAATGGCTCTGATCTGGCCTCTATAGTATGAGATTTGGCGTTTTGTCTCCATCCACGCAGCGTCAATGAGGCGTTTTTCTTGAAGCCTTTCCTCTAAGGAGGCTTTGAGATAAGCCAAAGGTGTAAGATCAACGCCATAGGCATACATGATGCGTCCTGATTCATCGCGTTTGCCGTATCGTCTATGATTTCCGCTATCGTGCCATGTTAATGCACCCGCTTCGAACAAGCTTTGTTCAAGGCGTTGCACTTGGCGTTCACTCACGCCTAAATCCAAAGCTGTTTTTGAAAGTGATTGATAAATGATTGGTGAGCTGCCCTGCTCCCAATCGCAATCTCTTGTGAAAGCCATATAGTAATCGAGTAATGAAATCATGCGCGGTGTAAATCCGGCTTGTTTGCCGATGCGTTTCACAAGCAAAAGAAGATCATAACGGTTCACGTTATCCTCTAATCCTGTGAAGTCTTCGACTTGCTCATAAGATTTACGATGTGAAGAAGAGCTTATGCGCCCTCCCCTACTCTGTTTTATTTGGTCAATATTTTGTAAATAGTTGCTCATGTGTGTTTAAAAAGCTGATCCTCAAAACCATGTGAATAAGACGCAAAAAAGGGTTTGCAAAAGTCACTTTTGACTTGCATCCGATTCGGCTGAGCGGTACTATTTATTTAGATTGTTAAGGAGCGCCGCTCTATTTTAAAGAACCACTGTTAGCGCAGTGGTTTTTTTGTAGGGTTTTTAGATACTGTGCTTAACCTTTCCTATAATTGATAAAGATGGCGAGACGCCTAAGAAAATCGAATCCTGTGGAAGGAATCGGTATAAAAATCCTATCAAAAATACAGAAGATACGCAACTGACACTGTCATTTCTAATTTTGTGTTTAAAAGTGTCAATAACGAAACGTTAAACGCCGTAATTCCGCGATATATACACTATTTTCACTTTTAAACCAGTTACATACCTGACAGTATTAAACACAATTAGAAATTAAAAAAATCGTAAATTCTGTATTATTTCGTCAGTTTTGTAAAAATTTGTAAAAATTTGCCTGTGACAAACCTGACGGATATATATATTATAAGACTGTAAAATTCGTCTAATTATGTACTGGATAATAATATGCTCGTTACAATATCAAAAGCGTCAAAAATGGCTGGTGTTAGCAGAGCCACGATATACAACGATATAGATTCCGGCACTCTATCCGTTGAGTTAGGTGCCAAAAATAGAAAAATGGTAGATGTTTCAGAACTGTCTCGCGTATATAAGAATTTAAAAAATCCTGACGATGCTGACAATTCTAAAAGTGTCAAGTCTGATAAAAAACGTGAGGTCGCAAGCCCTCAGCAGTCAGAGAAGGTCGCAGTGCTGCAAGAGCGAATTGAAGCTCAGCGCAAGCAAACAGAGCTTTTAGAGGCCATGCTAGAAAGAGAACGCGAAGACAGAAGGCGTGAACGTGAAGCCTCTAAGGAGTTTGAGGACTACTTTAAAGCCCAAATTGACAACCAAGCTGAAAGCATAAAGAACTTCACTAAACTTCTAGAAGATCAAAGAGGTGACAAAACTGACACAAATGACGATTGGAAAAAATCTATAAACGCACTAGAAGAGCGTATAGCTAACCAAGAAACAGAAGCCAAGGAAAAGGCTAAGACAGAAGCCAGGGAAAAAGAAGAAATCCAGAAAGAGCTCGAAGAAAAAGAACAATTACTCAAAGAGAAGGAAGAGGCTCTGGAGCTGGAAAAACATAAATCATTCATTCATCGAATGCTTGGAAAATAAAAGTAGGGTAGGGGGCTTATGTCCCCTTCAATTTTTTTAGGGTTATTTCATGGTTCATCTTCTTTCAAAATAGCCACAATCCGAATAACTTGCTCAACAGACAATCTCGGCAATTGTAAATTGATGTCGCCGCTCGACCAAATCTCAGCTGTGCCTTTTTGAAAGTAAACTGTTTTACGAGCGCGGCTATGATCAGGAATACGTCCTTGTGTAACTTTTACAATTGAAGCTGCAATCAAGTGTAAGTGGTTTTCTTTTTCTTGCTCTTCAGCATTACGGAGGAGGGCGCTTTCATAGGCTTTTAAATAATGAGGCATTAGGCGACGCATGATGTCCGCTGCAATGTCTTTTGCTGGGCGCGTAATACTCACGCCAATATCTTTATAATCTTCGTGCCACGCACGGCATTTTTGACGCGGAAACATTCCGCCTATTTTAAACTTCTGACCATCGAGGCGAAAATATAAACCGCGCCCGCATCCGTCTATAATTTCAAAACGCCAATGCGATAGTTCGCCAAGCCGCGAAAACTTCCACGGCTTGCCAAGATAAAGAGCTATCTCTTCTATTTTTGCTTGTGTGCTCATGCTGACCTACGCGCAATGAGGTTGTTATTTCTATGCGGTCTTTGTGATCCGTATTTGGCGCGGATCTCTTCAAGACTCTTTGTGCCTTTAGAGCGGCTAGAAAATTCTTCAGGTCTAAAATACCATGCCTTCTTTTTTGCTGCCCATTTGAAGCCCGCTGTTTTGAGCATATCTTTATGCTCACGCGTTTCACCTGTAATCCACACCCAAGATCCACAAATTTCAATCACGAGGGCAGGGAGGCCAGAAATCGCATTTAAAGCATCATTGAGCATGTCTCCGTAATCTGTCTGCTCTGACTTCATTTCGCCTGTGTAATCTTTCAAGGCATCATATGCTTGATTGATGATTTTCATCATCTCTTCGCCAACTGGATTAATGTCTGGATGATATTTTTTACACGCGGCGCGATAGGCTGCTTTTGTATCGTCTGGGTTTAGGCTTCCTGTTAATCCTAAAATTTTGGCTGCATCATAGATATTCATTACGCACCCCCAAACAAATCAGTTTGAGGATTGGCCGCGTCTATAATGTTAAAAACAAGCCGCGCCATTTTGACAGTTTGCGAACCCTTAAAGAGTGGTTCATCTAAACTAGAATTCGCATAATCTCGATCTGCCCATATCTTTAGGCCACTTCCTTGATAAGCGATACTGATTGAATCTCGACACCCACCGCCACCATATATACCCAATTCATATTTTAAAGCCTCTTGTAACTCTTCATCGCTCATCGGGTTTTCAGAGCGTTTTTCCCATCGCTTTTTAAAGCCTTCCGTACTACATACAGCGCGTAAAAATACGCCTCTCTTTTCTGCCTGTGTGAATGTCTCTGACATGATTTTTTAATCCTCTTTTTAAGTGACCAAACGGGAACAGCCCCGTTCATGAAACCTTGCCAAGCGGCGAGCGTCATATCTAAAACCCGCGCATGCGGTATGACGATCAATCGTTAGAAACCGACTTCACAGACTTGTTCCGTAAAACGGAATTCACTTGCCCCAACACGTTTAAGCGGGCAGGGGTAAGCAAGTCTATTGAGATAGGCGGGGACGTCGATGTAAGCTGGAAATGTTGATTCATCAACGGCTAATCAAAGAGGGCAAAGACCTCTTTTCAAAACGACTTGAATCGTAAAAATTTACACTTAGATTTTACTTTAAGTAGGGAAACACAACAAAACGCATAAAGAAACACAGTGTTTCGTTTGTGGCGTTTTTTAATATGCTGAATTAAGGCTGTATCTGTTTATACACAACGATATTAAGGCATTACATTAAGTGCAAAAACACGAAAAACGTCGCCCTAATAATTGGGCAGAGCAGGGGGCTTACATCATTTCATTCTTAACAGCCGCACGTCCTAAAACTTCGAAAGCTTTGGCTGTTAGCTTCTCTTTCTTTGGATCATCTTTGTGATCTTCTTCGATAGCCAAATGAAGTTTATGGAGTATCTTCACAGGCGGCACGTCATTCAATCCGATGATCTCAAGAGCATCATCCAAAGTGATCTGATCGGGTGATTTAGACCAAACATCGAGCGGCTCATTTTGAAACTTTTCACGCTCTCTTTGGAGACGCTCTTTAGTCTCTTGCTCTTTAACTTTTTCATCTTCGGGATAGGGGGCTTCGAATAATGACCCCTCCACCAAATCAGGATCACGAGCATACAAAAGCCTGAAAATATGACGTGCATAATTCCAGTACCGACGACGGAAATTTTCATCGACTTCATCATGTGGAAAATACGTTTCAAGATAGGAAAGCGTATCGAGCAATCTTTTGTTTTTGTAATAAGCTGTTTCTGTTTTCTTTGAGAGGAGGGCATGCCCAAATACAAACAGATCATAAGATGATCTAATATGGTATCTGGCCGCTTCTCGTAATGATGGTGCATAGCTCAAAGCTTGATGTGCATCTCTTGCACTATGCGCATGTTTTAATAACGCGCTATAACTCGAAAATAATTCATACTTAGGAATTATACGGCTAACGATTTGAACCACGATATGAAAACCGGTGACACTCACAAGACAAAAAAGAGCTGCCCAAATCACATATTGAAGATCACGATAGTCTCTTGGAATTTCATATATCCATCGCTCTTGTTTCGCATAGTCCTGAATTTCTAACACGGCATATCCAGCCACAACAAAACCAATAAGAACGAAGAGCGGATATATGGGATGAAATGAACGCAAGAAAACAGGCTTATCAGATAGCCGTGAAAACAGATCATTCTGATCATGCTCACGCTCTTTATGATCGCTCAAAGCTTGTTTAGCAAATTTCCATTTTTGATGTATGAAGCGAGCAAGCTTGGGAACGGCAAATAAGCAAAATATCCCTGCCAATACCAATGGCAAGAAATCAACTAACGCCTGATATAACAAATAAAGAAGATAGCCAATAATACCGAGAACAACGACAGGCATGATTTACACACCTTCGTTATTTTAAGAGCTTCGTATTGGTCAAAGATTTGCGCTCTTCTGATGTAAGGGATCGAAGATGCTTCCCATCAAAGACTTTTTTAATCGGCGCGCCATATCCATCGCCCCAACCATAATCCGCTTCGCATCCAGGACAGCCATACGATTGATCTGGGTAATCATCTTTGGTTCTGTGACAAAAGATTGTGTCGCAATGCTGACACCATTGCATATACGGTGCGTCACATGAAGGGCAGGGGGCATCAGCACTAAACTGAATCTCTGCTTCAAAGCCAGATGCCCAGTCTTTGCCATGTATATCAAATGGGCTATTCTCCGCTTTGCTGTAATCCTTACCATCATAATTGAACCGTTTGCCTTCTGCGTCTATACGCACATATCCATCAACATTGGAATCCCACTCTAAGGCTTGCGGATTATTCATGATGACTTGATCGATGTTCTCTGTGGTGGATGTTTCTGCTTTGCTCCATTCAAGAACAAAAGGCTTATCTTTATGCTCGCGGCATACAGCCTTCACAAATCCAGTTGGTCCTGAAGCTTTCGCGCCTTGACCAACATTCAGCTCAGCATCTTCTTTTCCGGTGAGAACAGCAAAGGCGCGGTGAATATCTTTCTGGCGATCTTCATCCTTATTTTCTATGGCTTCTTTGACCGCATCATTCCTAAGAACCTTCAACACGGCTTCAGACGGTATTCTTCTTAACCCAAATAGCTCTAATGCTTCCTCAAATGTCATAGACTTTTCCTTAATTAATCAAAAGTACGCTTGTATCGTCATGTACTAAACCGTTGAAATTTTTTTCGCCCTTAAGCGCCAAGCTTTGATCTTTAAACGAAAGATCAGCCCAAAAACCATCTGTAGCGAGGATGATTGCATTAAATTCAGCCAACGAAAATTCTCTGTAATCGGGTTCAACATATCTTCTACATTTAAAAGATCGGGTCAAAATGTGCCGATCTGCATTCTCAGCTATTTCTTCATGTGTCAAAGGCGTTGTAGCATTTGCCAACGTATGAACCGGCGTCAACCACGAAATAGACAAGTCGTCGTTTAAATTACCTAAACAGCAGTCTCCCGCCCAAATTACTTTTACTTTATCAGCAGACAATATCACAATTGCATAACTTGCGACGCCGCTTGTGTATTTCATTTTAAGGTCGTTCTGCAATTCTTTCAAACACACCAGCGCCCCATCTTGGCCAAAACCCTTGGCATCTTTATTGAAACACGCCAGAACTTTTCTTGTTATTGCTTGCGCTGTTTCAGCACCATATGGGCTACTTGTAGAGCCATCAGCGATCACAAAGCACTGTTCTTCTTCTTGAGCAGCAGCTCCGTAAAAATCTCTTTTGTCTGGTGTTAATTTTCCTTGAAAACTAATCCATGAATGATCCAAAAACTTTGACATCATTGATCCTTCATATCTATCAATGCTTCCAAGCGTTCAAAAATGACCTCTTCACGTCCTGAAATGCCTGCGGCACTCTGAACCGCATATTGAAACCCATCATTACTGAAGAGGCTCTCTATTTCAGTTGATATATACTGTTTTACCTCCGCACTTTCGGCACTAACTTCATTTATCAATTCTTCACGGCCATCGACTATGTTTAGTATGTCTTCTATGTCATGACTTCCGATAGGATCATCATTACCCCTACCTTTATAAGCCTCTAATTTCGTTGCCAAGAAGTAAGGCGGGCTGATCAATTGAATATGAATTTCATTTGATAAAGGAAATATTGAGGCGGTATCTATTGCTTTTGAATACCAACGGTTACTAAACCCTAATATCTTTTCGTCAGAGGGCATAAAATCGACTTTAAGCTCACCAAGCCTCATTCTACAGATAATACTATCCTCCATAGAAACGGTGAATCCGTTGTCTTTTAATTTACTTTGAAAATTGTTCCAATCTGCATGCCCGAGCACATCAATAATTAAATCCACATCATCGGTGTATCGCACATCCTCTTTAGTTATCTCGTCTGTTATAAGCAATGCTGTGGTACACCCTCCAACAAAAACAACTTGTTTTAAAAGCTCATCTCCTAAAGCTTCTGCTACTTTCTGAAGCATGCCATGAAGTTGACTATATATCTGTTTCATAATTTAACAGCCTTTCTGACAATATCTCTTTTGCTAAATTGGCCTCACGAGGAGACCCTATTCGCACGGCATCAATTAATGCCATGACCTCATATAAAAACAGATCATGTTTTACTGCAAAGGGGACGCTTTTATATAATGGCTCTAGAGACTGACCTTTTTCTTTTCCTCTAGCATCTGGCCAAACATATATATAATCGCCAGCACTCTTTATTTCTTTAGAAAGAGCAGGGGCGCCGAAAGATGTAGGAATTCCGCGTGTAATTTCAGCGGCCTTGACCGGAAACACATACTTTAACCCATACACAATGAACTCATATAGCGCTTTTTCGTTTGCTCTTGGCAAACCGCTCTTACGATCATATATGGCTAAACCACTATCAACGCTTCTATTGATAGAAATGTTTACCGCACTTTTACTAACGCCCGACACATCAGCCAAACCGCGCACAGTAAACTTTTCTAAAATGCTCCGATTTGCTTCCTCTTCTGTCTCAAAGTTTTTCTTAGGCTCCCAACCTTCTAATCCATTAGGGATATGATAGGGGCTGTAAGAAACATTGAAAGGAATCGACAACTGTTTTCTTCGTAAACTGATTAGTTTTATTAATATAAGTATATCTTGGCTTTGCACTCTACGCTCCCGTCCTTTGTCCATGGACAAGGGACATTAAACACTTTGAGCACAATTTTGTCAAGTAAAACATGGATACGCGTTATGGCGTAAACCCCTTCGAAAGTAAGGATTTACAGTTTTTACCCACGATTCAATCCACCAAAAATGTGGGTAACTTAATGTTGAGCTTTCCAAAATTCACCACCAAGCAACTCCAATTTTTACCACTGTCGTGTAGAGTACGGCATATTCCTGAAGAAATTAAGCCCCCGCCACCTCACTTCAGCTAGAAGCTTGAACTCCATACGGAGCCGTTAGATGAGTGAAGGCATTTTGTACCCAGAGTATAATCCATATGTTAGAAACATTACATTTTATTTTGATGAATTTAATAAAACCTTTTTAAACAAGGTATTTAGGGCTATATTTTTCTGCTTACGCTGATAAATATTAATTATTAAAATAAAGCCCAAATCAAATATGCTTCTAGATAATAAAAATCATGGGAAAGTTATTACGGAATTGAAGAAGTCTTTAGACCCTTCTTCAAAACTTACTGTCCTTTCAGGCCTATTTTCTATCTACGGATACGCAGCCCTAAAAAAAGAATTGGGCAGCATTACAGACATACGCTTACTGCTTTCAAAATGGGATGATGCATCACTTCATACAATCGCAGGCACACAGCAAGAAACCCGTCTTAAAAATAAGCTAGACCAGAGCCGTATTGCAAAAGAGTGTGCGGCTTGGCTTAAAAAAAATACACAAACAATGGCAATGACGGGGCAAATGGCATTTCCCCCTCAGAACATGTTTCATGTGAGTAATGAAGAAAATTCCTTTGTGATCCAAGGAGCATCTCACTTTACTGCCGCAGGCCTTGGTGAAGTTAAGTCTGATAGCTTTGAAATAAATATGGGTATTTCAGATACAGAAACCACAAAACAGCTTTTGCAGTGGTTTAATACGATTTGGAATGATAGCAAGGCTACACAAGATATAAAAAATGAATTACTTGCTCACTTGGAATATCTTGCCTCAGAAAAACCAGCAAACCTAGTTTATTTCATTACCCTCTACAATATCTTTAAAGATTACCTGGAGGACATCGATGAAGAGAGCATTATCCGTTCTAAAACAGGCTTTAAAGATACCGTCATTTGGAACAAACTTTATAAGTTCCAATGTGACGGCGTAATGGGCGCTATTGATAAACTAGAAAAATACAATGGATGCATCATTGCCGATAGTGTTGGTTTGGGTAAAACCTTTGAAGCACTCGCCGTCATAAAATATTATGAACTACGCAATGACCGCGTCCTTGTTCTTTGCCCCAAAAAGCTACGTGAAAACTGGACTGTTTACACAATCAATGACAAACGAAACCTGCTGGCAACGGATCGCTTTAATTATGATGTCCTAAACCACACAGATTTGAGCCGTGACAAAGGAAAGTCAGGTGAGATTAACCTAGAGACCCTTAATTGGGGAAATTACGACCTGCTCGTCATCGACGAATCTCACAACTTTAGAAACAGCGGAACAAAAACAGACGGGGCTACGCGCTATCAGCGATTAATGGATCAAATTATTAGATCGGGTGTTAAAACCAAAGTATTGATGCTCTCTGCTACCCCAGTGAACAGTCGTATGAATGATCTTAAAAACCAAGTCGCCTTCATTACTGAAGGCCGCGATACAGCTCTGGCCGATTTTGGGATCAATAGCATTGAGCAAACTCTCAAAAAAGCCCAAACAAATTTTAATAAATGGTTGAAGCTCCCAAGTGAACATCGGAAAGCTGAAGCCTTATTGGAAAACCTGAACTTTGACTATTTCAAGCTCCTCGACTTAATGACCATTGCTCGCTCTCGTAAGCACATTGAAAAATACTATGATGTTTCGGAGATTGGAAAATTCCCAGAACGCTTAAAGCCGATGAATATCAAATCTGATATTGATACCAGTTCACAGTTCCCCCCTCTTAAAGACGTGAACATGGCGATTAAGCGGCTCAATTTAGCAGCATACTCACCTCTGGCATATGTGCGCATGGACAAAAAGGATGAGTATAGCCGCAAGTATGACCAAGAAGTGCAAGGCGGCAAGTCCGTTTTCCGTCAGATTGACCGTGAAACAAACATCATTCATTTGATGCGAATTAACCTTCTCAAGCGCATGGAAAGTTCGATCAACTCTTTTGCACTTACTGTTGATAAGGTTCACGGTAAAATTAGCGGCTTGTTAGAGCAAATTGATGCTCATGAGAATAATGAGATTGAAGAGCTAAGCATTGAAGATATTGAAACAGACGATCCCGCGCTAGAAGACTACCTAATTGGAAACAAGATAAAAGTACTCGTGCAAGACATGGATTTAGTACGTTGGAAACAAGACTTAGAAGAAGACCTGGCGTTACTCAAAGACCTTCTCGCTGATGCCGTTACAGTTGACTCAACCCGTGATGCAAAGCTTCTTAAGCTGAAGACAGCTATAAATGAAAAAGCCAACAATCCATTTAATCCCAATAATAAGAAACTTGTTATATTCACAGCATTTTCTGATACTGCGGAATATCTTTATGAACACATATCAAAATGGGTCTCTGACGAGTTAGGCCTTCATTCGGCTCTTGTAACAGGGCAGGCACGAAAATGCACTATCAAAGGCCTCAATAAAGATTTAAACAATTTGCTAACTCACTTCTCTCCTATATCAAAAGAGCGCGATAAAGTTGATGCTAGTGCGACGACTGAAATTGATATTCTAATTGCGACAGACTGTATTTCCGAAGGTCAAAACCTGCAAGATTGCGATATGTTGGTGAACTACGATATCCACTGGAATCCAGTTCGCATCATCCAACGCTTTGGTCGTGTGGATCGTCTGGGGTCTCGCAATACAGCGATTCAGTTGGTGAATTTTTGGCCAAATATGGAGTTGGATGAATATATTAACCTAGAAGCGCGCGTTAGCGGGCGTATGGTACTGCTTGATATATCGGCCACTGGTGAAGAGAACGTTATTGAGTATGACAAAGACAAGCAGATGAATGATCTTGATTACCGTAGGAAGCAAATGAAACAGCTTCAAACATCGGTTATCGATTTAGAAGATATGGATGGTAGCGTTTCAATCACAGATATGACGCTCAATGACTTCCGCATGGATTTATCAGGCTATATGAAAGAAAACCTGCCACAATTAGAAAAATCGCCTTCAGGGTTTTATGCTGCTATTCAAAACCCGAAGAATGAGTTCGTTGCCGGTACGATATTTTGCCTCAAAGATATTCATGGCAAAGTTGAATTCGATGCGAACTACGCTTTAGCGCCTTACTATATCGTTTATGTTGCTGAAAATGGCGGTATTGTTTTAAACCACCTACAGGGCAAAAAGAGCTTAGACATTTTCAAAAAGCTTTGCTCCATGAACAAAGAGCTGGATAGCAAGTCTATAGATGCCTTCAATAAGAGAACCAAAAACGGCAAAGACATGCGCGCATATCAATATATGCTGGAATGCGCCATGCAATCCATTGTTGGTAAAACCGAAGAGAAAGGCGTTGAAAGCCTGTTTGCGCGTGGCGGCACAGTGCTGACGCAAGATCACTTCTCTGGCATTGAAGATTTTGAAGTTATTTCTTATTTGATTATCAAGGAGGTCGCTGAATGATACAAAACTTCCTTGACGGCTTAGGTGTTCCGCATAAATGTTTCCTGAATAAAACGCTTTTCAAAAAGCTGTTTTTAGAAAGTGGCATGCTGGACATTACAGATAAAAAAGCGCTCAAAGACGATATTGATAAAATCCGCTGGCTTTACACATTAAAACCTAGCACGATAAATATCGAGCCATATAAAGATGATATTCGAGAATATGATGAAGTGGCAATTTTACAGATTGATCTTACCAACGCCACTCGCGTCAAACGTGTAGCATCGTTCGTCAATAAGGCTATACCTTACCCCTTGGTCTTAATCTTTACACATGGTGACTTGATTGCGCTCAATGTTGCTGACAAGCGTATCAATCAGGCTGACAAAGATAAGTGGGTCTTAGAAGACGGTTGGATAACGCCTTGGTTTAATCCCAGCTCACCTACAGTCAATGAGCGTAACTTTATTGAAAATATTGCCATTAAAAACTTGTCTTTTCTAGACTTCTATTCATTCTACTCAGACATAAAAAACTGTGTCATTGCATTGAATTCCGCACAAAGAAGTGGAACATATACAATTACAGCAAAGACAGACACCGATGCTCGACTTAAAAACCTAAAGCGTATCGATGAACTGGAAAGCAAAATGGCTGAATTGCGTGCCTCATTAAAGAAAGAAACGCAATTTAATACAAAATTAAAATTGAACGTTGCTGTTAAAGAATGCCAAGACGCAATCACGCAACTGGAACAGAAGTTATAACAGAGAGAGATAACAATGGCTGAAATAGAAAAACTGAACGGGAAAACTATGGATATAGTGGAGCAGAATATTGAGCAGTTAAGGGGGCTGTTCCCCAGTGTGTTTTCCGAAGGGAAAGTTCAGTTTAATAAGCTGGAAGAGCTGCTCGGCAATTATGTGGTTGATGATGAAGATCATTATAACTTTACATGGCATGGTAAGCGTAAAGCAGGTCGTTTGGCACAAACACCTAGTACAGGCACATTGCGCCCCTGCAAGGACGAAAGCGTTGATTGGGACAATACAGAGAATTTGTTCATCGAGGGCGATAATTTGGAAGTCCTCAAGCTCCTCCAAAAATCATATCACCGCCAAGTCAAAATGATCTATATCGACCCACCTTATAACACAGGGAATGATTTTGTTTATGAAGATGATTTTAAAGACGGTGTAAAAAACTACCTAGAAATGACAGGGCAAGTGGATAGCGCCGGCAAGAAAATGGGAACAAATTCTAGTGCGGCTGGCCGTTACCATACCAACTGGTTGAATATGATGTACCCACGTTTAAAGCTGGCTAGAAATTTGATGCGGGATGATGGCGTTATTTTTATTTCTATTGATGACAATGAATTATCAAATCTCATGAAGCTTTGCGATGATGTGTTTGGAGAAGAAAATTATGTGGGTTTATTATCGGTAGAAAATAATCCGAAAGGTCGTAAAAACTCACGATTTGTCTCAGTAAGCAATGATTACTGTTTAATCTATGCAAAGAATAAAGAAATAAGCTCTTTTGTAGAAAACGTTCCTAAAAGTGCTTCAGATATGAAAGAAGACGAAAACGGAGTTTTTGTTCACAACAGTGGTAAAAGAGTTTTAGTTGGAGAAAATAGTTTTAACAAAGAAGTAAAAAACTTTTCCTCTGAAAAACATTATTCTGTTTATTACAATCAGGAAAACAATGATTTAATTCTTGAGCAAGAAAGAAACATCGAAGACCAAAACGAAACTCTCATGCAAAAAGGATATAGTCGTTATATTTCATCAAGAGATGATCACTTTATTGAAAATACTTATACAAAAAGTAAGCTCATAGAGCTTTATGATGATGAGGCATTAGAATTTAAAGAAGACAAAATATTCGAAAAAAACTTTAGTAGCTCAATCAGAATTAAAAGCCTGCTAACCAACAAAGAGTACGAAGCTGTAGTTAATGGCAATAAAGTTGATTATAAATTAGACTTAAAGACAACTTCAGCGGGGACACACATAAAGGAATTATTCGGAACCAAAGATGCCGTATTTCCAGCGCCTAAAAATATAGGCTTGCTAAAAGCCTTAATTACTCTTTTTGAAGAAAATGAATTTTTAGTTTTAGATTTTTTCTGCGGATCTGGCAGTACAGCCCATGCCGTAATGAAAGCCAATGCTGAAAACAAAACAAATACAAAATTCATAATGGTACAAATTCCTGAAATTTGTGACGAAAAATCAGAAGCCTTTAAAGCTGGATTTTCAAATATTTCTGAATTATCGAAAGAACGAATTAGACTCTCATCAAGAGAAGTTTCACAAAAAAACCCAGATTATAAAGGTGATTTGGGCTTTAAAGTCTTCAAGCTAGACAGTTCCAACATCAAACGATGGGATGCTGATTTTGATACGCTTGAAAGCGACCTTATGGATGCTGTTGACTATCTGGTTAAAGACCGCACCGACGAAGACGTGTTGTATGAGCTTTGCTTAAAACTAGGCTTAGACCTATCCATTAAAATTGAAGAAAAAACCATCGCAGATAAAAAGTTATTTATTCTCGGGCGTGGCTATCTGGTTGTGTGTTTGGATGATGCTATCACCATGGATTTGGTCGAGGGTATTGGTGCGCTCAAAGAAGAACTCGTCCCCGAGGACGGCATGCATGTTGTGTTCAAAGATGATGGGTTCAAAGATGACGTTGTGAAAACTAATGCCCTACAGACGCTCAAGCGTTTTGGTATTGAAGATGTCAAAAGCTTGTAGAGAGGAAAACATGAATAATATAAAAGAAAAATTACAGCAACTAGAGAGTGATAGTAATTCTCTAGATATTCCAACAAAATTAAAGTTAGAGGAGCAAGGTTATATCAATCTAAAAAAATTAGATGATAATGGCTCTATAGTTGCTGCCGCCTATGCAGGTTTAACAGCTAAGGGTAAGCAGGTGTTAAGTCATGAAGATTAAATTCGACCCGAACCAGAACCATCAGCGCCTTGCGCTAGAGTCTGTGTACAGTGTTTTTGAAGGGCAAGAGCTGAACAAAACCACGTTCTCTATGCCCACTATCCAGCATAGCGATAAATCAACACCCGACATGTATTCCAATCAAACGGATCGCGGATACGCCAACCGCCTGAAGCTATTGCCCGAAGAAGTGCTGGCGAATGTGCGTCAAATTCAATTAAAAAACGGCCTTAAGCAGTCCAAAGGTGAGATGAAAGACCTCGACTTCACCGTGGAGATGGAAACGGGTACTGGTAAAACTTACGTTTATTTACGCTCTGTTTTTGAGATGAACCAGCTTTATGGCTTCACCAAATTCATCATTGTTGTGCCGAGCATTGCAATTAAAGAAGGTGTGCTTAAATCTCTACAAATGACAGAGGATCACTTTAAGGAGCTTTACGACAATACACCCTTTGACTATTTCACTTATAATTCAAGTGACCCTTCCAAGGTGCGATCTTTTGCGACCAACGATTATATCCAGATAATGGTGATTAATATTGATGCCTTCCGCAGAAGCTTTACAGATAAAACAAAAGAAACCACTGCAAACATCATCCATCGTTGGAATGATAAAATGCAGGGTGTGCCGATTGATTTCATTCAAGAGACAAACCCCGTTGTAATTATTGATGAGCCACAGAGCGTTGACACTACCGTTAAGGCGTCAGATGCGATTAAATCACTAAACCCCCTCTGCACATTCCGTTATTCCGCCACCCACGTTGATAAACACCACATGCTTTACAAGCTGGACTCTATAGATGCGTATGAGCAAAAGTTGGTAAAACAAATTGAAGTTGCCTCTCTTGAGGTCAAAGACGGCAATAACAAGGCGTATATAAAATTACTTGCTGTCGATAACAAGAACGGCCACCGCGCCAAAATAGAATATGATGAACAACAAAAGGGGAAAGTTAAGCGTAACTCAAAATGGGTCAAACCTGGCCAAGATTTGATGGAGCTGGCAAAGCGCAGCATTTACGATGGCTATGTCGTTAACGACATCTATTGTGAAGAAGGCAACGAATATATCGACTTCACCAGTAAGGAAGACATTATTAGTCTGCACCACGCCATTGGTGAAGTGGACGAAGATGAATATAAACGCCTGCAAATTCGCAAAACCATCGAAGAACATTTGGATAAAGAGCTAAGGCTAACGCCAATGGGTATTAAAGTTTTAAGCCTGTTCTTTATTGATAAAGTCTCAAATTACCGAGATTACGAAGCACCTGATCAAAAGGGTAAATATGCTCGTATGTTTGAAGAGGAATACGGGAAGGCAATTAAGAAACCTAAATATAACAGCCTGTTTTCTGACATGGATACGGATAGCTTGCCTGAGCTGGTTCATAACGGATATTTCTCTGCTGATAAAAAAGGTGTTCTGAAAGATACCAAGGGAACGACTGCGGCAGATGAAGATACCTACACTTTGATTATGAAAGATAAGGAGAAGCTTCTGAGTTTTGATTCAAAGCTGAAGTTTATATTTTCACACTCAGCGTTAAAAGAAGGCTGGGATAATCCGAATGTTTTCCAAATCTGCACCTTAAATGAAACAAAATCTACAATCAAAAAACGTCAAGAAATCGGGCGCGGGCTTCGCATATCCGTCAATCAAGACGGGGAACGAGTCCATGGATTTGAGGTGAACACACTCACCGTCATGGCAAATGAATCCTATGAAGACTTCGTTGATGGTTTGCAGAAAGAAATAGAAAAGGAAGAGGGCATTCGCTTTGGAGTCGTAAATGACCACTTGTTTGCGAATATTGTCATTCAGGACGCTGAGGGCAACGATAAGTTACTTGGGGCGGATAAATCAGAAGAAATACACCAGCACCTTTTGACAAAAAAATACATCGACCAGCGCGATAAGGTGACTGATGATCTAAGAGTGGCTTTAAAAAACGATACCGTTGATTTGCCAGAGGAACATGCCGAATACGCTGATCAAGTCCTGGGATCGCTTAAGAGAGTGGCTGGAGGGCTTAATATTAAAAATAACGACGATAAGCGTACAGTACGTTTAAATAAAGCAGTTTTTGAAAGCCCAGATTTTAAAGAGCTGTGGGATAAGGTGAAGTATAAAACAACATATAATGTTGATTTTGACCCAGAAGAACTTGTTAAAAAATGTGCTGAGAAAATCAAAAACACTCTTGTCGTTGGTAAAACTAAATTTACCTATGGTAGAGCTACGACTGAAATAACGCGAGGTGGTGTGGATATCACAAACCGCAAAGAAAGCACTCATTTATATGATGTAAGGGATTATCAAATTCCTGATATTTTAAGCTTTTTACAAAATGAAACAAATCTAAAAAGAAAATCAATCTTAGATATTTTAATTAAGAGTGAGCGCTTAGAAGATTTTAAAAATAATCCTCAGAAGTTCATTGATGAGGTGAAGGGTATAATTAAGCGTGAAATGTGTCGTTTTGTAATCGATGGCATTAAATATCAGAAAATTGGCGATGACTACTTTTATGCTCAAGAGTTGTTTGAAAACGAAGAGCTAATAGGATACCTCAACAAAAATATGATCGAAGCAAAGCATTCAATCTATGATCACGTTGTCTATGATTCGGACACAGAATCAAAAATTGCCGAGTCTTTTGAAATCAATGATGAGGTGAAGGTTTATACTAAACTTCCATCATGGTTCAAAATAGATACGCCTCTTGGCACGTATAACCCAGACTGGGCAGTTTTGTTAGAAATGGAAGGAACAGAACGCTTATATTTTGTGATTGAAACAAAAAATACAAGCACCGGCACAGTTATTGAGGATCTTCTCAAGGCGAGTGAACAAGATAAAATAAAATGTGGCCACGCACATTTTAAAGCCCTTGGGGCAGAAGCAAGTTATGTGGTCGCGAGCGATTATGACACTTTTTTAGATCAGGTAAAGTAAATGAGCAAAGGGTCTTACATTGGTGGAGGTACACTACTCCATGGAGGCTCCGCACTCTTTAGAAAATCAAAAGAGCGATGTATACCAAGCAATTTTTATAAAGAAAAAGACAAGAGAATCGCAAAAAGTTATTATAAAAAGTGCCTTAAAGCACAAAAAAATGGTCTGGAAATACCGTGCATTCCCAACAACGAAGCCCTCCAAAAAGCCATTTTAGAGGCAGAAGGAGTTGATAATTGGATCAAAAAAACGCTTTTAATAGAGTTTTCTCTAAAAAAGAAAACTAAAAAAACCGAGAAAAAAAAGCCCGTACAAACTAAAGATAAGAATAATAAGCAACTAGAAGAAAGCGAACGAAGATTTATAAAAAGCTATATATGGGCGGAGATGGTCGGCAGACCCTTACCGTTAAACATACCCCGTCATATCAAAAGGAAACTAACGAAACAGTCTATAGAAATTCACGATTGGATTAAATCACATATTTCTTTTGATGACATTTTTGAACAATGTAGAAAACGCAGAGCAGAACAGCTCCTACGAATGAAAACAGAAAACTCAGTGGTCGTTGAGAAGAAAAAATCTAAACGTAAACACGGACGCTCATAATTAATTAAAACTAGCTATAACAAGGATGGAAAGAGATTTCAGAATATTCTTAGCAAGAGTAGGGCTGAAAATTATAGGAATAATTTCATAAACTTTTTGTGTGATAATATATGTTATGAAAAGTACTGTTATATTTTGTAGTAGGGGGGCGTGCTTTATTGCGAAGTTCACCTATCACCTTAAAACTCCTCCTCTGAAGCTTCTATATTGCGCAACAATACAGCTGCAGTTAAATCTCCTGTAACGTTTACAACCGTTCGACACATATCTAAGATTCTATCAACGCCGATAATCAAAGCCATACCAGAGGCTGGAATGCCAAACTTGGCAGAAACTGTCGCTAAAATAGCAATGCTAACGCCCGGTGTTCCTGGCGCACCTACTGAAGTTAAAACAAGCATCATTACAAGCGCAGATTGTTCCCCCACGCTTAGACTTATCCCAAACATCTGGGCAAGAAAAATAATGGCTACGGCTTGATAAAGGGCTGTCCCAGCCATATTGACTGTTGCTCCCAGTGGAATGACTACATCAGCAACATTCCTCGGAACATTCAGTTTTTGGGTGGCGGTTTCAATTGAAAGCGGCATAACAGCAGCGGAGCTGGAGGTTGAAAAAGCTAAAAGCTGCACCGGCGCTATAGTTTTGAGGAAAGTGAAAGGATTTGATTTGCCCAATGTCGCAATCAAAATAAGATACACAGAAAGCAACATGAGCAGCGCTATGCCGCTGACAATGGCGCTATCGGTCAAATTAAAGGCGTGTCAGTTGATGAGCGGCGACAATAAAAAGAACGGCTAATGTCAAATAGAGATATTTGCTCATATGTTTTTAAACCGTAAAAGCCTGAGCCCGTTAAACACCACGATCAGGCTTGCGCCCATATCGGCGAATACCGCCATCCACAAGGTCGCCATACCCGCAAAATTAAGCGCCAGAAACAGCACCTTGATGCCAATGGACAGCGTAATGTTCTGTTTCAGAATAGCGCCGGTTTTCCGGCTGAGAGAAATAAAAAGCGGCAGACGGCGCAGATCATCCTCCATCAGCGCCACATCCGCCGTTTCCAGTGCGGTATCCGTGCCCGCCACCCCCATCGCGAAACCGATCGAGGATTTCGCCAGAGCCGGCGCATCGTTAATGCCATCGCCGACCATGCCGATTACGCCATAGCGTAAGCCCAGTTCCTCAACAGCCTTAAGCTTATCTTCCGGCAGCATATTGCCGCGCACATCTTCAAGCCCGACTTCCCTGCCGATCGCATCGGCGGTTGTCTGGTTATCGCCGGTCAATACCACACAATGCACGCCGTGCGCCTGCATATCCTTGATCGCCTGAACACTGGAATCGCGGATCGTATCGGCCACGGCGATAATGCAAAGAGCCGCCGTCTCACTGGCCAGAACGACAACGGTTTTGCCCTCTTTTTCGAATTTTTCCAGCGCGGATTCAACCTCGGCGCTGCAAACCCCGCGCTCCTCCATCAGCCGGTGATTGCCTATATAATAAAGCTTTCCGTCCACGACAGCTTTGGCGCCACGCCCGGTTATCGATTCAAAATCGCGAACATCCACTAAATCACCTTTTTTCTTCTCCCAAAAATCAAGAACAGCCGAGGCAACCGGGTGTTCAGAGTGGCTTTCAAGACTTGCGGCCAGTTGCAAAAGCCTCTCTTCATTCTCCGCTTGCCCCTCCAGCGGGAAAATATCCGTAACTTCCGGTCTGCCATAGGTGAGCGTTCCGGTTTTATCCAGCGCCAGCGCCTTGAGCTTGCGCCCTTCCTCCAGATACACGCCGCCCTTGATGAGAATGCCGCGCCGCGCCGCGGCGGCAAGGCCGCTGACCACTGTCACCGGTGTGGAAATCACCAGCGCGCACGGGCAGGCGATCACCAGCGTTACCAGCGCCTTGTAAGCCCACGGCATAAACTCTGCGCCGAAGAAAACCGGCGGCACAATCGCGATAAACGCGGCCAGGACGACAATGGCCGGCGTATAATAAGAAGCAAAAAGATCCACAAAACGCTGGGTCGGGGCGCGCTGCCCCTGCGCTTCCTGCACGGAGCGGATAATGCGGGCCAGCGTGGTGTTGCCCTTATTGGCGGTTACGCGAAACTCGAACGTGCCGCGTTCGTTAATCGTGCCCGCAAAGACCGTATCGCCGGGATTTTTATCCACCGGCATGCTTTCCCCGGTAATTGGCGCCTGATTAACGCTGGACTTGCCCTCCGTGATCACCCCGTCAAGCGGAATACGTTCCCCGGGTTTCACGCGCACGACGGCTTCCATCGGCACCTCCGCGGCGGTGATTTCTTTCCAGCCGCCGTCAGGCTGCTGAACCATGGCCGTTTCCGGGGTCATTTCCATGAGGCTGCGGATCGCATTGCGGGCGCGGTCGAGCGAATAGGCCTCGATCATCTCGGCCAGCGCGAAAAGAGACATTACCATTGCCGCTTCCGGCCATTCGCCGATCAGCATGGCGCCGGCAACGGCGATCATCATCAGAAAATTGATATTCAGCGTCAGCGTCCGCAGGGCGATCATGCCTTTTTTAAAGGTCTGCGTTCCGGCGGCGGCAATAGCGAAAAGAGAAAGAGCGATAACAGGCGCGGATAGCTCATTCTCCAGCGTCCAGCCGACAAACTCCGCTGCCAGCGCCGCGATGGCGGATAGCCCTACCAGAATTTTATCGCGCAGCGAAACCCCGGGCTCAAAATTTTCGGCGGTATCATCCGCGCCGTCTTTACGTTCGGGGTCCATTTTAAGATCCTGCAGCGCGGAAAGAACCGCGCCGTCATCTTTAAGCTCATGTAGAACAGTCAACTCGCGCTGCATAAGGTTGAAGCGCAACTCCTTAATGCCTTCGATACTCGCAAGAGCGTTGCGGATGATTCGCTCCTCTGTCGGGCAATCCATATTACGGACAATAAAAACGCTTTCTTTGGCTTGAGTGGATTCAGACATATCAATTCCTTTTTGTTGCGCAGAGTTTAAGGGCTATCTCATTCTTTTTCAACTGGTCCGCCCAATCCGGAAGGGTCATTCAATCAGCGTTACAGGGGAGCGTTTTTTCATTGCTGCTACCAACTAGGGAGGAACGGTTTATGCGTAAACAGTAAAGAATGGAGTTTGCAGTCCTTAAAACTGTCCCAAAAGGATTGCCTGTCCCCTGCCGGGACGAAGGCGATCGGCGAAACCCGGTATTGCTCTTGCAGCGAACAGCCTTTTTCGAACTGGACAAACGAAAAAGCTGATTGCGGATCACTCTTTAGGGTAGCCGAATGCTTCTAACACTAACATGTGGCAGAAAACCTGACCACGAAGAGATCTATGATACCGGCAATGACAAGGCAATCAATGAAGACAGCAAAAGAGCTGCATTTTTATATTGCATAATTTTATTAGAGAGCACAAAAATGTTTGACGATATGTTCGATTTTTCCAAAAAGCGCGACGCCAAGGGTGCCGCCATTTTTTACGGCTATCACACAACGGTCATTCTCGCCGTGATGGGTATCATCAGGCTTTTGGGGGGATGACGCCGAACCCGTTGCGGACCTGGTTTCAGTGCGTTCAATCCGGAGCCCCGTTGGCCCGGCGCAGAATGAGGACGGCGCACAGGGCGCAGCCCACGGCCAGACCAAGACACAGCATCACATTATAATTGGCCATGGACAGGCCGAGGATCGGATCGGCCCACGGAATTTCGTCGCAGCGCACGACCGGTGCGCTCTGGATTTTGGTGAGCAGGTCGCCGCCGAACAGGTCGGGCACGTTGCAGCCTTCAAGAAAGCTTTTCCACCAGTGCCGCTCTACGCCGGTATGGTAGAAGGCGATAACGGCGTTTGCCAGAAAGGTCAGCCCCGCAAGAGCCACCATGACCGCAGAAACCCTGACGCTCTTCTTCACAAAAACCAGCCCGATCAGCCCGAGCACAATGGCGATCCCGTAAGGCCAGCGCTGCAGGATGCACAGATTGCAGGGCAGTAGTCCGAACGCATATTGCGCCGTCAACGCCGAGCCCAGCGAAAAGGCGGAGACAAAGACGATTCCCGCGCAGACAAAGTAGGCGCAGGACAGCCATTTTTTTACCATATTGAATTAACTTTTTCATTGTGTTTTGAGCCATGCATGGTGTACATAGGAGGTATACAAAAACGATCATATGCGCCAGCAGCGCATGAATCGCCGCGATTTTCAGCCAATGTTCGTCCTCCTAATTTTTTGATGCTTCGGCGCTTTAAAAAACTCGTAAAACATGAGCAAAGCTATGCCGCTGACAATGGCGCTGTCAGTCAAATTAAAGGCGGGCCAGTGATACCCATAGGCATGGAAATCCAGAATGTCGATCACATGACCATAGGCCAACCGTTCAAACGTATTCCCCAAAGCACCGCCGATGATCAGCCCCAAGGCACAGGCCATCCATAGTGATTGTGTCCGCAGGAGCCAGACAAAGAAAAAGCCTGTAATCGCAAAGGCCAAGGCCGAAAGCAGCCATTTGCCATACGCCAAGCCCTGCAGCATGCCAAAACTCACACCGTCATTGCCTGTCCAGACCAGATTAAAAAACGGGGTGATTTTCACGAACCCCTCTGTATCCTGTAAATGCAGCGAAACGGCCTGTTCGGTGAAGCGGTCTATCATAACAACCAAAGCGGCCAGTATGAGTGCTATAACGGGAAGCCAGAATTTTGAGAGAACATTTTTCATTTTATATTCCCAAGCTGTTGTTTTTCCAAGACCGTACTCTGCGCCGTTACAGGCAGCGATAAAGCCAATTCAGCGGATTCAGGAATGCAGGTTTTTTCGCATACCATCCAATCCACCTTAGCCTTTAGCATCACTGTGCCGGAGGGTGCATTTTCCGGCGGAGTGATCATAATCGGCAGCGTAACTTTTTCGCTGTATCCATAGGTGGTGAAACCAAAATCCTCATATGTTTCTGCTGGCGGCCATTCAATCGCTCCGGCCTTAAAATCAGGCGGCAATGTCCATGCGACCCTGACAGGCAAACCTGAATCCCCAGGCGGATCAGTATAGGTGTGCCAGCCTTCCGCCAGATCGAAGTCCAGAAACACCTTGAACGGCGCACCGGACTGAATGTTCTCGATATTCGTCTTAAGCTCCAGGCGGGTGAAATCAGAGCGAAACCCACCTGTTTCCTGCGCGAAGGACGGTGTTTGCAAAAACAATAGACCAACAAGCAGGAAGGCAAGCTTCTTCATGGCCTATTCCTTCTCTAACGCTGCATCAAGGACTTTGGTCAGTCTTGGAATACTGTTCAGGCTTTCCGTTTTCTGGCCGTTCAGCACAAAGCTCGGCGTGGAACTTATGGCGAATTTCTCGCTGCCGTCCTGCATCCGCGCCATAATTTTTTCCTGTAGCTGTTTATCGGCTACACAGGCATCGAATTGCTCTTGCGTCACCCCGTATTGCTTTCCGTATGCCGCTAGCTTCTTCATGAAGTCCTGGTCAAAGGCCCATTTTTCCTGCTCTGTAAACAGAGTATGCACCACATCGTAATAGTTGTCCTTGCCCGCGCACCGCGCCAGAATAGAACCGTGTAAAGCCGAAGCATTCAGTGGAAAATCCCGTAAAATAAATTTTACTTTTCCGGTGTCGATGTATTTTGTTTTCAGTTCGGGGAAAACCTCATTGCTAAATTTGGCGCAGTGTCCGCAGGACAGGGACGCATATTCAATCAACGTTACGGGGGCGTTATCATCTCCCAAAACTACATCTTCATCTGTGGGCTGCGCGGCAAGTTGCGCCTGTTGATTTTTATGGGCCTCCAGCGAAGCAGCCAGCGCTTCTGGATGCTCGGCAATATAGGTTTCCACTTTTCCCTGCATCATAACTTCAAGCTCTGCCTGTTGTTCCGGCGTGAAGTTTGATTGAGGGTTTTCTGCATGTGCTGTCGAAGCGACAAGCACCACAAGTGCGGCCAATAGGGTTTTCATGTTTAAGTCCTTTCTTTTGTTGTCTCGGTGTACAGCGCCTGAATAATATGGTGCATTGAAATCTTTTGGATTGTAATATTCTCTGACCATTTCTCACGCTTTGGTTAATACTCAACACCCACAGGCTTGTCCGTCATTTCTTCACAGACGCGCTCCATGAGTTTGTGCTGCTTCACATTTTTGGGATTGTCTTTGAGCAAGCCTTTTTCGATTTCAATGCGGCATTCCTCGGCTAAAATCAAGCGTTTTTCGTCTTCGGTTTTGCCTTCCAGCTTCGTTTCCAGCTTGCCGTAATGTGACCAGCTACAGGCAGACATCAACGCTAAAACAGGCAATAGCAATAAGAGTTTCTTGTTCATGATTACTTCTCCGCTTCTTCATTAACGTTGTTCATGTGGTGGCACAGCGCTTCTCTATACGCTTCATGGCCTGGGTAGCCACCGCCGCCGTAGATCGGGCCGTCAAAACGCTCCAGACAGATGTAATAAAGCTCCTGCTGACGTTCTGCGCCCGTTTTGCCTTCCAGCCTTTGCTCCGGCGTGGGCGCTCTAAAGGATTCGCATCCAGAGAGTGCAAGGCATGCGATTAAGATGGGTATGGCTTTTTTCATGTCTTATTTAAGTCCTTTCTTCCATTTTCTAATTGATGTAAAAACTGTTGGGCGGTGCCTCATCTAAGCTCTTTTCTATAGGAACCGGGAAGTTTTTCGAGATCACTGCGATATTCTTTTTCTGTAACAACGCCGTCTCCATCACGGTCAAATATATTATGCCTAGCTCCATAGTAGGCTTCATATTCTTCTTGCGAAACTTTGCCATCATCATTTTTATCGGCATTTTTGAGTTGTACTTTAGTTTTCATGGCATGGCGATTGGCAAGGTTTTTACTATCGTATTTTTCTTTACTTTTTTTCTTGGTGTTCTCTCGAGCGGCTTCAATCTCTTTTTTAGATAAAATTCCATCTTTATCCGTATCTGCGCCGTTAAAAGATGTTTTTGATTTTTGCTTAAGCTCATCTGTTTGCAGGATGCCGTCTTGATTTGTATCGAGCGTTTTCATTTCTTCGAGCCGTCGATCATATTTTCTCTGAATGTGCGCTGGTACTTCGTCATCATCACGTCCTGCCTTAACAGAATGCGGGGCGACAAAAACCGCTATCGTGATGGCATAAATTAAAAACCTTGTGTTAAACATAACAAAACTCTCCTTTATGATGCGTATCTTCCACGATCTATCTGGGAATGAACGAATTCACTGGCGACATGGTCATCTATGATTTGCTGGAAACTTTGGTGGGTCTGTTTGGTCGAAGAGGCAAGCTCAACGGCGGTCTTGTTGTAACCTTTCCAAATAACGCGCCCTTTATGATCCAGATTTAAAACAGTGTTGCGCACTTTGAACTTTATGCTCATCTGGATCTCCAGCCCGACTACGAAGATGCGGTCATTGTTTGTAAATAAAATGCCCCCCTCACTCCAGTTTTCGACCGGATAGGTTTTGCCGTTAATGTCAATCTCGCACTTTTTGCCTTCGTAGCGCTGAAAACGGCGGCGCATTGCCAACGTATCGTTTGCTGTTTTGGCATGAAGACCCGATAGTAACTTTTCAAACATAACGATCCTTCCTTTCTTTATGAATCCGTTGTTCTGTGTTCCTCAATAATTCGTTTGGAAAATGCGCTATACAGCGCTGGTAAAACAAACAATGTCAGCAAAGTTGAAGAAATCAGCCCGCCAACCACCACGGTCGCCAGTGGTTTTTGCACTTCTGAGCCTATACCTGTAGCCAACAGCATCGGAATAAGCCCCAGCGCCGCAATGGAGGCTGTCATCAATACAGGGCGTAAGCGAGATAATGCGCCATCAAAAACAGCCTTTCCGGCTTCTGTTCCTGTTTCAACCAGCAAGTTAATAGCATTTACCATCACCACGCCATTGAGGACAGCCACCCCAAACAGAGCAATAAAGCCAATAGACCCCGGTACGGATAAATACTGGCCGGAGAAATAAAGCGCGGCGATACCGCCAATCATGGCAAGTGGCACGTTAAGCATTATCAGTGCGGCTTGCTTGACCGAGCCAAAGGCGAAGAACAGCAGCAGGAATATCAAGCCGAGTGAAAGCGGCACAACGATCATAAGCTTTGCCTGCGCACGTTGCTGGTTTTCAAACTGCCCACCAAATACGACTGAATAACCGGGTGGGAGGTTGACCTCTTCTTTAATGCGTTTGTTAATTTCTTCAACAAAGCTTCCCATATCGCGCCCGGTTAAGTTGGACTGGATCACCACGCGGCGCTGCACATCATCACGGCGGATTTGTGGTGGCCCTGCTTCAATCGACACATCGGAAACATCACCAAGCCTTACCCATGCCCCGCTTGGCGCTTGCATAATAAGGTCAGAGATGGCCTGCATGTCATTGCGATATTCTTTGGCGAAACGCACATAGATATCGTAGCGTTCATTGCCTTGGATAACCTGCCCGGCAGTGCTGCCACCAATGGCATCGGAAACCAAGGACATGACTTGCCCCACCGGAATACCGTAACGGGCCAGCTTATCGCGATCAGGGCGCACAACCAATTGCGCTTCTCCTGCAATTTGCTCCATTTCCACTGATTGTGCGCCGTCAATTGTGCGTACTAGTGTTTCAATAGCTTTGCCTTTTTCGGCTAAAACTTTTAAATCAGGCCCGAACAGCTTGATCGCAAGCTGCGCTTTAACACCGGAGAGCAATTCATCCACGCGGGTGGCGATGGGCTGGGAGAAGGTAAAGAGCAAGCCCGGATGAGTAGACATTTTCTCTTCCATCAATTTTTGTAGCTCGAACCGATCTTTGGCAGATGTCCATTTCTTCACAGGTTTTAGACCAACGTAAATCTCAACATTGGAAACAGGTTCAGGGTCGCCGCCAACCTCCGCCCGTCCAACGCGGCTAGAAGCATAAAGAACTTCGGGAAACTCCATAAGTTTACGCTCCAGCTTTTGCGCAACAGCCAAAGAAGTTTCCAACGAAGAAGATGGGGCCAGCGTGACACGAATATTCATCGTGCCTTCCTCCAATTCGGGCACAAACTCGGTGCCAAGAAATGGCACAAGGGCAAGTGATCCTATGAAGATACCAACAGCCACGATTATGACTGTTTTTTTAGCTTTAAGCGCTCCAGACAAGGATTTTTTATAAACCACATCAATCGCATCAATCAGAAAATTTGATTTATGATCCACGCCCTTTTTAAATAGGAATATCGACAGCGCAGGAATGACAACCAGTGCCACCATGAGCGAGGCCAACATAGCCAGTACGATACTCATTGCCATAGGCTGGAATAATTTTCCTTCCACGCCTTCTAATGTAAAGAGCGGGGTAAAGACCACGATGATAATCAGCACTGCAAAAAATACCGGGCGACCAACTTCGCGGGCGGCCCCTAATATGCGCAACTTTATGCCATCTGGATTGCCACTTTCTTCATGATGGGAAAGATGTTTGAAAATATTTTCCATCATCACCACCGAACCATCAACCATCATACCGATAGCAATCGCCAAACCGCCGAGTGACATCAAATTTGCTGATATGCCCCAATAGGCCATCGCCATAAGCGCCAGAGCAATGGAAATTGGCACCGACAACAAAACCAAAACTGCGGCGCGAAGATTCATCAGGAATAAGAGCAAGACGAGAACAATCAGAACAAAAGCCTCGATTAACGCTTTGCTGACCGTATGCACGGCCTTGCTTATCAATTCGGCTTGATCGTAAAATGCTTCAATCTTAACACCTTGCGGCAATGCATTTTGAATAATTGGTAAGCGCTCATTAATCTCATCAATTGTGTTCTTGGTGTTTGCGCCCATGCGCTTCATGATGATTCCTGTAACGACTTCACCCATTTGTTTTGGGTTTCCAGCCTCGTCGCGCACGGTAATGCTCACCGCGCCTTGACGAATTTCAGAACCATATGCAATTTTAGCAACATCGCGCACACGCACAACAACGCCGTCTTCATCCTTCACAGGAATATTAGAAATATCACGAATACCGTCCGCGCCGCCGCGCACCCATCCCACACCGCGAATAACAAGTTGTTCTGCGCCGCGATTTAAATACCATCCTCCGGCATTGCTGTTATTTTCTTCAATCGCCGCAACAACATCTTCTGCATGAAGTTGGTATGACAGGAGCTTAGCAGGTTCTAATTGTACCTGATATTGGCGCACTTCACCGCCAAATGAGAGAATTTCGGTCACACCGTCAATCGGCATAAGCAGTAATTTTACGACCCAATCGTTAAGGGAGCGCAAGGCCATTGAATCAAATTTTTCAGGATCGCTGGTGGTCAGCATATATTGAAAGACCTGCCCCAGACCGGAGGAATTCGGCCCCATTTCCGGCGTTGCCATACCTTCGGGGATTTGCTCCCGCGCATCTTGCAACCGCTCAAACACAAGCTGACGCGCAAAGTAAATATCCATGCCTTCCTTGAATACAACAGTCACGCTTGAAAGCCCGGTCTTTGAGATTGAGCGCACTTCTTTTACATCAGGCAAAGAGTACATCACGGCTTCCACCGGATAAGTGATAATCTGCTCAACCTCTTCGGAGGCTAGTCCTTCGGCTTCGGTATTGATTGTTACCTGTACATTGGTAACATCGGGAAAGGCGTCCAGATTAAGCTTTGGCAGAACGATAATAGCCCCAACCACAATGGATATGAGCATCAAGATCACCATTAAGCGGTGTCTGACAGCCCCGTCAATAATTGTATTCAACATATTTTATCTCCTAAATTCTGCGCTTAGCGTCAATTTTTAATGGTTGTGAACTGAAAAGCCGCTTTTGGCGAGTTCGGATTGAACAAAAAATGCGCCTTCGGTAACAACTCTTGTCCCTTCCGGCAGGCTATCTATTACGGTGTAATCTTCAACCGTGCGCAGGGTTTTGACTTCCTGCGGTTTGAACTCGCCGGGCTTTGCTTCGACAAAGACCACCCAATCACCATCGGGAGAGCGCAAGACGGAAGCCGTGGGAACGGCCAGATATTTTTGATCGCTACCGCTTTGAATCTTCGTATCGACATACATACCGGGATGCAGACGGTCTTCCTCGTTATCAACTTCAATGCGAACGCCAATCGTGCGGGTTTCTTCATCCAGCAAATGGTGTTTTTGTACGACAGTGCCTTGCAGCCAGCCGTTACCGGGAATATGAACGCGGGCACCCGCGCCGACTTCAACCTCTTTGGCGCGCTCCGGCGACAGACGGCTTTCCACCCATAGAGAGTCCTCGTTCACGATGTTAAACAATACGCGGCCCGGTTCGATCAATTCGCCTTCGATGAAATCATCACTCACGATGGTGCCGCCCTGCGGCGCGACAAGTTGAAATGAGCCGGGACTTCCGCCCGAACCTTTTTCATGCAATACCTTGATCTGCGCTTCTGTCATACCATAAGCCATGACTTTTGCTGTGGCCTGCTCGTCAGCAATCTTGGCCTCGCTGTAGCGCTTGGCGGAAACAGCCGATGATCCAAGTTGTTGCACGCGCCGCCATTCTTTGTGGGCGACCATTAACTCACCAATCGCCTCAGCCATATCCACACCGGACAGCGTGACAAGCGGCTGGCCTTTTTCAACCGTATCGCCCAGCTTTGCATAGCGGGCTACGATTTGCGCTTCAATGCGTGGTGTGACCTTACTGCTCAAGTAAGAATTAAGCTTCACTTCGCCCGGAGCCTTCACTTCGGCTTCTAAATTTTGCAGGGTTAAAGGCTCGACCAGAATACCTGCCTCCTTCATAGATTCGGGTGTAAGGTCAACGGCTCCGCTTTCTTCCTCTTCCTCATGCCCGCCTTCTTCACTTCCATGATCGCCGTGGCCGTCCTCTTTTTCGTCATGATTTTTTTCTTCGCCGTGATCTTCATGGCTATCGCCGTGCTCTTCGTGCTCGGCTTCCTCATGTTTTTCTTCAACAGGGCTGGCTTCTTTATGACCCGCTTCTTCATGGCCGTGACCATCATCGGCGGCGAGTGCCGGAAATTGAAAGCTCAAAGCTATCAGGACAGTCAAAAATAATAAGTTTTTCATTGTTGGTTCCTTTCTAAATTTTAATTTTTCTCATCGAGAGCGCATAATCTAATGTGGGCGTGAATGTATATGCTCAAAATCAGTTCGAAATTCTTTTTTGTTAATTGCTCCATCCTTATCTTTATCCATCTTCTGAAAACGATCACCAGAATGGCTGGAATATTCACCAACTGAAATAACGCCATCTTTGTTGGCATCTATATTATTCATGCGGTCATTCAATCGTTGATCGCTGAGCTGGGTATCACTCTTCCTGTTTTTTTTCTTAATTACTGCAATGGCTTTCTTGCGTTCCTTTTTAGAAATGAGACTATCTTTGTCTAAATCCATTTCATCAAATTTGCTTTGAATTCCAGCTTTCACTTCCTTTTGTTGGAGTATCCCATCTTTGTTCAGGTCTATTCTTTCAATATCCGGCTTGCGTTGCTCATATTTACGCTCTTGTGTTTTTGTCATATGGCGCTCACCCCCATTATCTTTAGCAAAGGAAAAGGAAGGAACTGCAGAAGAAATTAATACGGTTAAAAATAACAATCTTCTCATTGGTTTTCTCCTTAGTTTTGAATCCATTGTTCGACAGTTCCCGAAGCGGCCAGCCATGCAAACCATGATTGCCATACCTTGCTATGCAGCTCTTCTGCGGCCACCTGTGTGTCCAGTGCCTGTTCGATTTGCACCAGATAATCAGTGGCGCTCAGTTCCCCGACCTTGAATTTACGGTCAAGAATATCGATCTGTTCGGCTAAAGCCTGCGCCCCGTTATCCTGCCAGTTTGTCCACGCTTTTTTGGAAAGATGATAGGCGCTGCGGCTGGCTTGCAGCCGCGTTCTGGCGGCATGAAAAGCATTTTGTCCGGCTTTGGCTTCGGCGAGTGCCTCCTGTTTGGCTTGGTCGACTTCTGCGCCGTAAGTGTTGAAAACATGCAACGGTACGGATACGGAGAAACCAATCATATCGGCTCCCCCATCTTCGCCGCCGACTATACCGATGGTCGGGTCGGGCAACATATCCTTGCGGGCTTGTGTGATAACAGATTTAGCAGCGTCTTCGCGGTTTCTCATGGCGCGAACAGCCGGAAGCTGCATAAGAATTTCTTCCTCACTTACGCTGTCTGCAGGGATCTCCGGCAATGTTTCCGGCAAATTCGGCAAGGCAAATAAATTATCCGGCAGGAAACCAATAGAGGAATCCAGAGATTGTCTGTTTTCAGCCAGCGCCGTTTCTGTCTCAGCCTGTATGATCAGGGCTTCGGACAAGGCCAGCTGCGCCAGATTATATTCGCTCTGATCTATATCACCTGCATTAAAGCCTTTTTTGGCCAGCCCCGCGAAACGCTCCATAAGGCTTGAACGCTGCACCGCCAGCCCGAAAATTTCCTTTGCAGCGCTGTAATTGGCCAGTGAAGCCAGCACATCAACGGCGACACTCTGGCGAATACCATCGCGTTCGGCAGTGGTGGCGTTCAATTCAAACTCAGCCGTTTTCCCCGATGACAGGAATTTACCGCTCCAGTCAATCGTTTGGCTTATACCAAGTAGCTTGGTTTTATCCTCACCATCAACATCCTCGACTTCATATGCCAGCTCTGGATTATGCTGCCAGCGTGAAGCGGCTTTCTGTCCGGCTGCGGCTGCGGCAACCCGCGCCTCGGCTTCGGCGACAGCCGGATTAGCCTTCCATACATAGCTGATAAAAGACTCTATGCTGGGCTTTTGCGGTTTTGTCTGTTCCTGTTCCTGTTCCTGCGCTTGCGCCGGAACACTTAAGCCCATAACGGCCACGCATGTGAGTATTCGTAAAGTTTTGTTCATAGTGTTTCCTCCTGATTTGACCCTGTGGATTCCTCCGTGTTGGCCTTGGTTTGGTTTTTCTCAATCAATGCCTGATGAACCTCCTGCTTGCATTCCCATCGTTTTTTTAAGGAGGAATAGCGGGATTTGGGACATTGCCTTTGTTCGGCGGTGATATGGCCGCGTGGGTTCTCTGCGGAATTGTCAATCGCTACACCGTTATGGGTTGTGGCGCTGCAAGCGCTTAATACAGAGACGCTAAGTAGAACGAGTAAAGCTTTCATTGGAAGCCTCCTTATTTTTAAATTTTTAGACAATACGCAAGGGGGTGCGCGGCGAAAGCGGGGCTTTCGTTGCAACATACAGGGGAATGTTTTGGAATCAGATTAGACCATTTACGCCTGAATCAAGATACACCACACCCCTGAAATTAGACTTTGGGAGGGCGTTTAAGACCGTAAATGAGGGAAGAAACAGGGCTTTCAGAAAACGAGATAAGCAGTTTACCCGCATTTTTTTGAAAGCCAGCCTGTGTAAAATCTGTAGGAGCAAGATGATTATGACAGTGCATGTCACATAGAGGATCAACAACATTGCTGTTATCCGTATTGTCCTGATCCGCGCTCAATTCAATCTGCTGATTAGAACCTTGTTCACCAGCATGGGCATGCGCCGCTGAAACAAAGCCAGCGGCGAAAAGAGAAAAAGCAAATACCAAAAATAAAATATTCTTCATTGTCATCCAAGATAGCATCATGTCCTCATTCGTACAATAGCCTAAAAAGGTTAAATTATTTTTAGGGGCTGTCCTAGATAATTAGCTAATATATTTATTAACCCATTGCTTTATCTGTTTTAATTGCGTTTTAGAATCACTGTTATTAAAACGCCATTCACACTCCTTCAAAAATAGCGAAAAATGCTTGGCAGGAATACCGTTAAATTTACGCATGTGCCGTTTGGCCTGGTTCCAGAAATTCTCAATCCCGTTGATATGATTTTTCTGATCGGCAAACAAAATCGAATGGTTGATCCGGTAATGCTTGAACTCTGAAACATCGAGCACATCATAACCTTTCCAGCAGTCAGAATAGACGATGCTGTCAGGCATAATGCGCTTCTCTATGATCGGAATAAGCGTCTTGCCGGATGCGTCGGGAATGACCTGTGTGTAAACCTTACCGCCGCGCTTTAGGATTCCGAAGACAGGAACTTTACCTGCCGCACCCCGTCCGCGGCGTCCTTTTCGCGTGCCGCCGAAATAGCTCTCATCAACCTCAAATTCTCCTGATAGAACATCTCGGTTTTGCGTCTCGGCAGCAATAATTTCTCGCAAACGATGGAAATAATAAGCCGCTGTTGTCTTGTTTACATTCACCAATTCGGCGGCTGTTCTGGCGGTTGAGCCAGACACAAAATGCTCGATCAATCGATCCTGTTTATATTTGCTTAAACGGCTTTTTCGCATGTCCATATTGATAACCTTTCTCGGTTATCTGGGACAGCCCCTATTTTTAAATTATTTTTAGGAAGGCTTCGATTGAAAAAATTGACTGCCGGAAGGTTGGCTTTTCCTCTTGAAGTATAAATCACAACATTATGCTCAAAGTTTTTTTGCTCTACATTGCTGGCCAGTCATGTTACCCTCGCGCTAGGAAGAGGCTTTATAAATGGCAAATTTTTAGATGTGTAGTATCAACAAATATTCAAAATTATGTCTGGCTTTGCTTGTTGGCTGCGGTCTGAGCGCTTGCAGTACTGCTGACAGAATTGCGCGCATCGGTCAGCAGCCGGAAATGAGTGAAATTGCAAACCCGCAAACGCAACCTGGATATCAGCCTGTCAGCATGCCCATGCCAGCTCCAAGAGCCACTGAGCAGCAGCTAAACTCTCTGTGGACTTCAAACCGCCGCTCTTTCTTTGAGGACCAACGCGCCAAAGATGCGGGCGACATTCTGACCGTTGTTATAAAAATTTCAGACAAAGCGAAGCTGGACAATGATACTGAACGCACACGTTCCAGTACGGAAAATTCCGGCCTTGACCAGCTTTTAGGCTATGAAGCCAGCCTCGACCGCATCCTTCCGCAAGCTGTTGACAATACCAATTTGAGCGCTCTGGATGCAGAATCAACTTACACTGGAGAGGGTTCCATTGATCGTAAAGAAAAAATTGAAGTCAAGCTGGCCGCTAGTGTCATACAGGTTCTGCCAAACGGCAACCTTGTGATTGCGGGACGGCAAGAAATTGCCGTAAACTATGAAAAACGTATTGTCCAGATTACAGGTATTGTCCGTCCTGAAGATATCTCTGTCGAGAACAGTGTGGATTATGAAAGGGTTGCTGAGGCGCGTATTACCTATGGTGGCGAGGGACAAATTTCAGACGTTCAGCAACCGCGCTACGGCCAACAGCTGTATGATATTCTCTTCCCATTCTAGAGCAAAATTGAGTGCTGTACGATTTCTGTTCTGTCCAGCACCGTATTGTTTTTCATGATTGCCCGTGGTATGAGTAGCTATGAAGATTGTATTTAAAATCACTCCCTTGGCTTCTTTGTTATTGTTGCTGTTTTTGCTTCTTCCGGCTTCGCTGGTTCAATCGGCTGAGCCTTCGGACGCCGCCAATCTTTTTGCCAGCATTCAGCCCTTAGCCGAGCGTGGCGATACCAATGCTCAGTACAATCTTGCCCTTCTCTACGCCAAAGGTAACGGTGTTCCTCAGGATTACGTTGAGGCGCGAAAATGGCATCTTAAGGCTGCCGAGCAAGGCAACCATCTTTCTCAATACATGCTTGGCTTTTTCTATGCTGAAGGTAACGGCGTTGCGCAAGATTACACAGAAGCACGAAAATGGTGGCTCAAATCGGCCAAGCAGGGCAACCATCTTTCTCAACACAATCTTGGTCTTCTCTATGCTGAAGGTAACGGCGTTGCGCAAGATTACACAGAAGCACGAAAATGGTGGCTCAAATCGGCCAAGCAGGGCAACCATCTTTCTCAACACAATCTTGGTCTTCTCTATGCTGAAGGTAACGGCGTTGCGCAAGATTACACAGAAGCACGA